>Ga0207707_10000246_pt1 | contig 59251 bp, 46 predicted proteins | sample KBSC83BmetaG_FD_184336 | JGI IMG/M metagenome (GOLD analysis project Ga0207707, IMG submission 184336) | Corn rhizosphere microbial communities from Kellogg Biological Station, Michigan, USA - KBS C8-3B metaG (SPAdes) (version 2) | ecosystem: Host-associated > Plants > Roots > Rhizosphere ... | reverse complement strand
TCCGTGGCGTTCCAGGCCCTGAGAGCCGCCACCGTGAAGCCGGCCAATGTGCTCTATGTGCAGTGAGCGCTGTCTAGACTCATTCTTGTCGAACTTTTGTCACCCGGAGGTATCCATGCCATAGGCTCTGGGCGCCACGCTTGATCCCACGAAACGTTCGGTCGACCGAATCGCCCGTTGTTTCCCGGGCGCGGGCAAGTAGAGTCTGAACGGCACACTGCGGCGGCGAACTTGAGTGTGAAATACCTCCCGCTCCTCTGGTCGGGCATCTGGCGCAAGCCCGGGCGTACGGCGCTGATCCTGTTGCAGGTAGCCATAGGGTTTACCCTGTTCGGCATCCTGCAGGGCCTGAAGTCAGGCGTGGAGCGGTCGATCGCCAATACCCGGGCGGACGTGCTCTACGTCGGTCCCGGCGTTTTCGGCGGGACGCCGCTGCCCATCGCCTACGCCGATCGACTCCAGTCGATTGCCGGCGTGAAGACCGTCCTGGCCGCTGACGGCATCCCCACCTCGTATCAGAACCCGAAGCAGTTCGTATTCGTGCTGGGAATCGTCCCGACCGACGACTACCTGACACTCCTGCCCGATATCTTTCAGGTAGACCCGAAGGCCCTGCACGCCTTGCGCGACACCCGCAACGGCGCGCTGATCACGCAGGACATCGGCAAGAAATACGGCTGGCACATCGGCGACCGGATTCCACTCACGTCGAGCGTTCTGAAGAGCGACGGGTCCGGGACCTGGGACTTCCAGATCGTGGGCATGATGACCGATCACGAGGCCGGCCAGGGCAGCTTCATCGTGACCAATTACACCTATCTGGACGAGTCGCGGGCGGCCAACAAGGGCACCGTGCGAAACTTCTACGTGGTGGCCTCCGATCCGCTGCACGCAGGGGAGGTGGCGAGCGCCATCGACCGCGCGTTCACCAATTCACCCAACGAGACCCAGACCCAATCCTTCCGTGAGCTGCGCCAGCAGCAGCTGCAGTCCATCGGCGATCTGAACTTCGCGATCCGTTCGATCATCAGCGCCGTGCTGGTCGCGCTGTTGTTTTCCACTGCAACCATGATGATGCAGACCATCCGGGAGCGGACCCCCGAGCTGGCAGTGCTCAAGACGCTCGGCTTCAGTGATCGCTCGGTGTTTGCGATGGTTGTGGCGGAAGGGGTGGTTGTCTGCGTAGTTGCCGCGCTCGTGGGGCTTGCTCTGGCGACGGGTGTGTTTCCCTACGCTTCAAAGTTCGTCCCCGGGCTGTCCATGCCGACGGTTGTCGTCGGCATTGGCGTTGTCGGCGCGGTTTTCATCGCCCTGATCAGCGCGGCGCTTCCGGCCTCGAGGGCCGCGCGGCTTCAAGTGGCCGAAGCGCTCGCGGGTCGGTAGCACTGACATGCGCCTCACAAAACAGTACGGCGTTCTGCTGCGCATGAGCCTGATGGGAATCCCGGCGCGCCTCGGACTCGTACTCACCATCGTGATCAGTGTGACCTGTGCCGTCGGAGTGCTCGTGTCCATGCTGGCCATGGGTGTCGGAGCGCGACGGGAGGCGCTCGGTAACGTACGCGCCGATCGGGCCGTCATCTACAGTAGCGATGCGCAGAATACCCAGCAGAGCAGCCTCGCGAAGGATGTCGCCGCACAGATCCCGAATCTCCCTGGCATCCGTCGCAATGCCAACGGGAAGCCGATCGTCGTGTTCCTGGTCGGAGCGTTCGTGCAGGCCCGTTACAAGAGCGGCAGGCAAGGGGGCTTTCTCGTGCTGGGAGTGACCCCGGGCCTGACCGACTACCGGCCGGAGCTGCACCTGACCGCGGGACGCCTGTTCAATCCGGGCCTGCACGAGCTGATCGCAAGCAACAAGTGCGCGACCGAATTCGAGAATTTCAGCTCCGGTGACAAGAAACACGTGCGCGGCGGCGACTGGGCCGTCGTCGGCAACTTCGACGCGGGGGGCGCCGTCGGCCTGTGTACTGTCTATGCGGATGCCGAGACGGTCCTGTCCACTTTCGCGCGCAACACCTATAACGAGGCTGACGTGATGTTGGAGTCGGCCGGGGAATTCTCCACGCTGGTCGAGGCGGTCAAGGCCAATCCGTCGCTGCACGTCAAAGCCGAGCACGAAGCGGATATCGTGGCGGAGAACATGCAGCAGCTGAATGGCATCCTCAACTTCGTGAGCTTCTTCGTGGGCAGCATCATCGCAATTGCCGCGACCATAGGGGCCGCGAACTCGCTGTATGCGATCGTGGATAGCCGGCGTCGCGAGCTGGCCACCTTGCGGGCTCTCGGATTCGGCAGTGTGCCGATCATTGCAGCCATTCTGTCGGAATCGATCGTCCTCGCCCTGCCGGGGGCGGTGATCGGGGCAGCCGTGTCCTGGGCCTTGTTCAACGGCCTGGCGGCCAGTCCCCTCAACTCGAGCTTCCATCTGGCCGTGACGCCGGCTCTGGCGTTGTTGGGCGTCGGATGGGCACTGGCCATCGGCGCTATCGGCGGATTCCTGCCGGCCCTGCGAGCGGCGCGCGTGCCTGTGACCGCTGCGCTGCGGGCCACCTGATGACCTGGACGCTCTCGCCGGCCGCAGCGCGGCTGCAGATACAGCGGGGCGGCGGGGAGAGCGCGGGTGCGGGTGGAGCGGGTCTCCTCAGTGCAGGGACGCCCAAGCGAGTCCGTCCGGATTCGGACCGACATCGATGTGGTCGACGGTCTTCAAGTTGTGCATATCCAACACGAACACCGCGTTGTCCGACGAGCACGCCACGTAGGCCCGGGTATCGTCAGGCGCGACCAGCACTCCGGCGCAGCCGGTTCCCAGGCGGAGCCGCTTGATCTCGGTGCGCGCCTTGGCGTCATACACCAGCAGATCGCCGCTGCGCAGACTGGAAATGAGCACCCGCTTGCCGTCATGGGTGAACTTGAGGCGATTGGCGCCGACGGCCTTGGCATCCAGCACCTGCGCCACTTTCCGGGCAGCCGTATCGATGACGTAGATCTGCCCTGAGCCGGAAGAGGCGGTCCAGATCTCCTTGCCGTCGGGCGACAGATCCACCCCTTCCGTGCCCCTCTCCGTCGGCACGACGGTGTGCACCCATTCCTGAGGAGGCGGGCCGGAGGTCAGCGGGCGTGGCGCACCTGGGGGTGCCGGTGGAAGGGATACAGGTTGCAGGTCGAACAGGCTGACCGAGCCGGCCCTGACATTGGAGGTGTAGATGTGCTTCAGATCCGGCGTGAGCACCAGCATGTGGGTCCACGTCTGGCCGGTCCCCATGATCCAGTCGACCTGCCGGGACGCCATGTCCAGGCGCGCGATGGCCATCGCGCCCTGGGCGGTGAACCATAGCTTGCCGGGGGAGACGGCGAGTCCATGAAGGCCCGTCAGGGCGGCGGTGTCGATCGGCTCCAGAGCGCGTTGTCCGACGAGGTCGAGCACGTCGATGCGATGCAAGCTGGAATTGCCTCCCATGTTGGATACATAGGCGGTCTTGCCGTCTTCGCTCGCGATCACCTCGTGCGGATCGGGACCGATCGGCATCTTCGCGATGATCTTATCGGAGCTCGGATCGATGATCGCCAGGGTGTGGTTGCCCTTGGAGGTGGCCAGCAGGGCATTCCTGGGCGTCGCCTCACCGGCAAGGGCGGAGCATGCCAACCCAAGCGCGCAGGCGCTGCCCAGGAGCCAAGGGAGCTGTCGCGGCATAGCAGATCCTCCGGCGATGAGCCCCGGAGTCTAATCTACTGACCGGCCCCCGGCTCGATGATCCGGAACTCACCGCTCAGGTGCATCAGGCTCATCAGATAGAGCATGCCGTCGTAGTAGCGCTGCTCACCGCTGGGCACGGGCATGTCCCACAGCTCCTGCAGGAATGCCCTGGAGGTCTCCCCGGGTGTCGCAGCCAGACTCCCGACCGCCGCGGCCGCCACCATGCCGGGTGAATGACGCATCGACAGAGGTTTGCCATCCAGGGTGTAACGATCGGGAAAGCGGTGGATCCCCTGGCCGAAGAGGAAGCTCTGCACCCGGTCGCTGAGCGTGCGTTCGCTCGGATCCTTGCCCCACCACGAGTAGTCGACCGACCAGTTGCTGACGGCACGCCAGCTGTCGTAGCCGAAAGGAACGGGCTGCCCGTCGCGCAACATCGGGGACATGTCGAAGTTGCTTCTATCGGGGGACAGGCCCGTGGTGGGGCCGGTCACCTCGAGGAAGAGCTCGCGGCTGACCTCTGCGGCCCTGGCCCAGAACGCGCGATCCTCCTTCGGACCCCAGCGCGCCCATAGTTCGTAGAAAGCCGGCAGATGATAGGAGGCATCCGTGCCGGGCCTGTTGGTTTCCGGGACGAAGCGGATCAGGGTGTGCTGTTCGTCCACCATCGGACCGACCGTCACCGGTCCTGGAGTGCCTTGGGGATGCGGCGGCCAGGGCCTGCCCTCCTTGGCGGCTGCGGCCGCCTGGGCACGGTTGTTCGGGCTGGGCCAGGGCTCAGCCGGCTCGATGAAGGGCGGGTCACCCGGGTGGATTCGGAAGGGTGGGGTGCCGGTCAGCACAGGATGATGGCGCATGCCGCGCAGGATCCTGTCGGCCTGCGCCTGATAGTCGTAGATCCCTCTGCCGTTGCCCCAGCGGTGCGCTGCGAAGTACAGCGCCATCACGTAGTACTCCTCGCCGTCCGGAGCCGCGCTCGTGGAGCGCGGTGTGCCGTCGGTGTTCATCGACCACGCGAAATAACCCACCGACGGGTTCTTCGGGTCGGTGACGAGCATGTAGGTGTTGGACCAGTTCCAGAGGGCGTCGAACTCGCGCTTCTTGTCGAGCTGGACGGCGATCATCATGCCGTAGCTCATACCCTCGGTACGGGCATCGTTGTTCGCCCAATCGGTGATGTAGGCTAACGGACCGTTGGCGTTCGCGCCGGTCTCGAAGTAGAGGCGCTGCTCCTGGCCATCGCCATGAAAGAGCTGTCGAAACGCCGCATCCACCTTGGCGCGGGTCTGCGCAGGGCTGCGCCCCAACCGCTCGACGAACAGGTTCGGGTAGTGATGGGTTGCCTGAACGGGTGCGCCGATGGCGCCCATTGCCTGGACAGCCCCGAGGACCGCGCAACCTCCGATCGTTCTCCATCGAGCCATGCCAGGAGTGTCGCCGCGCTTCGAACACCACACGCCCTCGCGGGTGAAGGTCTGGTCGAGCACCTTGTTGCCACCGATGCCCAGGCCGCTGACGACCCAGCCCAGCGTGGCCGCGAGCTTGCGCATCATTCGAGTCGATCTCCAGTGTTTCCGCCACATCTGCCTGTGCTGTGGCGCGGATTGTAAACTGCTATTGTCAGGCAACGCAGGAAGGGCTGGCCCCGATGGCGAAGCGAAAACTACAGCGAGGGGCGGTTGTCGGTGTCGCCGAGCACGGCAACTCCGCGGTGCTGATCACCCTGGCGCCCGACGGTGAGCTCCTGGATCGCCGACGCATCGATCTCACGAGCGGTCTGCCGACGCACCCGTATCACCACGAAGGCTCTTGGGCCATCGGTCGTTACCTCAACTCATGGTCGCGAGCCATTTCGCTCCCCGATGCCATCGCACTGGTCGAGCGAGTTCGCGAGGCCGCCGCGCAGGGTGCACGCGCGAGCCTGGAGGCGCTCTCCAAAGAGTTGACGGTTCCCATAACGGGCATTGCCATCCGCATATGCCCGGAGCTTCCACCGACGACAGAAGAGCGGATCACCGACACGCGCGCGGCCTGCGTCGCCGACTCCGCCATGTATCGGGAGGCGCTTGCGACCGCCGGCGCAGCGCGCGGCTGGTTTGTGCACTGGTACGATCGGGAGCGCGTGTTCCGGGAGGCGGCGGCTGCGCTTTCCGGCAAGGATCTGGATGGCTACCTGCAGACGATGGGGCGATCGATCGGGCCTCCCTGGCAGGGGAAACACAAGCTGGCCGCCGCTGCGGCGCTGGCCGCCGCCGCACTCAGGTGAGAGGGATGCGCACTGTGCGTCGAGCGCCCATCTGCACATTCCCGCCGAGCTCTCCGCGCCCCCTGGATCGCCGCCGGGTTTACCCATCTAATCATCCACTTACTACCTCCAGGAGGGCCGCATAATCTTGAGGATTCTTAGCCCTCCAGGCAGGCGAAATGGACACGGTCTTGCAATACATTAGTTAGGTTGGATTGAGCGGCTGCACAATAGGGCAGCACTGAGGCAGGAGCGGGAATGCGTAAGAGCGGATTATTGTTCAGACGGGCCCGGATCATTGGGGTCGGTGCCTGCCTGCCGCTGGCCTGGCTGGCGCTCGCGGTAGCGACCGCGCACGCCCAGGATGCGACGCAGGCACCCGCCACCCCGCAAGCTGCGAAGGCGCCCGTCGCCGACAAGCCGCTCGAGAACCTGGTCGATGACTACTGCTCCAAGTGCCACAACACCACGGATTGGGCCGGAAACGTGGCCATGGACTCCATGGATCTCGCTCATCCGGGCGATGACGCGGAGATCTGGGAAAAGGCCATTGCCAAGCTCACCGGCCGTCTGATGCCCCCGGCCGGCCAGAAACAACCCGCGCAGGCCGACGTCGACGCCACCCTCAAGTATCTGAAGACCTCTCTGGATGCCTCCGCGCAGGATCGCGGTGTCGGCCACGTACCGCTCCAGCGTCTCAGCCGTGCCGAATTCGCCGCCTCCGTGAAGGGCCTTCTGGGCGTGGACGTCGATCCGAAGCAGATTCTGCCCACGGAAATCGAGGTGGACGGCTTCAGCAATGTCGCCGGCGCGCTGAATGTCTCGCCGACCTTCATGGAGCAATACCTGTCGGCGGCGCGCCATGTCGCGCAGCTCGCCGTCGGCCAGCCGGTCCCCAAGATGGAGAGCGTTTTCTATGGCGGCGGCGGTGGTGGCGGCGGGCAAGCCGGGCCCGGCTCCCCGACTCAGCGCGTCCACCGGGACGGGTTTCCTCTGGGCACCCGCGGGGGCGTGACCTTCACGCACGTATTCCCTGCCGATGGGGAGTATCACTTCAATTTCATCGACGGCGACAGCATCGATGCCGGCCTGTATCCCAACGGGATGGAGACCGAGGCGACGGTCATCTATCTGGTCGACGACAAGGAAGTGGCCCGCCGGCACGTGGGCGGACCTGAAGATCTGGCCGCCGCCGACCGGGACGGGCCCAAGGGCCGCACGGCCCTGATCGCCCGACTGTCCAACATCCCGGTGCAGGTCACCGCCGGCGAGCACCGGGTGACGGTCACCTTCATCGACCGGTCCTGGGCGGAAAGCAACGATCTCACCGGCAGTGCCAAGCTGTTTGGCATGCCGATCATCCGCGACGGCATCCAGGTCGTGGGACCGTACCAGCCTCGCGGCCTCTCCTTGAGCAACAGCCGCGCGAAGATTTTTATCTGCGAGCCGCAGCAGGCGAGCGAGGAGCTGCCCTGCGCCCAGAAGATCGCGCGCCATCTGGCGACCCAGGCTTTCCGCCGCCCGGTGACCGACGGCGACGTCAAGTGGCTGATGAAATTCTACGAGGCCGGTCGCACGCAGCCGGGTGGCTTCGACACGGGGGTGACCGAGCTCATCACCGCTATTCTCTCGAGCCCCGACTTCCTGTACCGGGCGATCTCGACGCCGACCGAGGCGAACGAATCCCGACCCCTGGATGATCTGGAGCTGGCCTCGCGGCTGTCCTTCTTCCTGTGGAACCAGGGCCCGGATGCCGAGCTGCTGCAACTGGCCAACCGGAAGCAGCTCACCCAGCCTGGGGTGCTGGACGCCCAGGTGGCGCGCATGCTGAAGGATCCCCGTGCGCAGTCGCTGGTCACGGACTTCGCGTTCTCGTGGCTGAACTTCGGCACCCTCAACCAGATCGAGCCGCTGGACAAAGCCTTCACCGCGGAGATGCGCACGAATTTCGAGACGGAGGCACGGCTGTTCCTGTCCAGCGTCCTGCTCGGCAACCGCAACATCAACGAGCTGCTCACGGCGAACTACACCTTCGTCAACGACTCCCTCGCCCGGCAGTACGGCATCCCGGGTGTCCTCGGGCCGCAGTTCCGCAGAGTGACTCTGAAAAATGAGAATCGCTTCGGCATCCTGGGGAAGGGCGCGTTCCAGCTGCGTACCTCGTATTCCGACCGGACCTCTCCGGTACTGCGCGGTGAATACGTGCTCGACCGGCTCGAGGGCACCCCGCCCACCCCGCCGCCGCCGAACGTCGTCACCGACCTGTCCTTCCATGAGGGCCAGCCGCCGACCACGGTGCGCCAGCGCCTCGAGGCGCATCGCGCCAACCCGAAGTGCAGCTCCTGTCACGGTCTGATCGATCCGCTGGGCCTGGCGCTGGAGAACTTCGACCTGACCGGGCGCTGGCGCACGGTCGATCCGGTCACCAAGGTGCCCATCGACGCCACCGCGCAGCTCTCCAGTGGCCTCGTCCTGAACAATCCTTCGGATCTGCGGCACTACCTGACGCGGAGCCCGGACCTGTTCCCGACGACCGTGACCAAGCGCCTGATGATGTACGCGCTCAATCGCGAGCTCGAGTACTACGACATGCCACAGGTCCGGAAGATCGTGCGCGATGCGGCAGCGAGCAACTACACGGCCGCCGCGCTCATTACCGGCATCGTCAACAGCGATGCCTTCCGGCGCCAGGGACCCGATGAGAAATCGAAGAAGCCCCCTGATCCGGCGCATCCGGTCAAGACGGCTTCGAACGGCGGCACCCCCGCCACGCGACAGGAGTGACAGGCGATGGCGATCTTTCTGACCAAGAAGCATCTGTCCCGACGCACGTTTCTGCGAGGCGGCAGCGTAGCGCTGGCATTGCCATTCCTGGACGCGATGGTTCCGGCCGCGACGGCGCTGGCCGACACGGCGGCTGCACCGAAGACCCGCGCGGGATTCTTCTATATCCCGCACGGCGCGATCATGAACAACACGCCCTTCGGCAAAGAAGTGGACGAGTGGTCTTCCACCGGCAAGGGAGCCGATTTCAAGCTCGGCAAGACGCTGGCCTCACTCGAGCCGCTGAAGAACTACGTCACCACGTTCGACAACCTCGAGAACCTGGCAGCCGCCGGCTCGGTGCACACGCTGAATCCGGCGACCTGGTTGTCCTGCATTCACCCGGACACCGCGGCCAAGGGCGCCAGCATGGCCATCACGCTCGATCAGGTGATCGCCCGGAAGCTGGGACAGAAGACCGCGCTGCCTTCGCTGGAGATCTGCTCGGAAACCACGATTCAGGTGGCTGCCTGCGGCGGCGCCGGCTGCTACTACGCCTCGACGACTTCCTATGCGGGTCCCAACTCACCGCTGCCGATGGAATACAACCCGCGCAAGGTGTTCATCCAGCTCATGGGCGAAGGTGACACTGCGGCCGAGCGCGCTGCGTTGTTGCACGAGAACACCAGTATCCTCGATATGATCAAGGATCGCGCGAAGGCGCTGAACAGTGAGCTCGGCGCAGGCGATCAGGCGAGATTGGACCAGTATCTGGACACGGTGCGCGAGCTGGAACGCCGCGTGACCGTGGCGAGCACGCGCAACCTTACGGGCATCACGGTGCCGAACGCGCCGGTAGGCGAGCTCGATGACTTCGATAAGCAGGTTCGCCTGATGTTCGACCTGCTGGCGCTGGCCTATCAGGCGGATCTCACGCGCATCGCCTCGTTCGTGATGGTCTCCGAAGGCACCAACCGCACCTACAATTTCGTCGGGGTGCCGGATTCCTTCCACCCCGTCAGCCATCACTCCAATGACAAGGAGCGCATTCGGCGGCTGAAGGTCATCGAGCGCTATCACATGGAGCGCTTCGCGGACTTTCTGAAGAAGCTGGCGAGCTTCAAGGAAGGCGACGGCAGCATCCTCGATCATTCGCTGTTCCTCTACGGCTCGAACATGAGCAACAGCAACCAGCACGACAACTATCCGTTGCCGGAGATCCTGGTGGGCGGCGCCAACGGCAAGCACGTCGGCGGCAAGAACGTCACGCCCGCTCCGCGCACCCCGCTGGCCAACCTGCACCTGACGATCCTCGACAAGGTCGGTATCCAGATGCCGAAGTTCGGCAACAGCACCGGGCTCATGAGCGAGGTTTGAGGCGCACATGGTGAGATCAGACCGCAGGCGCTTTCTGCAGAGTTCTTTGACCGGGCTCGCGGGACTGGGATGCCTGCCATTGCTGGGCGGTCTCGCCGGCTGCCAGGAGACTCCGGCCCGCTCGACGGCGGGTACGCCCTCTACCTCGACCCCGGGCAATGCACTCTCGACTGCGAAGCTGACTGACCGGGTCAGTGTCATCAGCGGCGCCCCCGGCAATGTGGTCGTACTCTCGGCAGGGGACGGCCTGCTGCTCGTCGACAGCGGCTCCGAGGCAATGGCCAAGGCAGTGCGCAAGAGTCTGGGCGGCGAGCGCGTGCATACGCTCATCAACACGCACTACCATGCCGATCAGACCGGCGGGAATGCACTGTTCGGCGGTTCCGGCGCAGCCATCCACGCCCACCTGATTACCCGCCAGTGGCTCGCGACCGACTACTACGTCCCGGCCGAGGACCGTTACATCAAGGCGCTTCCGAAGGTTGCCCTGCCTACGCAGACCTTTACGGACAACACGCAGATGAAAGCGGGTGCGGAGAGCATCGAGTGCGGCTATCTGCTCGAGGCCCACACCCGCGGCGACATCTACGTGTTCTTCCGCGACTCCAATGTACTTGCAGTGGGCGATGTCTCCTCTCCGTTGCGCGACCCGGAGCTCGACTGGTACGCGGGCGGCTGGATCGGGGGGCGGGCGGATTCGATGGCGGCACTGCTGAAGCTCGCCAACGAGGACACCAGGATCGTTCCTGCCTACGGCCAGGTGATCACCCGTGCCGAGCTGCAGGCCGAAACGGACATGATGAAGCACCTGTACGACCGGACGACGGAGCTGACGGATCACGGGCGCAGCGCCAAGGACATGCTGGATGAGGGCGTGATGAACGAGATCCCCCGCAAGTTCCAGGATCCTTTCCGCTTCCTGTATGACGTCAGCAAGGGCAACTGGGCGCACTACACGAATTTCGGAGGCAACATTGTTTAAGTCAACTGCTGGAGCGCTGGCCGCCGCTTTGCTGTCGCTCGGGGCGGGGGCATGGGCATACGCTGCGTCCGGGCCGCAGACCCTGACCGATCTCATCCGCGCGGGTAATCGCGAGGCCGTCCTGGCCGCGATCACCTCCCCGGACATCGACGTCAACGCCGCCGATCCCGATGGCTCGACACCGCTGCTCTGGGCGACCTACAAGGTCGATCACGAGATGGTGCGTGCGCTGCTGAAGAAGGGCGCGCAGGCCAAGATCACCAACAACTTCGGCGCGACGCCGCTGACCGAGGCGGTGAAGCTGGACGACGCCGATCTGGTGCGCATGCTGCTCGATGCGGGCGCCGATCCGGACTCCGCCAACCAGGATGGCCAGACTGCGCTGATGCTGGCCTCTTCCGTCGGCTCGGTGCCGATTGCGCAGATGCTGATCAGCAAGGGCGCGCACGTGAATGCCGTGGAGAACTTCCGCGGCCAGACCGCGCTCATGTGGGCCGCGGCGGAAAATCATCCGGACGTAGTCGATCTGCTTCTCAAGCACCACGCGGACGTCAAAGTGCGTGGGAAGTATGACGACTGGCAGCGCCAGATGACCTCTGAGCCGCGTGCGCAGTTCCGTTCGACTGGCGGGCTCACCGCGCTGCTCTACGCTACGCGCTCCGGCTGCCTCCAATGCGCGGTCTCGATCGTCAAGGCAGGGGCGGATGTCAATCAGCCCAACCCCGACGGCGTCACTCCGCTGATCAATGCGATCGATGCCCACAGCTTCGACATCGCGATGTTCCTGCTCGACAAGGGCGCCAACCCGAGCATCTGGGACATGACCGGCCGTACTCCCCTGTACACCGCGGTCGACATGAACTCCTACGGCGGCTCGAGCGGCGCCGGCAATGGCAACTTCCAGGGGTTCGAGCTGCAAGTGGCGCCGCATCCGAAGAGCACGGCAACGGCGATGGACGTCGTCAACCGGCTGCTGTCGATGGGCGTCGATCCCAACCACGAGCTCACCCGCATGCGCCCCAACGGCAACGGCAGGGGGCGCTTCGCCGACTACATGATGCGCGGGGGTACCGGCCCGCTGATGGTTGCCACGCTCAGCTACGACGATGAGGCCATCAAGGCGCTGCTAGCGCATGGCGCTACCGTCGATGCAGCGAACGTGTTCCAGATCACGCCGCTGATGGCCGCGGCGAGCATGAGCGGTTCGGGTCGAGGGGGCGTCGGCAGTGCCATCATCGGCACCCGGGCCCATCATCCCAAGGATCTGCAGGAGCGCGCGATCAAGACGATCGACCTGCTGCTCGATGCGGGTGCGAACATCAACGCTCGTGTCACCAACAGTCATACCCACACGGCCAAGATGGTCGCCTACATCCAGGGCCGCGACCACGAGGGCCAGACAGCGCTGTTCTCCGCTGCCGAAGCGGGATGGGACAGAGTCGTCAAGCACTTGATCGATCGCGGCGCGAATCCGGCGGTATTCGATTCCGCGGGCAAGACCGCCCTCGACTACGCGCGCGATCCCCCTCATGTGGGTCCCGGACCGCCGCCACCTCGGGGCGACGATGCCAGCCGGGCGGCGACCGTGGCGCTTCTGGAGCCGCTGACTCCGAAGACGCACGCTGCGGAGACAGCTCAGGTCAACAAATGAGACATCGCGCAGCAGGGCGCAAGCCTCGCTGCGCGAGCGGATCATGCGCCATGCGCGTCCTCATCGTCGCCGCGGCGGCATTCGCCTCACTCGGTGGCACTGCGGCGGTCGCGCAGCAGCCCCTCACGGTCGTCCTGACCGGCCAGTCGATGATCAGATCGGATCTGCGCGCGACCGTTCCTGCGGCGGTTCCACGGATCCGAGCACTCCTGCAAGGCGATGTGGTGTTCACTCATCTGGAAGCGGCGATTGCCGAGAACGGGCAGTCCGTGCAGCAGGGCAGAGGATTTCTCACACCGCCAGAGTCGCTGGATGCCCTGCAGGCGCTCGGCTTCAATCTGCTGTCGCTGTCCGGCAATCACGCCTTCGATCTCGGAGCCCCGGGGATCCGGAACACGCTCCAGGAGCTCAACCGGCGCGGCATCGCGCATGCCGGAACCGGAGCCAACCTGGCCGATGCCGTGGCGCCCGCATACCTGCATGTAGCGAACATGACCGTTGCGCTCATCGGGAGCGCCTCGGGACTGATTACGCCCGGGGGCAACGCCACGGCCGAGCGGCCGGGCGTGAATGAGCTGCGAGTCGACGCAGGAGGCCGACCCAATGAGGCGACTGCCGATCTGCCGGGAGCGGCGGCCAACGCTCCCGACCCCGAGGATGCGGCTCGCATCCTCAGCAGCATCCGTACCGCCCGACAGCACGCCGACCTCGTCATCGTCTATCAGCACAACCATGTCTTTGGCGATAAAGCGTTCGCGACGCTCTTCAACGAAGGAATGCCCGAGCGGCTGGCTCCCGACCCCTGGCTGGTGAAGTGGACGCACGCGGAAGTGGCGGCGGGCGCCGACATCGTCGTCATGCATGGCGCCCCTCTGCTGCACGGGGTGGAGATCTTCCAGGGACGGCCCATTTTCTATGACCTCGGTAACTTCATCTATAACCTGCCGGCTACGCTCACCTACATCGACGAGCCCATCGCCTGGGAGAGCGTCGTGGCACGCGTGGAGTTTCGTGGCAGGACTCTCCAGGGAATCACCCTGCTGCCCATCGCGCTGAACTCCATCGGTGAGGGCCAGCCGGATGCCCACGACCCGTACGCGAACAACCAGTTCCTCCAAACCCGGGGTTTGCCGTCCGCGGCGACCGGTGCCAAAGCGGGCTACATCATCGGGCGACTGGCCAGGATGTCCGAGCCCTTTGGAACGCGCATCGAGCTGCACGCAGATGTCGGCCGCATCCTGCTACGCCCGCACTGAAGCTCATGGCGCCCGTTACCGGTAGCTCACTGGTCTAAAGGAGCGGTGGCGCGCAAAGAATTCCCAGATCAGCTCGCTCGCATCCAACTGATCGACCTCTTCGGCGGTGCTCTGTGAAGCTGCGCTCGTCGGATGCGGCCAGACGTGGCCGCCGCCGTGGTCGAGGGGTGCGTCGGTCCGGTACAGGATCAGCTCGGCGCCGCCTCGGCAACCTGCGTAGCTCACCTCGGTCACGTGCGTCGACAGCATTTTCTCCGACGGAGTCTTCTGGCAAGCGTCCAGACTCGCCCAGCGCTCCAGAGCCGCCGGCACACTGTATCCCCAGCGGGGTCCACCATCGCCGGCGAACGGATTGGTCGGATCATGCACGCCGTGGAAGGTAATGATCGGCACGGCGCGGCTGGGTGTGCAGGTGCTCGGATCAGGGGTCCTGGGCTCGCCCGCTCGCGGCACTCCCGCACGCAGGCCGGCAACCGGTGCGACGGCAGCAATCCGGTCGGCCAGCTCGCAGGCCAGCCAGGAGGCCATCCGGGCACCTCCGGAGAATCCGGTCACATAGACTCCGTGGGGGTCCGCACAGCCGGACTGCTCCATCTGTTGGATCGCCGCGCGAAAGAATTGCACGTCATCCGGCGCATTCGCCGGCGTCTGCAGGGTGCCGATGAGCGGGACACCGGGTATGTTCCAATAGAACCGATCGGCGGGGCTCGCCGGATCGGCAATTCCGCCGTCCGGATTCGCTACCAGGAAACCGTGGCGGTCTGCTTGAGCCGCGAGCCCCGAGTGCAGCGCTTGTCGCTCCCCATTGCCTCCGCTGCCGTGCAGATCGAACACCAGCGGCAAACCGGAGCGTCCGGCCGCAGAGGCCGGCACGTACACGCGCATTTTCCGATCCGCGCTGCCGGAATGCACTGTCACCGTCTCCCAGCCGGGGCCATGGAGGGCACAGCCCTCGGCAGCGCGCGTCAACGACGGCGCGAGGAACAGAGTACAGGCCAAGCCTACAGCGAGGGCACTGAGGAGGCGGGTAACAGCTGGTAGGGTCATTCAAGAGATTCCGTGGGTTCTTCCAGGTCTTGCCGAGCCGCTCGATCGACCCGCTCACACGCTGCGCGTGCCTCGGGGCGCTTCGCCGTCACGATGCATTCGACATACTCGCGGATTCTGAGTTTTTCCGCTGACGCCGGATGGCACTCGTACCCCCGCTATTGGTGCCGCGCCTGTGCCCTAGTCTAACAGGTCACTGTAGGAGAAACCTTACGGCTCAAACCGCGTGCTCCCGACGGTGGCTGCAACGGTTGCGGGTTAGTGTCGAGAAGAGTCGATAACGTTCCTACAGTGGAGGTCCGAATGGCCAAGGCAAGAAAGACGGCGCGCAAGAGTGCGCGCAGGCGCAGCATGGGCAAGAGAAGCACCGCGGGGAGCGATGCGATCTCTCTGTTGAAGTCAGACCACCGGCAGGTGGAGAGCTGGTTCGAGGAGTTTGAATCTGCGCGCGGTGACACGCGCAAGCAGGACCTGGCCCGCAAGATCTGCCAGGCGCTCAAGGTCCATACCAAGATCGAGCACGAGATCTTCTATCCGGCTTTCCTGGAGGCGACCGGCGAGGAGGACATCCATCACGAGGCCGAGGTCGAGCACGATGGGGCGAAGAAGCTCATCGCCGAGATCGAGGCGTCCGGTTCCGGGGATGACTACTTCGAAGCCAAGGTCACGGTGCTGTCGGAGATGATCAAGCATCACGTGAACGAGGAAGAGAAACGGGACGGCATGTTCGCCAAGGCACGCCAGTCGGAGATGGATCTGCAGTCCCTCGGCGAGCAGCTGGCCGCGAGAAGGGCCGAGCTGAGCGGCCCCGGCGCGCCCGCGCGCAGCCCATTCGGGAGGGGCCGGCCGGACTCGCGCACGACGGCCAGGTACTAGCCCGATGAGCCTTGGCCCGATGAGCCTTGGTCCAATGCGCCTTGGCGGGGCCACCGCCGGCAGTTGAAGCCTTTGGCGGCGTACATCCGCATCGGCGTATCCGGTTGGCGCTACGCGCCATGGCGGGGCGTCTTCTATCCGCGCGGGCTCCCACAGCGCGCCGAGCTGGCCTATGCGGCCGGGGTTTTCACGAGCATCGAGATCAACGGATCGTTCTATTCGCTGCAGCGACCGGAGTGTTATTCGAGCTGGTATCGGGAGACGCCCAATGGGTTCGTGTTCGCGGTGAAGGGGCCGCGCTTCATCACGCACATGCTCAAGCTGAGGGACTGCGAGCGCGCGCTGGCGAACTTTTTCGCTTCGGGTGTTTTCAAGCTGCGCGAGAAGCTCGGTCCCATACTGTGGCAGCTGCCGCCGAATCTCCCCTACGACGCCGCGCGGCTGGAGAGCTTTCTGGCCCTGCTTCCGCAGGATACCGAGGTAGCGTTGTCCCTGGCGAGAAAGCGCGCACGCTGGATGAAGGGGCGTACCTGCCTGACGATCGAGCCCGCCAGAAGGATCCGCCACGCCCTCGAGTTCAGACATCCCAGCTTCCTGCAGCCGTCGTTGGTGAAGTTGCTGCACCGATATCGGACCGCCCTGGTGGTTGCCGAGACGGCGGGCCTGTGGCCGCAAGCGCACGATGTCACCGCCGATTTCATGTACCTGCGCCTGCATGGCGACCGGGAGATCTATCGCAGCGGGTACTCGAGGCAAGCCCTGAGTCGGTGGGCGAAGCGGATCAGGGCTTGGCATTCCGGTAGCGAGCCAGCCGAGGGGATGAAGATCGCGGCCGACCGAAAGCCTGCGCGGCGTATGCGCGACGTGTATTGCTACTTCGACAACACCGACGCAAAGCTGCGAGCCCCCTTCGATGCACGGAGCCTGATGAGAGATCTCGAGCTGGAGAGCGGTGCGGAAGCGCTCGATCCATGGCGCGCGCCTCAGCGGCCCCCGGCGGTGCCGGCCGCGCTCTGATCGATCTGATGAAGCAGCGACTGAATGGCGGCCGGATCGATCGGCTTGGTCATGTGATGATCGAACCCGGCGGCGTGGGCTCGTTCGACGTCCTCTTCCTGGCCCCAACCCGTGACGGCGACGAGCGTGGCGTTGACGGACCAGGGCATGCGTCGCACGGTCTCTGCCAGCTCGTAGCCGTTGCAGCGAGGCTCAGTACCGTGACCAGGCCGACAATGCCGGCATAGTCGCGCAAGCCACTGGATTCCTCGTAGGCCGCAGCGAGGTAGAGCGTGCCGACCCGCTCATTCTGCGAGAGGACCTCGCGAGTCAGCTCCATGCGACCGTCGACGATTCGCAGGCCCGGCGGATGGGAGGAAGTCAGCAGGGTGCTCGTGGCCATGCCTACTTGCTCGCAGCGCGCGAACAGGACCCGTCAGGAGCCACAGGCCAAGCGATGCAACGGCGGCAAAAGAAAGCCGGGAATGCGGGTAGCCGGGGCGGTCATGCAGCGGGCCTTTGAGCGGCGATGTTCTTCTTGGCGGTATTGTAATGGACCCTCGGCGCACTCGCCGCCGGCAACTGCGCAGGCTGCGCTGTCGGACCGCGTGCCGGCGTGCGTCAATGGGGAGCCGCCGAGAGGGGTTGTCGGTGTTTGTCCTACACGCCGTACGTCCGGTGGATAGCTCTGTGGATAACTCGCGCAGAAAGTGCCAGTTATGCACAGGCAGCCATTGTGTGCACTTTTCGTGCTGCAATCGCCTCGCGACGTAGAGTCGCGTGCCGGATGAGGCGGTGGCATGCGAATTGCTCGTTGAGGCGGCAACGTTCAAGAGGGCCTGCCATGACTGTTTTGAATCCCAGACTGCTCGCCGAGCTCCGAGCAGCTCTCGCGCACCGTGAGGAGCCGCTCACGGCGGAGCTGACGCGCCAGCAGGGATCGGCCACGGCACCCATCTCTCCGCGGCGGTTGCGCGCCTCCGCGGCGGCGCGCTATGACTTTCTGTATCAACGCCAGCAGGAGCACGGCGCCGGACGGCCCCCTTCTCTTTGAGGGCGGTGTGGCCGCCGCACGCAAGGCCGAAGCTCTGCTCGTCGCAGGTCGCGCGCTCGCGATCTCCAATCCCGACAAAGTGCTCTTTCCGGGTCCAAAGCACACCAAGCTGGATCTCGCACGCTATTACATCGACGTCGCGGAAGGCGCGTTGCGTGGCGCCGGCGGCCGTCCCAACATGCTGGTGCGTTACCCCGACGGGATCGAGGGCGAGCATTTCTATCAGAAGCGGGCTCCGGCGGCCCGTCCGTCCTGGATCGAAGTGGTCGAGCTGCGCTTCCCTTCGGGGCGCGTTGCCAGGGAGCTCGTACCCCGCGATGCGGCGGCACTCGCCTGGCTGGCGAACCTTGCCTGCCTGGAGCTGCACCCGCACCCCGTACGCGCCGATGATCTGGAGCATCCCGACGAGCTGCGTGTCGATCTCGATCCCGTGCCCGGTGTCGCCTGGGAGCAGATACGACAAGTGGCCCTGCTCACGCGCTCGGTCCTCGCGGAATTCAACCTCGCGGGGTGGCCCAAGACCTCAGGTTCGCGAGGAATGCACATCGCCGTGCGTCTCGAGCGGCGCTGGACTTTCGACGAGGTACGCCGCAGCGCTCTGGCGCTCGCGCGTGAAGTCGAGAAACGGGCGCCGAAGCTCGCCACCAGTCGATGGTGGAAGGAGGAGCGCCACGGAGTGTTCATCGACTACAACCAGAACGCCAAGGATCGGACCGTCGCATCCGCGTATTCCGTACGGCCAACTCCGGATGCGCGAGTGTCCGCGCCTCTCTTCTGGGACGAGGTCGATGATTGCAATCCCGCCGATTTCACTCTGGCCACCGTGCCGGAGCGCTTCAGGAAGTTGGGTGATCCGCACGCGGCAATCGACCGGCATGCGGGTTCCATCGACGGGCTGCTCGAGCTCTTCGATCGGCAGGGTCAGGGCGATGCGCCCTGGCCGCCGCACTACAGGAGGCAAGCGGCCGAGCCGCCCCGCGTGCAACCCTCGAGACGCAAGAGAGCGTCCTCGAGGTCGTAGCCTGCTCAAGGGAGCAGGACGAATCGCCCGAGTAGAAGGCCCGCGGTGGCCGCGACTGCCGATGCCAACAGCACTGCAGACTTGGCTGCCGTAACGAGCGTCGGGTCGGCAAATGCGAGGTTCGTGAGGAACAGGGACATGGTGAAGCCGATGCCTCCCAGGCAGCCTACCAGCACGACACCGCGCCAGTTGAGCCCGGCGGGCAGGCTGATGAGCCCGCTGCGAGCGGTTGCCCAGGTGAACAGCCCGATTCCCAGCGGCTTGCCGATCACGAGGGCAACGACGATGGCCGCTGTGAGTGTCGCAGTCTGGGCCGAGCCCGGCATGAAGCTGCCCAAGGCCAGCCCCGCGTTCGCGAGCGCAAACAGCGGCATCACCCCGAATGCGACCCAGGGATGCAAAGCTCGTTGGATGCGCCGTAGAGGCGGATCTGTCCCGACAAGAACAGGTGGGGTCAGCAGGCCGAGAATCACGCCCGTGAGCGTGGGATGGACTCCAGCCAGCAGCAACCCGAGCCACAGGATCGCTCCGGGAAGCAGGTACGCGCGGGCAGAGCGAATACCCAGACGCTGAAAGAGGAGCACCATGGCGATGGCTGCGACACTCAGAAGCAACCCCGGCAGGCCGATTCCGCTCGCGTAGAACAGACCGATGATCAGTACGGCGGCGACGTCATCGATGACGGCGAGCGCCAGGAGCAACACGCGCGCCGCGCTCGGCACTCTTTTCCCCAGTACAGTCAGCACGCCGATCGCGAACGCGATATCCGTTGGCGTGGGGATGGCCCACCCTCGCTCCAGTCCGGCGTTGCTCGTCATCGCCAGGTAAAGAAGTGCCGGCGTGAGGACCCCGCCTGCCGCGGCCACCAGGGGCACCATGGCTTGCCTGAGGCCGCAGAGGGCTCCGTCATGGAGCTCGCCGCGAATCTCCAGTCCCACCACGAGAAAGAAGATGCTCATCAGCCCGTCGTTCACCCACCAGCGGAGCGACGGGTCGTGACCCGGCCACTGCCAGAAGATCTCGTACGTGGCTCGCCACGCAGAGTTGGCCCAGCCGAGGGCGGCGGCGGTGGCGAGCAGCAACACCATGCCGCTCGCGGCCTCCACTTCGAAGAAACGCCCGAGCCCGCCTCGCCGGAAGCTGTCTATTGCCGGTGGCCGCATCCAACGCCAGGGAGCAGGCCTGGACATTGCGCACCGCCGATCGGGAATCCAACGAGCCTGTCCGTCATTTCAACTGACTATATCATTGTCAGATCGTGCTCGAAGTCGCGGCAGTCGGAAGCGCTGAAGTCGGTTGACCGCGGGCGCATTTCGTGCTGCGGCAGGGCGGATATCGGTGGATTGGAGAGACACGAATGGCGCGGTATGGCAAGAAGGCCGGGAGCAAAGTCAAGCGCGCGATGCACGAGCGTAAGCGCGGCACGCTCCGTAGCGGCCGCTCGGGTCGCAAGGTCAAGAGCCGCAAGCAGGCGATCGCGATCGGGTTGTCGGAGGCGCGACGCTCCGGGGCCAAGGTACCCGCGAAACGCGGCAGCCGCAGGAAGAAGTAGCAGGCGCTAGTGGCTCGCTGTCGAGGCTCCTGGGGTCGGCGAGGTCGACGATCCGGCTCCGGGAACCGCTCCCGTCGAGCCCCCGACATAGCGCTCGAACTCCTCTCGAAAGCGCTCCGTCAGGTATTGCTGCTCACGGGGCGAGAGCTTCCTGAGGTCCAGGAAGCGGTCGCTTTCCTCCTCATACATGTGGTGTAGCACGGCGCCACGGATGTGCTCGAGCTTGTCCATGAAGTCCTCGGTCATCGGATCCAGGAATTCCAGCGCACCCAGGTTGGCCTTGGCACCGGCCTGCTCGGTGTAGCCCGCCATGGCATGCGACTTCTGGCCGGCCCTGATCAGGGCGGGGTAGATGACGGACTCCTCGGCATTGGAGTGCCCGTTGAGGATCAGCGACAGCGACTTCAGCGCGATGCGCCTGCTCGCCAACGCCTGGGCTATCTTGACGCCGGCGAAGGCCTCTTCTATCCGGATGTGGTGATCCAGGATCATCGCCAGCCAATCATGGCTACCGGCGGCTTCCCGGGCCTTTGCTCTGGCTGCCATGCGGGCCTGCTCGCGCTCCGGCGGGGTGACGGCCGCAACGAATCTGTCCAGCAGTGACATGGGAGCTCCTCGATTGCAGTGTCTGGTATCGCACTGAAGCAAAAGCCGCGCCGCGCCGAGGGCGGCATCCTGGGGGCGGCGCGCGGCTTGCGCCGCAATGTGCCGAGGGTGCGACTTCGTAGTGGCGCTCCGGTTACAAGCGCGACCTCCACTTGGCTCAATTTGTGCTGATCCGTCGGCGGGATCTCACTCTCATTCGGAGTCAGTCATGAACGCGATGCCCCGGCCGCTGGCGCTCGTCACCGGTGCCTCGAGCGGCATCGGCTACGAGCTCGCGCGAGAGTGTGCCTCCAACGGCTTTGACTTGGTGATCGCCGCCGACCGCTCCCTCAGCGAGGCGGCTCTGGAGTGCAAATCCTTCGGCGCCGAAGTGCAGGAGGTGCAAGCGGACCTGGCGACCGAGGAGGGAATCGCCCGGCTGCTCGCGAGCGTGGCCGGACGCAAAGTCGACGCATTGCTGGCCAACGCCGGCCACGGACTCGGCAGCGGCTTTCTCGACCAGCCCTTCAGGGAGCAGCTGCACGTCATCAATACCAACATCAGCGGGACGTTGGCGCTCATCCATGCCATCGGCAGGCAGATGCGCACGCACCGCAGCGGGCGCATTCTCATCACCGGCTCGATTGCCGGCTTCGTGCCCGGGTCGTTCCAGGCCGTCTACAACGCCAGCAAGGCTTTCATCGATTCCTTCTCCTGGGCCTTGCGCAATGAGTTGCAGGCTTCCGGTGTGAGTGTGACCTGCCTGATGCCGGGGGAGACGGACACGGAGTTCTTCGAGCGCGCCGGGATGATGAATACCCGCATCGGAGTGGAAAAGAAGGCCGACGCTGCCGCCGTGGCGCGCATCGGCTTCAAGGCGATGATGGACGGGGAGGGCGATGTCGTGGCCGGCTTCAAGAACAAGCTGCAGGCGGCCATTGCAACGGTGACCCCTTCGTCGGTGCTGGCGGAGCAGCACCGCAAAAAAGCCCAACCCGGATCCGCCGATCACTGAGAGGCTCGCCAATCTGCCGACCACGCTGCGAGGAACAACGTCATGTCTTCAGAATCCACGCACTGGCAGTCAGTCTCGCGAGCTGCCCCGACACTCCATGCGAGCGCGCGGCTCGAGAGGCCACGCCAGGTCAGTCGGACTCGAACCCACCGCAGTCCGGTTGGCACTACCGTGGAGACGCTGTTGAGCCCCCGCAATCTGGGCTGGCTCAGCGTTGCTCTGGGGGCCGCCGCGGTGCTCGCACCACGACCGCTTGCAACACTGACGGGCCTGCGCGGGCAGTCGGGATTGCTGCTCTTTGTAGGCTTACGGGAGCTGCTCAGCGGCTGGGGCCTGCTGACACAGCAAGAAAGCAGACCCTGGCTCTATTCCCGTGTCGTGGGCGACGTCATGGACCTTGCGGCCATCTCCCCTGCGCTGCAACCGCGCAACAGGCATAGGGCACGTGCGCTAGGTACAGCGGGCGTCGTGGCGGCAATCGCGGCTGCGGACCTCGCGGCCGCCATCGCACACTCCAACCGCGGTGGGCGAGCGGTCGCGGTCGGGCCGTTCTCCGAGGGGCTCATCGTCAACAAGACACCCCAGGAGTGTTACGAATTCTGGCGCGACCCCAACAACCTGCCGAGGTTCAGCGCAGCCGTGGATTCCGTGGCGCAGATCGACGATCGCCACGTCCGCTGGCTGCTGCGCGGTCCGCTCAGCCAGAAGGTGGCCGTGACCATCAAGACCACCACCGATGAGCCCGCCAGGCGCATCGCCTGGCATTCTGTTGGCCGATCCGACCTGCCCCACGCCGGTGTGGTGCGCTTTGATCCGGCCCGCGGAAACCGTGGCACGCTGGTCAGCGCGCTGCTCTGGTACCCACGCTCCGGCGGCACGGCCGGATGGCGCATCGCGAGTCTCGTCGGCGCGGATCCACGCTCACGCTTGCGGGAGGATCTTCGCCGCTTCAAGCAGCTCCTGGAGACGGGGGAGGTGGCCACTACGCGAGGGCAACCCTCCGGCCGCCGCAGCCGGTTCGGTCGCTGGATCCCCGGAGCCGCAAATCGCGGCAAAAGGACCTGACATGAGAGCCAACTGCTGGCAAGGCGCACACAAGCTGCGCATCGAGGATGTCCCGGATCCCCAGATCCTCAATCCGCGGGATGCGATCGTCAGAGTGACCTCCACCGCCATCTGCGGATCGGACCTGCACATTTATGACGGCTACATTCCGACCATGATGCGCGGCGACATCATCGGCCATGAGTTCATGGGCGAAGTCGTCGAGGTCGGTGCCGCAGTGAAGAACCTGAAGGTCGGCGATCGCATCGTCAACCCGTTTCCGATCGCCTGCGGAGCGTGCTTCTTCTGCAGCTCGGGCCAGTACTCCTTGTGCGAGAACTCCAATCCGAATGCCTGGATGGCCGAGAAGCTGTGGGGCCACTCACCGGCCGGCCTGTTCGGGTACTCGCACATGCTCGGAGGGTATGCGGGCGGGCAGGCGGAATATGCGCGGATTCCGTTCGCGGATGTGGGGCCCATCAGGGTGCCGCAACACCTCAGCGATGAGCAGGTGCTGTTCCTGTCGGATATCTTTCCGACCGCTTATATGGCCGCGGAGAACTGCGCGATCCATCCGGGGGACACCATCGCAGTGTGGGGTTGTGGCCCGGTCGGCTTGCTGGCGATGAAGAGCGCGTTCCTGCTCGGGGCGGATCGGGTGATCGCGATCGACCGCTTCCCGGAGCGCTTGCGCAAGGCGCGCAATGACTGCCGTGCCGAAACACTCAATTACGAAGAGGTCGAGGTCCTCGACGCGCTGCGTGAGATGACGGGAGGGCGCGGACCGGACGCCTGCATCGACGCTGTCGGCATGGAGGGGTACGCCCACGGCTTCTTCGGCACGTACGACCGGGTGAAGAAATCCCTACGGGTGGCAACCGATCGGCCGACCTCGCTGCGGGAAGCGATTCTGGCCTGCCGCAACGGCGGCACTGTCTCGGTACCGGGCGTGTATGGCGGCTTCCTCGACAAGATGCCTTTCGGCTCGATCGTCAACCGTGCTCTGACATTGAAGTCCGGCCAGACTCACGTGCAGCGCTACCTGCGCCCGCTCCTGGGGATGGTCGAGGAGGGGCGCATCGACCCCAGCTTCGTCATCTCCCACAGGCTGCCACTCGAGGATGCCCCTCGCGCCTTCGCCATGTTTCGCGACAAACGGGACGAGTGCATCAAGGTGGTTCTCAAACCCGGCACTGCCTAGCGCCTGGCGTCAAACTCCCGGTGGGATCCGTTCGAGCTTCATGCCGGCATCGGCCTGTCTCTGCCGCGCCAGGACCGTTGGCTGCGGCCAAGCGACCCGCGCCAGCCCAACGACCCGCTCAGATGATCGGCTTGCCGCCCGTGACCGCGATCGTTGCGCCCGATACATAGCTGGCCTCGTCGCTGGCGAGCATGACATAGACCGGTGCGAGCTCCCGGGGTTGAGCCGGGCGTTTCATGGGCACCTGCTCGCCAAAGTGCTTGACCTTCTCCGCCGGCATGGTGGAAGGAATCAAGGGCGTCCACACCGGGCCCGGCGCTACCGTGTTGGCGCGGATTCCTTTCGGGGCCAGCAGTTGCGCCAGCCCGCCGGTGAAGTTCTGAATGGCACCCTTGGTGGTGGCGTACGGCAGGAGCTGAGGACTGGGCGAATCCAGGTTCACCGAGCTGGTGTTGATAATGGAGCTGCCGGGCCTCATGTGCGGCAACGCGGCCTGTGTAATGTGGAACAGGGCGGAGATGTTGATGGCAAAGGTCCGGTTCCACTCCTCAGCGGAGATCTCCTCGAGCGAGTCGAAGCTCCTCTGGTGGGCGGCATTGTTGACGAGCACGTCGATGTACTCGAAGGCCTCGACCGTGTCCCGGACCAGCTGACGGCAGCGATCGGCGCTGGACAGATCGCAACGAAACAGCTCGCAGCGACGGCCGGCTTCCCGCACCAGCCGCTGAGTCTCGCGTGCATCGCGGTCCTCGCTCTCATCCAGATACGCGATCGCCACATCGGCGCCCTCGCGCGCGAAGGCGAGAGCTACGGCGCGACCGATGCCGGAGTCGCCGCCGGTGATCAGCGCCTTCTTGCCCTGCAACCGCGCGGAGCCTCGATAGGTGCTCTCTCCGTAGTCCGGCTTTGGATCCATGTCCTCGCTCTTGCCCGGCACAGGCTGCCACTGCGGCTTGAACGTGGGTTTGGGAGCTTCAACTCGTGAACTCATGGTGTGCTCCGGGCTGATGAGCGGGTTGGTTTCGCAACCCCTGTCGAAGGCGATGGTTCCCGTCTCTCTCAGTGTGTGTCGTAGGCGCGCGTCCTCTGGGCCGTCCGGGTAGTAGGCCAATTGCTCGGTGCTCCACAATTGCTTTGCCTTGTCAGGGTCCTGGGACAGCTGCGCGGATCCGCTCACGGCGACGAACCGCTTGCCGCTCAAGTCCGCATAGCCGACGCTCACACGGGACTCTCTCGCCAGCTCGCCGACCTTCGGCGTGCTCCAGTCCGTAAAGAACCACAGTGTGTGCGTCTAATACGGCGAAGCATGCGCCGTTCCAGGGGAGGGCCGCGCGAGGTGCTGGCAGCGGTACACCGACACGATCCAGTTGCAGATCGCCCACGGTCGGTGCCTCCCCGCAGGCGATCGCAACCCGGTAATTCGTGCAACGCAACCGGTGAACCCCGCAGCCGTTATGGAGCTGGCACTCAGAGGCATGGGACTTGCGGTTGGATGGGCGTGGAGGCACCAACATGAGCACGCAACGTGAAGTGATCGTCGAGCGCCCCGCAGGCGCGCTCGAGGGGATGAGGGTTTCCTGGGGCGGAGTCTGGGCGGGTGTGCTAGTGGCACTGGGCACGATGCTCGTATTGAGCACCCTCGGCATGGCGGTCGGTTTCTCGGCCGACGCGCGCAATGTCGATCCGCAGACGATCGGTATGGGCGCCGTCGTCTGGTCGCGTGTCTCGCTGTTGATTGCCCTGTTTCTCGCCGGGATGGCGGCGGCACGCATGAGCATGGTGTGGGACCGGCCGACCGCTCTGGCTCAGGGAGCTCTCGTGTGGGTGGTAAGCCTCATCGCCGGCCAACTGCTGAGCGTGACCGGGATTGGGGTCATGGTCAGTGCGGCTTTGACTTACGGACTGCACAACGGCACCCCCGGAGAGCCCGGACCCGGATCGAGCGCGGTAGCGTGGTTGACGTTTCTTGCAGTCATTCTTTCCCTCTTCGCCACGTTGGCGGGCGCAGCCCTCGGGCGGCGGCGTGCGGCTGCTCGCGTCACGCACGAGATCGAGTAGCCCAGGCGTAGAAATCGCCCTGGCGCGCGGATACGGCCTCGCCCAGGCAACGTCTCTGCCGATACTCGTCCCTCGATTGCCTGTCGGGCCTCCATTCCCGGAGAGTGGCGCGCGCCGCGACGCTGGACTAGGCTTCGGGCTTTTGCAGGAGCGCGAGGCCTTGCTATTGGCACGTACACTTGGGGGCCTCACGCAGCGAGCCTTGCTGCGCTCGATCGCGGCGCTCCTGGCTTGCGCCTCCTGTGCACCCGGCGTTGTCGCTCAGAGCGATTCCTCCGTCTCGCAGGCTACGATCGACGCGCAACGCAAGGCGCTTGAGCCGCGTGTACGCGCGTTCGTAAACGGATCTCTCTACGTTGCGAGCGACGTAGGGCCGGCCAGATGGAACTCCCCGGTATGTCCGACGGTCCTGGGCCTGACGCGCGGTGACGGAGAGTTCATCCTCGCCCGCCTGTCGCAAATTGCTCGAGGGGCGGGGGTGCCGCTCGCTGGCGAGCACTGCGCAACCCCTGATGTCTACGTGCTCGCGACGATGAAGCCCGAGGAGTTCCTCAGGAAATGGGGAAAGAGCCGGCATTGGCGCATGTTTGGCGATGCCCCGCAGGGCGTCATCAATGCGTTCATAGATACGCCGCGGCCGTTGCGCGTGTGGTACAACTCCAGCGAAAGCGGCGGTCCGCAGACGAGTGAAGATGCACCGGCTGGGGCGGAGCCCGGCGGAATTCCGACCGTACCAACCAGCGTTGCGCACGGTGGAGACACCCAGAGAGCCACGCGAAGCCTGACTCTGGCCATCCTCGTTGTCGACAAAACTCACCTGCAAGGCGTGACGCTCGGGCAGCTGGCTGACTACATCGGGATGTACGCGTTTTCCCGTCTCAGGGTCGATGCGCATCGGGGTGACGCGCCAACGATTCTGGGGCTGTTCGACGATGTGCCGGCGCAGTCGCCTGCCGGTTTGACGAGCTGGGATGAGGCGTTCCTGGAGTCCCTGTATCACACCGATCCAAAGTCTGTCCTGCAGCGCGCGAGCATGGTGACCCGGATGGTGGAGCGCATTGTGTCTGACAAACCACCGGAATCGCAGACGCATTGATGTCCTCAGCGCGCGGCAGCGGGGAGAAGACCATGCCCAATCGGCGCGAATTCCTGATAAAGGCCGCCGCTGCAGGCAGCGTGATGGCATTCTCGGCAGGCAACGCGGCCGAACACTCGCCCGGCGGCTCCCAGCCGCTGCGAATTCTGATCCTCGGCGGGACGGGAAACATCGGTCCCTATCACGTGCGCGCGGCAGTTCAGCGCGGCCACCATGTCTGTGTGTTCAGCCGAGGCCGCACCGCCGCCGAGCTCCCGGCCGGCGTGGAGCACCTGATCGGCGATCGGAGCGGCGACTTGAGCGCCATCCGGGGACGCGATTGGGATGCGGTCCTCGACATCGCCACGTTCGGGCCGAACTGGGTCCGCACTATCGGTGCCGCTCTGCAGGGTCGCATCGGGCAGTACACTTTCATCTCTACGGTATCGGTGTACGACAACCCGGCGGCGAACGCGCGAACCGATGAGACGAGCAGGGTTCTGGCCTACGACGCAAAGGCGGACCCGTATTCGAACATCGAAGGCGAGACCGCGGACTACGGCGCACTGAAGGTGTTGTGTGAACGAGAAGCCGAGAGGCAGTTCCCCGCGCGCACGCTGGTGATTCGTCCGGGTTACATCGCCGGCCCCGGCGATACCCACGCACCGCTGCCTTATTGGGTGTTGCGCATGCAACGGGGCGGTGAAGTGCTGTCGGTCGGCGATCCCTCCACCCCCGTTCAGTTCATCGACGTGCGGGATCTTGCGGAGTGGATCGTACGCATGATCGAGAGGCGCGCGACCGGCATCTACAACGCCGTGGGTCCGATTCCTCCGACGGATCTCGGGCACGTCATCGATGCGGCGCGCATGACAGCCGCCTCACCCGCGAAAGTGACCTGGGTTCCTCGCTCGTGGCTCGCCGGTCAGAAAGACAAAGATCTGTTCAGTGGGTTGCTCTTCTGGGAGATCAACAGAGGAGCGCTGTCGGGAATCAGTAACGCACGGGCCCTCGCGCAGGGGCTGACCACCCGGTCCGTGCAGGTGACACTAGCCGATACGTTGCGCTTTCTGAAAACGCAGCCACCCCAGACACAGGTGACCGCAGGATATCGGCCGAAGGCGGGTGGGGGATTCGAGCGCGTCCAGCTGCCCTGGCCGGAATATCTGCAGCGTGAGAAGGCAGTCCTGGCTGCCTGGCACGCCAGCTGAAGAGGTGCCCGAAACGGGGCCCTGCATCGCGGCAGGGCCCCGAGCGGCCGGTGACGAAATTCAACACACCGGCGGGAATCCCGGCGCGGGTCGCGGGCCGGCGTCAGTGAGTCGAGGGCATGGGCGTGATCGTGCCAAACAGCCCGTTGGTCTCCCCGTTCGGGCCGGCGGAGAAGTACAGAGTGTCGGGACTGGAATGCAGCCCGCCGCCCAGGGTCAATGTCCACAGCCCATCGATCGCCAGCGGCTTGCCGTGCGAATCCTCGAGCTGATCGAGGAACCGGCCGTCGTTGCTGAACACATTGATGCGGCCGTCGCCGAAGTTGCCGATGAGAATCTTGCCGCTCCATGGTCCGAACGCGAATGACGCTCGCGCGACTCCCCAGGGAGAGTTCAGCCGTCCGCGCGACTCGAACCGGCGCAGCAGGTGGCCGCTCGTGTCGAACAAGTCGACAAAGCCGTGGCCCGGCCCAGCGACATCATCGTGCCTCTCGGCGTTCTGCTTGGCGTAAGTGACGAACAGATCGCCATCGATCTTCACGATGTTGAACGGCGCGTACCCGGGCGGGATCTCGGGGTCGGCGAAGGAGCCATCGAGTGTCGCCTTGGTGAACATGCCGTCCGTGCCGTTCGGGCCGAACACATCGACGGTGCCGTTGCTGAAATTGGCCGCGAACAGGAAGGCGCCCCTGGGATTCACCCCGAACGCCAGGCTCTTGTAGACCGCGCCGCTGGCGGACTCGTCTGCGGCCAGCACCGCGTTGTCGGCGGGATTCAGGCCGCCCGCCCAGGCGGAGATCGTTCCATCCTCCGTCGAGAAGATGAACAACGCCGGTATCTTGGTGCCGGGCACCAGGAACGCGCTGGAGGGATTCCAGACGATACCCGTTGGGGCCGCCGGCGTCGGATTGGAGGGATTGTTCGGGTCATTGGGATGACAGGCGGTCACGGGCACGAAGTTGCCGGGCAGGGGAATGGAGACCTGGAGCGCAGTTATCTTCTCACCGGTGCCGTCGTAAAGGGTGGAGCAGCCGGTGGCGTTGTCGTTGACCCAGAAGGGGCTGCCCGCCGAGGTGAAGGCGATGCCCCAGGCATTCTGCAGTACCGGGTCCTGCATGGCCGCATGGTCGCTCTGGTTGGATACCAGGGGCGTGACTGTGTAGGCGTCGCGCTCGCGTCGCGAGTCGTCGTCGCCGGCTGTGGCGAGTGAGGATGCAGCGATTGCAATGACTGCCACGGCTCCCAGCTGTCGGATGATCTGAGACATGTCTATCCCCTTTATTGTGGTGACTGATCGTGGCTGAGCCCGCGTGAGTTCCACGGCGGGCGCGATCCGTTCAACGCAAACGCGAAGGGGGAGTTGGGTTTGTGTTCCCGATCGAGGGCGGGAGCTGGGCGCCGAGGCTCGAGGAGCCCCGAAGAAGCCTGACGCGGCGGGCGCCCCGAATCGACCTACGGCCGATCCGCCAGCTTGAACACCCACAGCGTCGTCCCGCCGGGCGGGTCGATGATCTCCGGCGTCAGGCTGCGGGTGCCGGAGTCGAATGCGCCACCCCCGCCTGCCACGACTGCCACGTATTGAGTGCCATCGACACTGTAGCTGGCGGGTGAGGAGCTCGGCGATGCATTCAGGCGGACCTGCCACAACACCTTGCCGTTGGCGGCGTCAAAGGCGCGGAACTGACGGTCGCGCGCGCCGCTGAACAGCAGTCCCCCGGCGGAGGCGAGCAGCGAGGAAGCAATCGGTGCGCGCTGCGGATGCGTCCAGACAACCTGCCGGCTCTTGAGGTCGATCGCATCGATGCGACCGAAGTTGCCGTCGTTGCCCGGCTTCGGGCGGCCGCGCAGCCGCAGGTCATCGCCACCGGCGGAGACTGCGGCGGCGTCGCGTGCTTCCCAGCTGTAGTCCATGCAGTAGTTGATCGCGAGCGGTACGTAAAGGTAACCGGACGCAGGATCGAACGCCGTGGTCGGCCAGTTGCGTGCGCCTGAGGCCACCGGACAGATGAGATCGGTTCGGCCTGCCTGCGGGTGCTCGAGCTCGGGTTTGATGATCTTACGGCCGGTCTTGGGCTCGATGCCCGCGACCAGGTTCTGCACTCCGAGGTCCTTGGAGAATCGATACTGGCCGTCGACGGCGTTCAGGACGTCGAAAATCGCGCTCTTGCCGCCGGTGACCACCCACTTGGTGGGTTTGCCGTTGACGGGGAGGGTGATGAGCGACCGCTCGAACACCCAGTCCAGGTCCCACACGTCGCGGTTCATGTGCTGGTAGTACCAGGAAAGTTTGCCTGTGTCGGCATTCAGCGCGAGCGTCGAGTCCGTGTAGAGCGCATCATTGTTCGACAGGCCCTTACCTTTACGCGGTATCAGCAGCGTACCGACGTCATAGGTGTTGCCGGTCCCGAAATAAAGCAGGTTCAAGTCCGGGTCGTAGCTGCCGATGGACCACACTCCTGAACCGTAACGCTCATTGACCGGCGCGCCGTTCCAGCTGTCCCCGCCGGGCTGGCCCGGCCGCGCGATGGTGTTGAAGCGCCACTTCTCCTCGCCGGTCTGCGCGTCCAGGGCGACGATCCAGTCGCCTCCGCCGGTGTCGATTCCCAAGCTGACACCCACGATGACCTTGCCGCGCACGACCAGGGGGCCGCCGGAAATGTGAAAGTAGGCGCCATCGATCACTCCCGGACGCACCCCCTGTGCGGCAGTCACGACGGCGTGATCCCAACGCTGGCCGCCGGTTCTGACGTCCAGCGCGACGATGTGTCCGTCCGCGGTCGGGGCATAGAGCTCGCCGCCGTAGATCGCCAGTCCTTTCATGCGCGCTTCACGGCCGCCCTCCAGCGCCTCCGGAAGCGGGCGGACGTACCGCCAGAGAATGCTGCCATCGACCGCGTTGACAGCCTCGATGGTATTGGCGCTCTCGATGAACAGCACGCCATCGTGGATCAAGGGGGCCGCTTCATTGGCACTGGGCGGCAGTGCCAGCGTCCATGCGACACCCAGGTTGTGGACGGTGCTTTTATCGATCTGTTTGAGCGGGCTGTAGCTTTGGGTCGCGTAGGTGCCCCGCCACATCAGCCAATCGGCGGCGGGAGGGTTGCGCAGCAACTCGTCGGAGACCGGCGTGAGCCTTGCGAGCAGGCTCTCTTGTGCGGCCATGGCGGCACGGTAGGTGGCGTCCTGGTTGTCGATGCGCGCGGCGCTGGCTGTGCGTACGGCCGGGTTACGGCGTGCTGCAGCCGGGGTGCCCACGGAAGCCGCCAGTGTGAGGGAGGCTGCCAGCTCGCTGCGGCCGGGCCGGTCCCCGTTCTCCTGCAGCAGATAGGCTTCAATGTCAGTGTAGGTGCGGGTGTCGAGAGTGCCCGGATTGGCGGGCGGCATGCGCTGGACGATCAGCAGCCGCAGGGCCTCGGGCGTCTGGCTGCTCCAGTGGGCCCGGAAGGCAGCGCCCTTCATGGGTGGCCCGAACTGGCCGTCGTTCAGGTGGCGTCCGTGACAGGACGCGCAGCTCTTGGCGTAGGCGGCCTGGCCGCGCTGCGCCTGTTGTGCGGTGAACCCGACGGGTCCGCTGTCGAACAATGTTTGTGTGGCGGTGGCGGCGGCCGCCTCGCCTGCCCCAGCCATGCCGATCGCGAGTGACAGGGTTGCAGCGCACGCAAAGGTTTTCTTCATCAGGCGTCGACCTTGGAAGAGGGCATCGCGCAAAATACTGGATAGTCCGCTCGAGGGCGAGCCTCTGTCCGCTCAGCGGCCCGCCGCGTGCATCGTCGGAGTTACCATGCTCGCTCATCATGAGGGTCGCACCATGAGCAGTTCTGCCGCCTCAGCACCAGCGCTTACCCCCGTCGCGCTACCGGCCCGCACCGTGGCGCCCCCTTCTACGATCAGCCCAGAGGCCGCCGCCGCCCTGTCGGTCGGGGCCGGCATCCCTGCCCTGCCTCGCCCCTCGCCGCAGGACCTGGAGGGATGGCGTCGCGCGATCGAGGCGAACAGGGCGATGTGGGAGCCCATCGCAGGGGAGATGTTGGCGAGCAGCCGCTGCAGCCTCCAGACACGGGACATCGCCGGCGTCAGCACGCATGTCTGCACCCCGGGTAAGAACGGGACCGGGGCCCGCTATCTCTACATCCATGGTGGCGCCTTCGTCTTCGGGGGCGGTCGCTTTGCCATGGCAACCGGCGCCAGAGCCTGCGATGCGCTCGACCTGGTGACCTTCTCGGTCGACTACCGGATGCCGCCGGACCATCCTTTCCCCGCGGCGTTGGAAGACTGCCTGGCGGTCTACCAGCGGCTGCTCGAGGACGCTCCCGAGCGGAAGATCGTCGTCGGCGGCTCCTCGGCGGGCGGCAATCTTGCCGCCGCAGTGACGCTGGTGATTCGCGACCGAGGGTTGCCCGCTCCCGCCGCCGTCGTGCTGCTCACCCCGGAGGTCGATCTGACGGAGGCCGGCGACACGTTTCGAACCAACGAGTGGCTCGATGTGACGCTCAAGCGTGGGCTGCCGGAGTGCAACGCGCTGTACGCCGCCGGCCGCGATCTGCAGGATCCCTACCTGTCGCCTTTGTTCGCAGACTTCGGCAGAGGCTTCCCGCCGACCCTCATCCAGTCCGGGACACGCGACCTGTTTCTATCCAACTCGGCGCTGCTGCATCGCAAGCTGCGGCGCGCGGGCGTGGAGGCGGAGCTGCACGTCTGGGAAGCCATGCCCCACGGCGGCTTCGGCTTCGGGTCCGTGCCGGAGAACGATGAGATCAACGCAGAGATTCGGCACTTTCTGGCGCGGCACTGCTAACGGCGGTCCGGGCGAATAGCACCATCACAAAGTTGGCAGTCTGCCGCCGGGCGTGACGCCGAGAGCGTATTCAGTTCCCACGCCTGCCACCCTTTGTGGTGGCGCAACGACGCTTGTCACCGGTGTCGTCTGTTCCCGAAAACCATCTAGCGGTCAGCCCGCCCCCTGGGAACGTCCGACTCATCCGTCGCTCCCCCCAACTGTGGTGGAGGAACGCGGCCTTTCTGCATGATCCGGCGCGTGTGTGACCCGGCCCTGGTCGAGAGGCCGGACCAACGGGGAGGCCGCGGGCGACAGGCAGTCAGCGTCCGCGCGTCCATACAAGAGAGAGAGCCATCATGAGACTACGCACTCGCCCTGCGACATTGCTTTTGTTGGCCGCGACACCGGCGCTTGCCCAGACCCCCTCTCCTGCCGCAACCACCAACGAGGGTGCGCTCCAGGAAGTGGTCGTGACGGCGACCAAGCAAGCCGCCATCGATGTCAACAAGGTTCCCGTCAGCATCAGTGCCTACAGCGAGCAGGAAATGGACATGCGCGGGATCCGCACCATCGGGGACCTGGCGTCCATCACACCGGGACTGGTGTTTTCCCAGCAAAACAACTTCGGAACGCCGCAGACGAACATCGAGATCCGCGGCGTCCAGTCGCGCACGAGCGCTCCCACCACGGGCATCTACCTGGATGACACGCCGATGATCGGCCGTGCGAACAATGTCAACACGGGCCAGGATGGCGGCTATCCGCAGGTGTTCGATCTGGAACGCGTGGAAGTGCTGCGGGGTCCGCAGGGAACGTTGTTCGGCGCCAGCTCGGAAGGGGGCGCCGTGCGCTTCATCACCAAGCAGCCGAGCCTCACGCAGAGCAGCGTGTACGGACGCGCATCGATCGGGGCGACCGAAGACGGCGAACCGAATTACGAGGTCGGCGTCGCAGGCGGCATGCCGCTGGTGCAGGACAAGGTCGGCTTCCGTGCCAGTGCCTGGTACAAGCAGGACGGCGGCTGGGTCGATCGTGTTCAGCCTGGCGTCGGCTCGGGGCCGTTCACCGGTGCGCTCGATCCTGCCCGGCCCGGCGGACAGCTCATCGACGCCAACACCAATTGGACCCGAACCGTCGCCGCCAAGCTCGCCCTCACCGTTGCGCCGACCGACTGGCTGCGGATCACGCCCTCGGTGTTCTATCAGGACGTCTACATCCATGATTCGGGCAACTACGACCTGACGTATTCGAATCCGGATAAAGGCCAGTTCCGCATTGCCCACTCGCAACGCCTGCCGGCCGATGATCCGAACGTCATCTCTACGTTGAAGCTCGAAGCGACCCACGATGACTTCGCAGTGACCTCCGTGACCTCGAACTATCAGCGCCGGGTTACCTGGGAAACCGACTACACGCAGTACCAGGACAACGCCTTCTTCGGCAACCCGTGGCCGCTCACGGGTGCCGCGGATGACTACGGGACCGGCTACTACGAGACCTATCAGAACGTCACTTCCGAGGAATTGCGCTTCGCCTCGGTCAATCCCGACGATCGATTCGTTTGGGTTGCCGGTCTGTATTACGAGCACGCGCGCCAGCAGGACACCGTGTTCGTCGCGCATCCGGATCTGCCTGCGCTCGTCCAATCGATCTACGGGCAGTCGATCGAGAGCATCCTGGGCACCGGACCGTATCAGGGGCTGTGGGTGGCGTTCGACGACGTGCGCACACGCGATGAGCAGACCGCGCTCTTCGGCAATGTGGACTTCAGGATCACTCCCACTTTGAAGGCGACGGCGGGGGTACGTGTTGCCTATGCCAAGTCGCACACGGACCTGCACTTCGACGGCTCTTTCAACGGCGGCCCGGGGTTTTTCAGCGGCGATGAGACCGACAAGCCAGTGACGCCCAAGGCGGGCCTCACCTGGCAGCCGACCGCAAGCAGCACCTACTACGTATCCGTCTCCAAAGGCTATCGTGTAGGTGGCGTCAACCCGCAGATCAACAACACGCAACCCGCCTGCCAGGCGGCTCTGGCGGCAGACGACCTCACCGGCAAGCTCTCCCAGACCTATAACCCGGACTCGTTGTGGAGCTACGAGATCGGCGCCAAAGGCCGGCTGCTCGACAATCGCCTCGAGGTGCAGGCCAGCGCGTTCCACATCCGCTGGAAGGACATTCAGCAGGCGGCGCAGATCACCGGGTGCGGCTTTGCCGCCGTCTTCAACCTGGGGACCGCGGAGAGCAACGGGTTCGATCTGTCACTGCGCGCCGCCGCTACCGACAATCTCCAGCTGGGCTTGCAGGTGGCATACACGGATGCTCACTACAACAGCTCCGAGGGCAAAATCGTCACCAACGGCGATGTGATCGGCGGACCGGCGATCTCGACCGGCTCGGCCGTGCCCCCCTGGACTGTCACGGCGAGCGGCGAGTACACGTTCAGCCTGATGGGAAAGCAGATGTATGTCTGGGCCGAGGACTCCTATCACAGCAGGAACAACGGTCCCTTCAGCACCCACAATCCGGCCAACATCATCGTCTACGACCCGGATCTCGTCGCCGACCCGTCGACCAACCTGCTGAACATGCGGGCAGGTGTTCGACTGCAGGGGCTGGATGTGTCGGTGTTCGTCGATAACCTGCTGAACTCGCACCCGCAGCTGTCGCTCGAGCACACTAACCCCGGGGATCCGCGTTTCCAGGCGGTGACCTTCAGGCCTCTCACCTACGGAGTGACGGCGGTGGTGCGCTTCTAGTCAATTCGGGGGATCTACAGGCACTCAGCGTCGTAACAGTTCGCATGGCGTTGATTCCCACCGCACTATCCTCGAGCCCCGACTCAAAAGCCAAGCGGCAAGGCTGACGTGTGCTCCACGGAAGGAGTGCCGGCAAAATGCGATCCGACGAGCCGCCGCCACTCCTGAAAGTCCGGTGACCCGCGGAAGTGAACGATGTGATCCTCCACCGACTGCCAGTGCACGACCAGGAAATACCGAGCGGGATTCTCAACTGAGCGGTGCAAGCGCATGCCGTGGCAGCCCCTGGCACGCCGGAAGAGAGCGACGGCCTGCGTGGCGGCCGCCTCGAAGGCGGCTTCCTGGCCTGCCTTGATATTGATCTGCGCGATCTCCCAGAACACTCCACACCTCCCGGCTCGCTGAAGGTCCCATGCTACGCCAAGCCGGTGCGTGTATCAGCCGCTACCCGCCGGTGATGTTCGCCAGGAGTGTCTGCGGCTGCACGGGTGATTGCGTGCCACGCCAGGCGATGTGGCAATCCGGCCGCGCGATACACAAGGGCATGCGGTAGGGGTCGGGAATCCCTCCGAAGTCCAGATCCAGCAGCTGCAGCGGAATGCGCAGGCTGCGGGCGGCCTGCAGCAGCGAGGCGACTTCGACCGAGGCGTCGAACCTCAGCAGCGTGAATTCCGGACCCAGCAAGTCATACAAAGATCGCCCATCGGGTAGCCAAAGATGCGGCAGGCGACAGCCCGGCACGCTCGAAGGACGGTAGTGCTGCATGGAGTAGGCCGGTGCGGGTTCGCCATCGTAGACGATGAGAGGGGAGTCCACATAGAAATAGCCGTAGTTGAGCCCTGCGCAGGCGAATTGCTGCACGTGCAGGTGGTAAGCGGCGTCGCCGATCTGTTTGCGAATGGCCTCTCCTGCCGGAGTGGGATCTTCGACCGCCCGCGGTATCGAAGTGCGCTCCGCTATCGCGCCCATCGCGTGTTGCATCGCCAGGCGGGAGACCTGTTCGGTGATGGGCAGGCGCTCGATCTCGTAGCCATCCAGCACGGCCGCCGGCGCCCATCCGTTCAGATGGGCCGCGAGTTGCCAGGAGAGATTGAACGCGTCGGCAATACCAGCATTCATACCGTAGCCGGCGTAGGGGACCCACAGATGCGCCGCATCACCGCAGATGAACACGCGCCGCTCCCGCAGCTTGTCCGCCACGAGGCGCCGCCCGACCCAGTCTTCCTTGGTCAGCAGCTCGTAGTGGAAAGAAGCATCGACGCCCAGCAGCAGGCGAATGCACGCATCACGGTCGACGGCTTCAAAATCCGGCTCTCCCGGTAGCAGGTAATTGTGGATCAGCCACAGCTCCCGGCCATCGATCGCGACCAGGTTGCCCGCTCTTTCGGGCGCATAGAGGTAGCTCATCCAGGCATCCGGCTTGGTGACCGCATCGATCAGGCCGGGGGCGCGAATGAAGCTCGATTGAACGCGCTGCACCTGCTGATCCCCGTGCAGGCGGGCGCCGATCGCCTTGCGTGTCAGCGAGGGCCCGCCGTCACATCCAACGACATAGTCGGCGGTGATCGCGATGCTCTCACCGTTGCGGAGGTTCCTGGCCAGCAGTCGCGCGCAGTGGGCATCCTGATCGATCTGCTCGACTCGACAGTCATTCAGCAGAACGATGCGCTCGCGCGCGGCGGCCTCGGCGTAGAGGATCGGCTCGAAATAGATCTGGTTGATGCGATGTGCCGGCTCCGGTGTCGGCCAGCGGCCGTCCGGGCCGCTTTTATCGGTATAGCGGGTGCGCCGGCACGGGATGTGGATGCGGGTGAGCTCGTATCCCGTGGCGCGGGTGCGGAGAGTGACATCGTTGGGATAGTCATCGGGCAGACCCGCCGCGCGTATGCGCTCGACGAAGCCCAAGCGGCGGAACGCTTCCATCGTCCGCGAGGCGATGTGATTGCATTTGACGCTCGGAGGCTGTCCCGCCGGCCGCTGTTCCAGGACCGTGACGTGAATGCCCCGCCAGGCCAGATCGAGCGCCAGGCAGAGCCCCACCGGCCCGGCGCCTACGATTGCAACCTGAGGTTGATGAGCCATCGGGCGCGACGTGGTCCGCAATCTCTGGCGCGCGTGGCTGGAGGCCACCCGCAATGACGACAAGAATACCAGCCCGAACGCTCAGCGCGGCACGCGGAAATCCTGATCGGGAAACGTCGCGGTCCCCGGTACCTGGATGACGACCATCGCATGCTCCTGGCTCAGATGGCAGGCGTTGCAGGTGCTGGTGAGTTTGGCGTAGGCCACCTTGAATTTCGCCGCATCGGATGCCGCAATGGCCTGCTCGAGGTCCTTCAGAGGCTCCGTGGTCAGCGCATTCATCAGGGCGGTGAGATCGGCGTTGCGGTAGACCGGGATGGTTCGCGCGACGCGCCCGAACGCATTGCGCAGCTCGCTCAGCTCGTACTTCGCATACGCCCAGTTCTTCTCTCTGCCCGCGATCCCGAGCTTGAGATGTCTGGGCTGAACCGCCATGGTCATCAGGTCGCCGAGGCTGGGATGGTACTCCGGTTGCGCCAGTACAGCGGTCGAGGGGGCCGGCGTTGCGGGCGCGGTCTGGGCTCGCGTGGTCGAATGGGCCACGAGGGCAAGAGCGGTGACGGCGGACAACAGCATCACCGAGACTGCGCTTGTCCATGCAGTGCGGGGGTAAGTCAGTTTCATTTTTCGGCTCCGGAGTTCGACCGACGAAGGCGCGCCAGCGGGATTGATCGGCACGCGCGGACCATAACAGATCGACTGGCAAGATTTACGTTCGGAGAATGTGTGTTACAAGTTCGCCGCAGCGGAGCACGGCGCTCGTACAGGGGCGAGAGTCGAATTGATTTTGATTTGCATTTGCAGGCGGCTCGATCGGCCCCGGCAGTCGGTACCCGCGACAGGCACTCGCTGCATTCATCCTCCCGAGCTCGAACGACGATGGTCCGGGCCGCGCGACTCGCCGAGTGCCTGTGGCAGCAAAAAATCAGCCGGCGGCCACGAGCCGCAGACGCGTGATCTCCGAAGGCGCACCGAAGCGGTTGGGAATTCCCCAATACCCGGTCCCGCGGCTCACATAGACCCACAGCGCATTCAAGCGATGCAATCCAGCCGTGAAGGGCTGTTGAAAGCGCACGAACAGATTCCAGGGCCAGAACTGACCGCCGTGCGTGTGGCCCGACAGCTGCAGGTCGAAGCCGGCCTTGGCGGCTGCAGGGGCCGAGCGAGGCTGGTGTGCGAGCAGGATTTTCAGCACCGCGTTCGCCGGCGCCCCTGCGAGGGCCGCATCAGGGTCACTGCGCTGAGCAGGATCGAAGTGGTGGGCGCTGAAGTCGGTCACGCCGGCGACCACCAACGCAGCGCCGTTGTGGTGTATCACGGCGTGCTCGTTCAGAAGTACACGCAGACCCAGGCGCCGGAACTCGGCAGTCCACGGCCCGGCACCTGAATAGTATTCGTGGTTCCCTGTGACAAAGAACGCACCGTAGCGGGCGTACAAGCGCTGCAGGGGAGCCGTGTGAGCCGACAACTCCCTGACCGGGCCGTCGACGAAGTCGCCGGTCAGAGCGATCATGTCCGGCTCGAGGGCATTGACGGCATCGACGATTCTTTCGACGTAGGATCGGCGAATCGTCGCGCCGACGTGTACGTCGGTGATCTGGGCAATCGAGAACCCATGCAGCTCTGCGGGCAGGTTGCGCACAGGGACCTCGATCTCGACGACGCGAGCCCGTCTGCGGGCACTGGCGAATCCGGCTGCCGTCGCGAGAATGCTCAATCCGACCACGAGTAGCGCCGAGGCTGACTCCGCCCTGTGGAAGGTTGCCGTTGAGACGCTCAGGACGAGCGGCACGAGCACCAGGTCTCGCAAGAGTGTCAGCACGAGCAACGAGGAGAACAACCCCGCCATGAACAGCCCCGGGAAGGCGATGCGGTCGGCCAGCGGCCGGGGCCAAAGGAGGCGGGAGAGCAGGCTCAAGGTCATCAGCCCAAAGCACAGCCCAAGCAGCACCGCTGCGGCGAGTCGCACCGGCGCGCCACCTGGAAGGTCGGGCAAAACACGCAGTCCGATGTACAGATTCAATGCGCCCAGCAGCGCGGGGAACAGCAGACGGCGGAGCGGCATGCGTCGCAGGGTCTCGAGCCCTTTGAGTAGAGATGAGCTGGAAGCTGGGGATCGACGCAGGCCGATTCAACCCCTCTCGCCAGGCTCGCTCGACAGAAACACCAGCGAGGAGGGCGCGTCGCGCAGCAGCATCGCCGCAGTGTCCCCGAAGAACAGTTGCTCACCCGGTCGAGGACTCACACCCAAGACCGTGAGGTCGTAGCGCCCCGCCTCGATTTCGCGCAGGATCAGGTCCGCGGCCGACGCGCCGTTGCGAGCGATGCCGTTCACGGCAACACCATAACTCCTGCCGAGCTCCTCGACATCGCGAATGACCGCCCTGGCGGTGCCGGCAGGCGCAAGTGCAGCGGCGATCCGAGTGCCCCAGGCAGGCCGGCGTTGCGAGCTCATGCCAACGATGTACAGTGCCGTCAGCCGCCCGCGTGACCCTTCAGCCAAAGCCACCGCGAGCTCGGCCCCATGGCGGGAGACAGGCGTACCCGTAACCGGGACGAGGATCTTCAGCGGCCGGTAGGACTGGGAGCGTTGGTGTGTGCCCCGAGCGCTGACCAGGATCACCGCATCACCGAATTCCCGGGCCATTCGTGTGACCTGCGGGTCGAATTGGGCACCCTCGGAGAGCGGCTCTCGGCCGAGCACCAGTGCGCCATAACCCTTGCGTTTCTCGGCGGCGATCTCGGATTGCCCCGTCGAGCTTTCAGCGGCGCGCACTTTGACGTCTGCAGAGTCACCGGCTCCGCCTTCCGCACTCTTGTGTTCGGCCACTCGGCCGCCCGATTCCGCTGCAAGCGTCAGTACCTCGGCCGTGCGCTCAACCCTGCCCGCGTCCGTTGCCTCTCCGCCTGGCTCGTCATTCAGATGAATGGCGGTGGTCGTGATGCCGCGTACGCCCGCCAGCACCCCGCCCAGATGGGAGGCCAATTGGCCTGTCGGACTGCCGTCCACGGCCACGAGCAGACGCTCGATGCGCGAAATGAAGCTCGCCTGCTCGGCCGCTTCGCGTTGCAGTCGCTCACGCTCCGCGGCGGTAGGCTCCACTCGCCCGAACGACCATCGCAGCAGCGGCGGCATCGAGAGCGTAGTCACCATGGCCATGGCGAGAATGGCCGTAAACAGGGTCGAGTTGAGCACACCCAGGGAGAGACCGACGGTTGCAATGATGATCTCGGTCGAGCCGCGAGCGTTCATACCGCATCCGACGGCGAGCGATTCCGCGCGGGTAAGCCCACCTATGCGTCCTCCTATCATCGCACCTAAGAACTTGCCGATGCTGGCCACAGCGATGAGCACGGCCGTGAGGCCAAGCAGCGCCGGTTGAGCGAGTACCGTCAAGTCGGCGGACAGACCCGCCATTCCGAAGAACACGGGCATGAACAGTGCGGTGATCAGTCCGCGCAGCTGCTCATCTATGTGGCGCGCGCGAATGGGTGTTTGCCCAATGAGAATTCCCGCGATGAATGCGCCCAGAACGGTGTGCACTCCGATGGCATCGGTCAGCAGCGCCATGACGGCCATGATGACCAGGGCCATCGTGACCACAGGCAGCTCGCTCACGAAAGCATCGTTTGCCCAGCGGATCAGCCGTGAGACGACGCGTCTGCCCACGGTAAAGCTCAATGCAAGGAACACCGCCGTGCCCAACACGCTCCGCAATACGCTCGCGGTATCGATTCCTTCAGGACGAGCCAACCCGAAGACGATCGCGATCGTGATCCAGCCGATCGTATCGTCGATGATGGCGGAAGCGACGATCACCTGTCCGACGGTACGGCGAAGAAATCCCAGCTCGCCCACCAGCAAGGCGACGATCTTCACCGATGAGATCGAAAGGGCGACTCCCATGAACAGCGCCGTCACCAGACGCTTGCCTGGATCGGGCAACAGCGCGGCGGGCAGCAGCTCCGTCAATAGAAAGCCGCAGGCAAAGGGAAGCGCGATTCCGGCGATCGAAACGCTGAATGCCGCGCGCCGGGAATTGCGGACCACCGACAGATCGGCCTCCATGCCAGTCAGTACCAGCAGCAGCAGAACTCCCAGGTGGGCGACGGCCGCGAGCATCGCCTGCTGCTCGCGGCCGCTCGGAAAGAGCCGATGCCACAGATCCGGTAGCAATGCGCCGAAGACCGAGGGCCCCAACAGGATTCCGGCGATGAGCTGGCCCATGATGGCCGGCTGTCCCAGGCGCTGCATCAACTCCCCCAGCAGCCGCCCGGCGGCGATCAGCAGGAGCAGCTGTGCGAGGAACAGGGCTTCCGAGGCACCCTGGTTGGCTCCCGATGCGGCAAAACAGAGTGCGGGCGAGAGCAGAGCGACGGCGGCGCCGCTCGCGAGCAGCCGCCGCAGATGTCCCTGCGCGCTGGCCCGCGTCGGTGCCATACCGAAGTCTCCCATGAAAGGACCGGCATAGAGAACGAGTCCCAAGTCAATTCAGGGACGGGAGATTCGTTCCCCGGCTCCTGCCGCGTTCCAGCTCAAGGGCGGCCGGACTGGGCGGATCGGCAACGAGGAATATGCGCGCACCAACAACTCCTTCGGACTGACGACCTTGAAGGACCGGCACGTCAAGATCACGGGGGCCCGGATCCGGTTCCGCTTCCGCGATCTGCCGCACCTGTTACATCCATCCGGCGATCCTGGCGGGATTCCTCGATGCGGAAAAGCTGGCCCTCTGGAAGAGGACGTCGGCGGCGGCAAATGAGCGCAGCCGGCTTTCCCAGCATGAAGTCGCCCTGATTCGCTACCTGGAGGTTGTTGCCGGCTGACCGTCGCCGCGGCCGTTCTGGAGGTAGTCCCAATGCGAGGGCATCGCTGCCACACACCGCCGGATGTCCTTGCGAAGCTCGTCCAGCCTGAGTTGGATCCTGCGGGTATCCAGGCCGTCCACCAGGGGATCGTAGCGCTGCGGGATGATGTTCTGGCCGACCATCACCGCCAGCCAGCTCATGATGGGGAACAGCTCGGTGTCCTCGCGCAGGATCCGGCCGTGACTGCGAAACAGCTCGATCTTCTCCAGCAGAGTGTCAGTCAGCGGGATCGATCGGCAGTGCTCCCAGAATGCTCCGTTTCTGTGGGTCTGCGTGTAGTGCATCAGCAGAAAGTCACGCACCCGGTCGAATTCCAGCTCGAGCAGTCGGTTGTAGCGCTCGATGTCGGCCGTCGCAAAGTCGCGATCGGGAAAGAACCGGAGCAACATGGCGATGCCGCGCTGGATCAGGTAGATGCCGGTGGCCTCCAACGGCTCCAGGAACCCGGCCGCCAACCCCAGTGCGACGACATTGCGACTCCAGGTCTTGCGGCGCCGTCCCGGTGTGAAGCGAAGCGACATGGGAGTCCCGATCCGCGGGCCCTCGAGATTCGCCAGCAACGTCGCCTCGGCGGCAGAGTTGTCGATGAAGGCGCTGCTGTAGACATACCCGTTGCCGGTGCGATGTTGCAGCGGAATGCGCCATTGCCAGCCGGCATCGCGAGCGGTGACCAGAGTGTAGGGGGCAGGTGCGGCGCTGGGCTGACTGTGTACCACGATCGCCCGATCGCAAGGCAGCCAACGGCTCCAGTCGTCGTAGCCGGTCGCGAGCGCTTCCTCGATGAGCAGGCCGCGTGCGCCGCTGCAATCCAGGAACAGATCGGCGGCGATCGATTCCCCACTGTCGAGTGCGACTGACTCGACGAATCCGTTCTGCGGGTGCATCGCAACACTGCGCACTTCACCCTCTATCCGCCGAACGCCACGGGCCTCGGCAAAGCCCCGCAGGTAGTGCGCGAAGCTGGAGGCATCGAAATGCAACGCATAGGTCATCTTGTTGAGTGGGGTGTTCGGCGCGTGGACCGGGCGAGTGAAGCGCCCCTCGGTGGCCGCTGCGGCCTGGATCGAATAGTCCTCCAGGGGTGCCGCCTCTCCGGCAAGGAACATCTTCAACCAGTAGGCCTGGAAGGGGATGTTCCCGATTCCCGGGCCGGTCGGGCCGAAGGGATGGAAATAGGAGTGCCCCGGACGGGTCCAGTCGCGATAGCCGATGCCGAGCTTGTAGGTCGCCTTCACCCTCCGAACCAGGTCGTCCTCGGCAATGCCGAGCTGGCGGATGAAGTCCAGGATCGGGGGAATCGTCGCCTCGCCGACGCCGATCGACCCGATATGCGGGGCCTCGATCAGCCGGATCTGGATGCCCAATCCCTCGAGGGATTTCGCCAGGCCCGCCGCAGCCATCCAGCCGGCTGTGCCCCCTCCAACGATGGCGATATGGCGGATGCGTCTGTCGGTCATACGATTAGGTCGCGCGCCCCAGTAAAGCAATACTACGGACGCAACCGCAACGGCGCCATCTTCGCTCCGGAGCCATGCTGGTCGTCATCGCAGCGGCGACGACGCTTAACGACGGGCCGTCGAATCGCTCTGTAGCTACTTACCCGGTCACAGGGGGCGGCGACGCGCGCGCGGGGTGAGGTCCTCGCCGGTAGTACCTCACCGGCTCTTTGGCCGTTATCGAGCGTTAACGATCCCGGGTAACGTGCCGTTTACCGTAAGGTTTTGGGTTCTCCCGGCGGCTTCCCTATGATCGCCCGCTTTTGCCGGGGATCAGTCTCAGCGATGCCACAGCCACGAGTTCGGGGGAGAGGCTCACGTCTCGGGGCGGCGCTGCGCCTGGGTGCGACGCTCGCCATCGCCGCAACCTTGGCCCATGCCGATGACGCTGCCGAGGCCTCCAGCAACCTGTCGGAGGTCACGATAACCGCCTCCCGCCTGAACCTGCTGGGCACGACGGACACGGCCAGCCAAGGCTCAGTGACCCAGGAAGAGTTGGACCTTCGGCCCGCCTATCGGGTGGGACAGCTGCTGGAGACCGTGCCCGGACTGGTCGTCACCGTGCACTCCGGTGAAGGCAAGGCGAATCAGTACCTCGCCCGCGGGTTCAACCTCGATCACGGCACGGATATCGCCAATTTCGTGGACGACATGCCGATCAATCGGCCGACCAATGCCCACGGCCAGGGCTACTCCGACCTCAATTTCCTGATGCCGGAGCTCATGAGCGGGCTCGATTACACCAAGGGTCCCTATCACGCCGAGGTGGGCGACTTCGGGTCGGTCGCCTCGACCCACATCCGCCTGGCGAATGAGATTGCCGACCAGGTCGCGCTCGCCGGCGGCACTCTGGGTGTCTACAACGTCTTCGCCGGCGGCACGGCTCCCATGGGCGATGAGGATCGGGTGGCCGCCGGGCTCTACTACGGCCATGTCGATGGGCCGTTCAGCCACCCGGATGACTTCCGCAAGGTCGCGGGCACCGTCCGCTACAGCCATGGCACCGACAGGGACGGATACAGCGCGACAGTCATGTTCTTCCACGGAGAGGGCAACATGACGACCGATCAGCCGTTGCGGGCGATCCAGGAGGGATTGATCGGGCGCGACGGCACGCTGGACCCGAGTGACGGTAGTCTCTCGCAGCGCTACAGCCTGTCTCTTCACTACGGCACGACCGGGGATCGGTGGAGCCTCAGCTCCAGCGCGTACTTCATCCGCAGCACGATGACTCTGTGGAATGACTTCACGCACTACCTGGACGATCCCATCAACGGCGACCAGGAGTCACAGAACGAGGCTCGCTCCGTCGGCGGAGGGCAGGTGGGCTTCGCGCTCACTCAGGCGTTTGGCTCCATCACCAACGATCTGGTTGCCGGAGCACAGCTGCGTTACGACAGCGAGTACGTGGATCGCAAGCACACGCTGCTGCGTGTGCCGCTGGACTACTGCTCGATCGTGCAGGCCGATGGTCCGACGCTGCAGGTGCCGATGGCGGGCGGCATCTGCAACGCGGATAACGTTCATCTGCTGGATCTCGGTCCGTACCTCGAGGACACGGTGAGATGGACGTCCTGGTTTCGGACGATCCTCGGGCTGCGTGAGGAATACTACCGCGCCGGCGATTCGAGCCTCACCACGGGATTCCAGGGGGCCACCCACGAGACTCTCCTTCAGCCCAAGGGCACCCTGGTGGTCGGGCCGTTCGCGCTGACGGAGGTGTATCTGAGCGCCGGCCGTGGCTTTCATTCCGATGACGTCCGCGGCGTGTTTGGCACCGTGCCGATCGAGGGGATCCCGGGCACTGCAGGCAGCACGCCGTTGCTGGCGCCGACGAGCGGTGTTGAGTTGGGTATTCGCAGCAACATCGTGCCGCAGCTCTCGATGGAGCTCGCGCTGTTTCGCCAGCAGTTCAATTCGGAGCTCACCTACGATGCGGACGCAGGCCAGGATGGCGCGAGCGCCCCCAGCCGCCGCGAGGGCATCGAGCTGTCTGCCCAATATCGTCCGCTGCGCTGGATCGAGCTGAACACCGATCTGGCGTTCTCCAGGGCCCGCTATCGTGGCGAGCTGGCCGCTTACGAGCTGGACGGTCCCTTCATTGCCAACGCCCCGAGCTTCATCGGCTCGTTCGGTGTGTTGATCGACAATCTCGGGCCGTGGTTCGGCGGCCTGCAGTGGCGCAAGCTCGGGGCTTATCCGATCAGCGACGGCGATGAGTTTCCGGAGGACCGGGGCTACAGCGAGTTCAATCTCGATGCCGGCTACAAGCTCACGCAGCATCTGAAGCTGCAGTTGAGCATCTACAACGTGCTCAACACCAAAGCCAACTCTTCGGCCTTCTACTACACCTCGCGCCTGCGGGGTGAGCCCGCCGACGGGGTGGAGGGGTTCCAGGTCCACCCGCTCGAGCCGATCTCCGGCGTGCTCAAGGTGACCGTCACCTTCTAGCCCGTTCTGCCGCCTTTCAGCAAACCGGCGAGTGGGTTCGGGGCGGGCGCCGCGATCCGCCGCAGCGTATTCGTATCACGGTGATCGAAGGGTGGCAGGGCGCCGCGGAGCGCGAGGTCCGTGCGCGTCACGTACGACCAGCTGCCGTCGTCGTTGAAGGTAATGTCGATGCGATAGTAGTCGGTGCGAAAGGCTTCTTCCAGGAAAGTCGACGAGCAAATGCCGAACCGGGTGTCACCTGGGGACCGTTGGCTTGCGAATCGATCGGCTCCATTCGAATGTGCTCGCGGAACACCCGCCGCTCCGGTCCGTCGGCTTTCGGGTTGATATCCACGCCCTGGTCGGACTGCCATTCCCCGGCCAGGCGGCGCAGCGGGCCCAGATTGGCGAGCGTGTCCGGTGAGGCGTCCGGCTCGGTAAAGATGTCCTCGGGGATGTTCGGCATAGGCTCCTCTGCAGGTGTACTCGGCCGTACGAGGATAGTACTCGCCTGATGCACGCACTTGCGTCCGTTTGCCGCGCGGTTGCCGCGGCCGCTGTCCGGCATGGCCGTCCGGCTTTGTGATACGGTCATACTTTGCGTCGCAGGGCATACCGTGGAACAGCATCCTTCGAAGGAATGGCTCATAGAGGAGGCGGCAGCCATCGCTGCCGAGCTACGCGGGGTACAGGAGGAGACCGACGCACGCGGCTGTTATTCCGATGCCATTCATACCCGGCTGCTGCGTGGCGGCTTCTACCGGATCCTGCAACCGAAGATGTTCGGTGGCCTCGGAACCGACTGTGAGACCTACGTTCGCGTCATCATGACGCTGTCGCAGGGCCATCCGGCGGCGGGCTGGTGCTATACCCTGGCCTCGTCCCATGCGTTGATCCTTGCTTCGTGCTTCAGCGAGAGCGCACAACGCGAGCTGTTCGGCGCGGACGGAGATTTTCGCGCCGCGTACGCGGCCGGACCTGCGGGTGCGCCGAAGTTCGAGCGCCAGGAGAGGGGCTACCGCGTCACCGGACTCTGGCCGTTTGCCTCGGGCATTCCCGTCTGCAATCACTTCCTCGGCGGCGCCGTCATTCCGGATGAGGCCGGTGAGCTGCGCGCGGTCGTATTCGTCGTGGCGAAGGACAAGCTGTCCGTGCAGAGCGATTGGGGCGGCGACGCCGTGATGGGCATGCAGGGCAGCGGATCGAACAGTGTACGCCTCACCGATGTGTTCATCCCCGACCATCACTTTGCCGCTTCGCCGATCGTTCGTCTGTCCACCGAGAATCTGCCGGACGGCACTCCCGGGACGCGACTGCACGGGGAGGGGCTGTTCCTCGGCCTGATCTACGGTTGGTTCAGTTGTGAGTTTGCCGCAATCCTTGCGGGTACGGCGCGCGCAGCGTGTGGCGAGTACGAGCGACAACTGCGCACCAAACCGAGCTTTGCCGATCCAACGCGCATGCGGATGGAGGAGCCGGAGTTTCAGCGGCTGTACGGCGAGGCGCTGTGCCGTGCCGATGCTGCAGAGGCGCTCGCGCTCGCTGCGACTCGCCTCTATGCCGATCAGTGTCGGCGGTGGGCACGGGGCGGGTCTCCGGTCCGCGCCGAGGACTCCCTGCAGGTCTGGGGCATCTCGCGCGAAGGCTGTCGCGCGGCCTGCGAAGCGGTCGAGATGCTCTTTCACAGCATTGGGGCATCGGTGGTCCGGCGGGGTGAGCGGTTGCAACGCTATTTTCGCGACGTGCAGATGTATCGTGTTCACTTTCAATCACAGGCGTTCAGTCCCGTTCTGCGCTCGCGCGTGCAGCTCGGCCTGAGCATACCGCCACCGTTTCACAGGTGAGGGGCTCACCAGACGGGATTGACTAGGGCTGTCGCAAGCGGAGGGGGCGATGGATCTGGGCATTCGCGGCCGTAAGGCGCTCGTCAACGGCGGCAGCGCAGGTATGGGGAAAGCGGCGGCTTTCGCGTTGGCGCGTGAAGGCGTGGATCTCGTGATCTCGGCGCGGAACGAACCGCGCTTGATTGCTACAGCGCAGGAGATCGCGGCTGCCACGGGCGTGAACGTACTTCCCGTATGCGCGGATCACTCCGAAGTCGCGGGGCGCGCACGCATTCTGGCGGCGTGCCCGGCGCCGGATATCCTCGTGTCCACTTGCTCGCCCCCCGCGATGACCGAGGACTATCGTGCGATCGATGATGCACAGTGGCAGGCCGGTCTCGACACCGGTCTTCTGGGACCGGTGCATTTCATCAAGGCCGTGCTCGATGGCATGATCGAGCGGCGCTGGGGCCGTATCGTGAATATCGCCACCATCGCGGCGAAGTATCCTCTGGAACTGCGCATCCTCTCCGGAGCGCCGCGCGCGGCGCTCATCAACTATGCCGGTGCCGTCGCCCTGCGAGTCGCCCGGCACGGCGTGACGATCAACAACGTGCTGCCCGGCATGTTCCACACTGCCTTTGTCGCAGAGCAGTTCGGGCAGCGCGCCGTGGCCGCCGGCACGACATATGAGGATGAGGTGGCGCGCTTCGCAGAGGCCTATCAGATCGCCGCGCGCCGCTTCGGTGATCCTCAGGACGTGGGTACGCTGGTAGCCTGGCTCTGCAGTCAGTTCGCGGGATATATCACCGGTCAGAGCATCGTGGTCGATGGCGGTGCCACTCGATCGACGTTCTAGTGCGCGCGGCGGCTGGCAGGGGCGATCTTCTCACCCAAGCCAGCCGCCTTCATATTGCAATCAGAAGTTTCGCTTGAACTGCACCTCGACCGTCCGTGGCTCACTCGGCATCCCGTACAACGCGCCGGAGCTGGCGTACAGGTCGAACACGGAGGTGTACCAGAGCTTGTTGCCCAGGTTCTTGCCAAGCAGCGACGCCTCCCACTTGCCGCCTTCCGGCTTATAGGTGATGCGGCCGTTCAGCTCGTGATATCCCGGGTTGTAGCTCTGCGGATCCGCGTTGGCGTTGGTGAAGAATCCGCTGTTGTAGACGAAGTCCAGGCGTGGCGTGAGCGACGCTCCCGTGGGTAACGGCAACTCGTATTGCGCCGCGAAGCTCCACTTCATCGGCTGAAATGCCTGTCCCGGCGCTCCCAACGGAATGCCGGACGCCGCATTGATGTCCGTGTATTCGAAGTGCTGCTTGCTCACGGTCGCTTCCAGCGACAGACCCTTCAGGTGGTACTCGCTCTCGAGCTCCACACCATAGATCTTGGCGTCGCCACCGTTGACCGGCGCCGCGCAGGGCTCCGCCGCATTACCACCCGAGAACTGCGGACAGCTGAGCAACACGACCTGGATGTTCTTGTATTTGTTGTAGAACGTGGAGAGGTTGACGCGCAGCGTGCGGTCGAACCAGTCGGACTTGGCGCCGATCTCGAAGGCGGTGAGCGTCTCGGGATTGAAGGGCTGCACCTGCGAGCTGATGAACGGGCGCGGGTTCGAGCCGCCGCCCTTGAAGCCCGTCGATACGCTGGCGTAGGTCATGAGCTGCTCGCTCCAGCGGTAGTCGAGATTGGCTCGATAGTCCACCTTGGAGCCCGAGTACGGTCCCACCGTGCCGGAGAATCCCGGTGCGAAGAAGGCGCTGTCGCCGCCGCCGACGGTCGGCGGGTTGTCGCGGACATAGGTGTAGTTCTTGTCCTGGTGGGTGTAGCGAACGCCCGCATTGAGGTTCAGTGCATCGGTAATGTGCCAGGTGGCGTTGGCAAAGGCCGCGTAGTCCTGCTCCCACACCGGATCGTCGCCCAGGAACTCGAAGTTCAGGCCCGGAATGACGTAGTCGAGGACCTGGTGAGTGGCATAGGTTGTCACTTGATCCAGGAAAAATCCGCCGATGGTGTAGTCGAGGAGCGAGCCCACCTTGCCGTTGAGGCGCAACTCCTCGCTGAGGGTGTGATTGCGCAGGCGCTCGGCGCCGAGTGAGCCGGAGAGCGGCGAGACATCGTTGTCCTCCGTCCATTGACTGTCCAGCTCGCGGAAACCGGTGATGGACTTCAACGACAGCGCATCGGACAGCTTCCAGTCCATGGTGAGGTTCGTCCCCCATGAGCGGGTGTAGGTGTCGGAGGACCAGCAGTACCTGTTTCCCGCGAGGCCCGCACCGCAGAAATCTGCGTAGCTGATGAAAGGGTCATTGGGCACAAAGCGGGAGTCGTAGGCGACGCCGGCGGGGTTGCCTGGCGCATAGCCGGAGTTGATGTTGGCGGCGAACGCTCCCGGGGCGTTCGGATTCACCGCGAGAAGCGTGATGGCCGCGGTCTCTGACTTGTCGACCGTCACATCTCCAGTCAGGTTGGCCTCGAAATTGTCGCCGGCCACCCAGCGCAAGGCCACGCGCCCGCCCATGTAGTTCTTGCCGCCTTCGCGGCCGGACGTGCAGTCCCCTTGAGTCGCGCCCACGGCGGGAATGCCGGAGGTCGGATTCTGGCAGCCGTAGTCCACCCGCGTGACGTAGCCGTCCTGCTGATGCGCGACGGCGGAGACTCGCATGAACAGCGAACCCGGGACCAGTGCGACATCGCCCATCGCCTGCAGGTCGATGAGGCTGCGCGATCCGTAGCTGGCGCGAACCGTGCCGGTGTTGTCTCCTTCCGGCTTGACCGTATAGAGCTTGATGGCGCCGCCCTCGGAGTTCGCTCCGGCCAGGGTGCCTTGCGGACCGCGCAGGATCTCGACGCGATCGAGGTCCAGCAGATCGAAATTCGAGCCCGTCAGATTGGTGTAGTACACATCGTCGATGTAGATACCGACGCCAGGGGAGAACGCCGGATCGAAATCGTACTGGCCGATGCCGCGAATCGAGGCCGTCATGCCCGGACCGAATGCACCGCCGGTCTCCAGCAGTGTCACGTTGGGCGCCTGGTCCGCCAGGTCGTGCAGGCTCGTCTGGCCGCGCTGTTCCATCATCGATGCGTTGACCGCAGTGATGGCAATAGGCGTGTCCTGGAGCCGCTGCGAACGGAACTGGGCGGTCACCACCACTTCCTGCAACTGATCCGGGTCATTGGCCGCCGGCGGACTGGCAGGTGCGGTTTGTGCCAGGGCGGGTGCGGCCAGGCACATGCAAGTCACGGCGGCCGTCGCGCGCGCGCGTAGGATTCGGGTCACGGATTGTTCAACCAAAGCGGTCATGCGGATCTTCCCCTCATCGTTGACAGAAAGTGGCGAACTGGGACGCGCTCAGCGAGCAACTTTGACAGCGGTGATGCCGTCTTGTTGCAGCGACGCATCGCTGAAACGCAGGCGCGCTAGCGCGAACGCGGCAGCCGAAGCTGCGGATTGTGTACGGGCTGACCGTGCAGCGGCAGGGTGAAGAATTTTTCTAGTAATTCGCCTACCTGTGATTCAGAGTCGGCATCCGTCACGGTCACGTTTATTGGGGAATGAGACAGTGAGCACTGCAAATCATCGTGAGCAACTGCGACATTTTCTTAAAAGTTGTCGCGCGCGCATCACACCGGCTACGGTCGGTCTCGCGCAGCCCTCTCGACGCCGCGCGGGCGGACTACGGCGCGAGGACGTCGCGGCGCTCGCAGGAGTGAGCGCTACGTATTTCACCTGGCTCGAGCAGGGCCGGGATGTGCACCCTTCCGTTGGAATACTGGAGCGCCTGAGCGAGGTGCTGCGCCTGTCCGCGCCGGAGCGGGACTATCTGTTCAATCTGGTACAGCTGCGGCCGCCGCCGCTGATCCCTCCGCCGACGGAGGAGGTCAGCCCGGCGGTTCGACGCATGCTCGCGGGCCTGAATTACCCCGCACTGCTGATCAGTACACGCTGGGACATCGTGGGCTGGAGTGACGCCTGGGTACGCTGCATCGCCGATCCAGCCGAGCGCGTGCCGCGGGATCGTAATCTGTTGCGCATATTGATGACGGAGCCGGAATTCCGCCGCGACCCAGCCGACTTCGAGGCCGCCGCGCGGCGCGTGATCGCCAAGGCGCGGCTCGACTACAGCCGCATCGCCGGCGATCCCGCCTTCGCTGCGCTGATTCGGGAGTTGAGCGAGGCCTGCCCGATATTCCAGCGGCTGTGGCACGAGCCTGCCGTGTTGGGTTGCTCGGAAGGCTGTTTCACGCACATGACTCGAGTTGGCGATCTCACCTTCGAGCACACCTCCTATGTAGTGGAGGGCGCGCCGCACCTGCAGCTGCTGATTTTCATCCCTGCGGGGCAACAGAGCGAGCGCAAGTACGCCGCGCTTTTGGCGGACGCTCCAGCGGCTCTATCGCTCAGCCCCGCGACCGTCTAAAATCCTTGCCTGCGCGTCGATCCGGCGCAGCCAACAACGAACACGGGGAGACCGGTCAATGAATATCCGCCTGCTGCATCCGGTGCTGGCGTTGGGCGCGCTGGCCTTTGCGCTCCACACGGGAGCGGCACTCGCCGCAGAGTATACGAACGTCCATCTGCACATCGACGTGGACAAGTCCGCCGATGAGGTCTGGAAGAAGGTCGGCGGGTTCTGCGACATCAAGGATTGGCTGAAGCTGCCTTGCGAGATCACTTCCGGGTCGGGCGACCTGGGCACCGTGCGCAGCCTGACGGTGCCGCGCGCCGGCACCAAGATCGAGGAGGTGATGGTGGCAAAGACCGAGCACTCCTACACCTACACTCAGCCCAACACGACGATTCTCTATCACGGCACTCTCGAAGTCGTGCCGCAGGGCAAGCACAAGTCGAGAATCAACTACAGCCTGGTGTGGGATCAGGCGCCGCTCCCCAATGATGAAGCCAAGACCAAGGACCGCGAGCAGCGCACCAAGAATTTCACGGCGGCCCTGGAGAACATGAAAAAGCTGGCCGAGGGAAAGTAGCGCCCTGAATCGGGCACCGGCGGTCAACTGCGCCGCTGGGCCGCGGCTTCAGACGCCGGGATGTTGGTGGCTGTTACACGCGCGCCAGACGCAGGCGCAGCGCGTTGCCGATGACCGAGACGGAGCTGAGACTCATCGCTGCGGCTGCGACGATTGGACTGAGCAGCAGGCCGAATGCGGGGTAGAGGACGCCGGCCGCCAGCGGAATGCCGAGAACGTTGTAGACAAAGGCCAGCACGAGGTTCTGGCGGATATTGCGCAAGGTGCTCCGGCTCAGGTGCCGAGCGCGCGCAATGCCCGCCAGATCACCCTTTACGAGGGTTATGCTCGCGCTTTCCATCGCCACATCGGTGCCCGTCCCCATCGCTATACCCACGTCCGCTTCCGCGAGCGCGGGAGCATCGTTCACGCCATCACCGGCCATGGCGACGATGTGACCCTCGCTTCGCAGACGGCGCACGACGGCATTTTTCTGTTCCGGAAGCACCTCTGCCTCGACTTCGGTGATTCCAAGTCTCGCCGCCACCGCTGCGGCCGTCGCGCGGTTGTCTCCGGTCAGCATCACGATACGCACGTGGTCTGCCCGGAGGGCTTGCAGCGCCGCTGGCGTGGAAGCCTTGACGGGGTCGGCGACGGCGACAATTCCCACGGCCCGGCCGTCCACGGCCACATACACCACCGTCGAGCCCTGGTCCCGAAGTCTATCCGCCGGACCCTCCAGCTCCTGAGCCTCAGGCGATGAAGTGTCAACGAGCTTCGCATTGCCAACAGCCACCCGGTGACCGGCAACCACGCCACTCACCCCTTTGCCCGTCACCGAGCTGAATCCGCGTGCTTCCTGAATCTGCAGACCGCGATCGCGTGCGGCAGTCTCGATCGCAGCGGCGAGGGGATGCTCGCTGGATCGCTCCACACTTGCGGCCAGACCGAGGAGTGCGGCCTCGTCAAACCCCTTGACCGGTGCGACAGCGACGACTCGTGGCTTGCCCTCGGTCAGAGTGCCGGTTTTATCCACCACCAGCGTGTCGACCTTCTCGAGGCGTTCGAGTGCCTCGGCGTTCCTGATGAGGATGCCGTCCATGGCGCCTTTGCCAATGCCGACCATGATCGACATGGGCGTGGCCAGGCCCAGCGCGCAAGGACAGGCGATGATGAGTACAGACACCGCAGCGATGAGCGCATAAGAAAGCGCGGGGGCAGGGCCCCACAGCAGCCACGTAACGAAGGCGACGACAGCGACGAGAATGACCGCGGGGACGAACCAGGCGGAGACGATATCGGCCAGACGCTGGATCGGCGCGCGGCTGCGCTGCGCGTCTGCGACCATGTGCACAATGCGTGCGAGGACGGTTTCGGCGCCCACGCGCTCGGCCAGCATTACCAGGGAGCCGGTGCCGTTCAGTGTTCCCCCAATGACTTTATCTCGCGGCGCTTTCTTTACAGGCATCGACTCCCCGGTCATCATCGATTCATCGATTGCACTGTTGCCTTCGAGCACAGTACCGTCGACCGGTACGGCGTCGCCCGGCCGGATCCGCAGTCGATCGCCAGTCCGAACATCGTCTAAGGGCACCTCCTGGTCGCTGCCATTCGTGCTGATACGGCGCGCCGTCTTCGGTGCAAGAGTCAGAAGTGCGCGGATCGCACCACTCGTGTGCTCTCGGGCGCGCAGCTCCAGCACCTGACCCAGCAGCACGAGTACGGTGATGACGGCCGCGGCCTCGTAATAGACAGGGACTGTTCCATCCGGGCCTCGCAGTGACGGCGGAAATGCGCCTGGGAAGAGAGTGGCTACGAGGCTGTAGAGATAGGCCGCGCCCGTGCCGAGTGCAATGAGCGTGAACATGTTGAGCGAACGGTTGCGAACGGACGCCGCTGCACGCTCGAAAAACGGCCGCCCGGCCCACAGCACCACCGGAGTGCCCAGAGCGAATTGCACCCCTAGCGCGATGTAGGGCGAGACGAGGTGATGCCAGCCCAGCCCGGGCACGTGTGCGGTCATTTCCCACACGAAGAGCGGAGCTGCCAGGGCTGCGCCGACCCAGAATCGCCGTGTCATGTCGCGCAGCTCAGGATTGTCGACGGCCTCGGCGGTTGGGTGCAGTGGCTCCAGTGCCATGCCGCAGATCGGACAGCTGCCCGGTGCGTCGCGCCGAATCTGCGGGTGCATGGGGCAGGTGTAGGTCGTGCCGCGGGGCGCCTCGGTCATCGTGTCTGCGGCTTCCTGCGTCGGCCCCACTTGAGGATTTTTGTTGATGTAGCGATCGGGGTTCGCGCGAAACTTCTCGCGGCATCCGCCGCAGCAAAAGACGTAACGATGTCCCTCGTGCTCGATGAAATGCGCCGACTGCGGGTTGACGCTCATTCCGCACACAGGATCGATCACACCGATTCCTCGCTCCCCAGCGCCTGCAGGATGGGACAATTCTCTGCACGGCCGTGTCCTGGGCAGACGTCGATCAGACTCACCAGCCCCTCGCGTATCCGCTGCAGTGACGCGATTCGCTGCTCGACGTCGCTGACCTTCTGCTGCGCCGCGCGTTTCACTCTCGCGACATCGCGACGGCTGGAAAGCGCCAGTAGCTCACGTATCTCGTTCAGGGTGAAGCCGAGGGCCTGAGCGCGGCGGATGAAGCGCAGTCGCGCAACCTCGGCGGCGCTATAGCGCCGATATCCGGAGGCCAGTCGCGTCTTGGGATTGAGTAGCCCGCTGCGCTCGTAGTAACGGACCGTGTCGATGCCGACGCCGCCGCGCTTGGCGAGTGCACCAATGCCCAGGGATTCCATAGGTCGATCTCCGCCTGTACGTGCATATCTTAAAGTGCAGACCTTGGTCCAGAGTCAAGACCTCCCCGGGGTGACCGGTAAGTTGCTGATTCGTCCGGTATTATCCCCTGCGGCGCTGGCGGTCCACCGGGTACGATGCGGACCATGACGGCGGAGTGCATCTTCTGCGCGATCGTTGCAGGCCGTGCTGCAGCGGATATCGTCTACGCAGACGAGCTGACGATCGCAGCCATCGATCTGCGACAACACATGTCACACCAGCGAATTCTCGGAACAGCGGTTGCTCTCTTGTGCAGCTTCGCGCCGTCCGTCCACGCAGCACCGCAAGAGCCGGCGTTTGATTGGCGGTGTCGGCCGATCGAGCTTCCAGGTCTGCCCGCCCGCATGATGGACTGGACGGACGATCTGCGTTCCTGCTGCAGTATCGATACTTGCGGATCATCGTCTGCTGACCGGAAAATCCGGGCGTCCCTGCCGGCACGCCGAGGAACAGATGAGCCGACTCTTGAGCTTCCTTGTCATGTGCGTGGTGGGCCTGGCCGCGCAGGCCGCCGACCGCGACTGGGTCGAGCGTAGCAACACGTTCACGCGCATGGTGCTGGATGTAGATGTGCAGCACTCCCCGGAGCGGGGCTCCAACCAGGGTCTGGCCCAGTTCGATGAGCGCGTCTCGAATCCCTCGCTCGCCGATGAGCTGGCACAGCGGCACGAGCTGGAGGCAGTGGCGGCGAAGCTGGCCGCGGCTGGAGAGAAGGAGACTGATGCACGCGTGCGGGAGGATCTGGACATCCTGCACAAGGCATTGGATCTGCGCTTCCGCTTGCAGGACTACGAGCTGGGGCACGAAGTGCCGTTCGCGAATGCGAGCGAGCGGATCTTCCAGGGCTTGCGGGTGCTGCTGGACGATCAGGTGGCAGCCCAGCGCAGACCCGCAGCGACAAAAAGGCTGCTGAAATACACAGGCCAGCAGCCGCCTTACCCACCGATCACGGCAGTGCTGAAGCAACGAGCGGAAGAGCAGATGGCGAAGCCGGGTGTCCTCTACCCGGCAAGGGATGAGATCGAGACGGAGCTCGGCCGCGACCAGGCTTATGTGGACGGCATCCGCTCGTTGTTCGTCAAATACAAGCTCACCGGCTGGCAAGCCGGCTACCAGCGGCTCAAGACGCAGTTGACGGACTACGACGCGTGGATCCGGGCGAACATCCTGCCCAAGGCGCGCACCGATTTCCGCCTGCCGCGCGCCCGATATGAGCTGGCGTTCCAACAGTACGGCATCGACATTTCTCCGGAGCAGATTGCGGCGCAAGCGCATGCCGCCTTCCAGGAATATCAAACGCAAATGGGCCGGTTGGCCGCGACCGTCGCGCGCGCGAACGGCTATCCTTCCAGCGACTATCGTGCAGTGATCGCAGAGCTCAAGAAGAAGCAGATCACCGGCGCGGATATCCTGCCTTTCTACACGCAGCGCCTGCATCAGATCGAGGACATCATCCGCGCCAGGAACCTTGTGTCCCTGCCGGGCAGGCCGGCGATCATTCGTCTTGCCACGCCTGCCGAGACCGCGGCGCAACCGGCACCTCACATGTCCCCGCCAGCGCTTCTCCACAACACCGGCCAGCGTGGCGAGTTCGTCCTGCCATTGAATATTCCATCTGCAACGGGCGGCGCGGAAGACAAGTACGATGACTTCACTTTCGACGCCGTCTCCTGGACGTTGATCGCTCACGAGGCAAGGCCCGGCCACGAGCTGCAGTTCGATTCGATGGTCGAGGAGGGCGTGAGCCTCGCGCGTGCGCTGTATGCGTTCAACTCAACCAACGTGGAAGGGTGGGGGTTGTATTCCGAGCACATCATGGAGCCGTACGAACCTGCCGAGGGGCAGCTGCTGACGCTGCAGCTGCGTTTGCTGCGCGCGGCACGGGCATTCCTGGATCCTGAGCTGCAGAGCGGCAAGATGACGCCGGCGCAGGCGTACCAGGTCCTGGAGAAGGATGTCTGTCTGAGCCATGCCTTTGCGAAGGAGGAGGTGGAGCGCTTCACCTACCGCACCCCGGGCCAGGCCAATAGCTATTTCTACGGCTACACACGTCTGCTGTCACTGCGTCAGGAGACGGAAAAGGCCCTGGGATCGAAGTTCGATGCCCGGCAGTTCCATGATTTCATCCTGAGCCAGGGACTTCTGCCGCCGGATCTCATGCGCCAGGCGGTGCTGGAGGAGTTCATCCCACGCCACGCGCTCGACGGCCACCCTCGGGGCGCGACCGGGTCTCACGGCCCGTCGCGGCTCGGAGTGTTTGGGCGGGCAGTCAAGGTGCACGTCGCGGGTACCGCACCGGTGGGAGTCTCCAGCTGCACGACGTCACCGGGGGATTTTCCGACGCACGCGGCGTCGGCACGTTGATTTGCAGTTGTCTTTGGGCGGCGTTCTCCGGCATGGCTGCCGCCAGCGCCAGCGCCAGCGCCAGCGCCAGCGCCAGCGCCAGCGCCAGTGCCCGTGCCAGTGCCCGTGCCAGTGGCAGTG
>Ga0207707_10000244_pt1 | contig 59403 bp, 59 predicted proteins | sample KBSC83BmetaG_FD_184336 | JGI IMG/M metagenome (GOLD analysis project Ga0207707, IMG submission 184336) | Corn rhizosphere microbial communities from Kellogg Biological Station, Michigan, USA - KBS C8-3B metaG (SPAdes) (version 2) | ecosystem: Host-associated > Plants > Roots > Rhizosphere ... | reverse complement strand
CGAGGCCGCACGGATCCGGAACGCCGACCTTGATGCGCATTGCGCGCAAAAGGACGACGCGGAGTTTTCATTGCGCCACGAGCTTGAGGAGATCAAGGCCAGTACCTTGTGGCGGGCCTTGGTGGGTGTGCGATCGATCCTGCTGTGCCTGCCCGCGAACGTGCGCCTGATGCTTCGTCTCGGGCTGAGGGCCGTCTGGTGGATCGTGACGCCGTGGCGAACGTTGGCGCGTTGGCGCTTTTTCCGGGAACGGCGCGCGGCGGCGCGGCTTGCGTCAGCAGGCTCCGCAGACGCGGAATTCGCCTCCGTTGAAGCAGCCGCGGACGAAGCAGCCGGTCCACGACAAGCGCTGCCAGCGCCCGCCCGATACACCTACTCGCCGCCGAAAACGGACCCGGCTGCGATCGGGAAAGCCCTGCTCGGCTTGTCGCGGCATACCCTCTTTTCCGTCATCGTCCCGGTTTACAACACCGACCCCGGATTGTTGCGGCGGATGATCGCTTCGGTCGAAGCCCAGTGGTATCCCCATTGGGAACTGGTCCTGGTGGACGATCACAGCACCTCGCCTGCCGTGCGCGAGGTACTGAGTGGCCTAGTCGATCCCAGGATCGTGATCGTCCAGATCGCCGAAAACAGGGGTATTTCAGGCGCCACCAACGAAGGCATGGTCCGCGCGACCGGCGATTTCATCGTGTTTCTGGACCACGACGATGAGTTGACCGTGGACTGTCTGTACGAGTTGGCGCTGCGCATCGATCGCGACGATCCGGATTATTTGTACAGTGATGAGGACAAGCTCGATACCGACGGCCATTTCGCGGAGCCGTTCTTCAAGCCGGATTGGTCGCCCGACACGATGATGAGCACCATGTTCACCTGCCACGTGTCGTGCGTGCGCCGTTCATTGGCACTCGAGTTGGGCGGCCTGCGCAGTGAATACGACGGCAGCCAGGATTGGGATTTCGTGTTGAGGCTGAGCGAACGCACCCGCCGCATCGCGCACGTTGCGAAGGTGCTTTATCACTGGCGGATCACGCCGGGTTCATGCGCGTCGGACCTCCAGGCCAAGCCCTGGGCGATCGACGCCGGCAAAAGGGCACGGGAAGATGCATTACGCAGACGCAGTCAGTCCGGCGAACTGGTTCCGGTACCCGAACTCCCGGGCTACTACCGTACCCGTTATCGAATGCAGGGCCAGCCGCTGATCTCGCTCCTCATTCCGAGCAAGAACAACGGCACGGTGCTCAAGGCCTGCATCGACAGCATTTTCGAACGTACCACGTACCGTCCGTTCGAGATCGTGGTGATCAACAACGGCTCCACCGATGAAGCCACGCTCGACTACCTTTCCGGGTTGCGAAAGCGCGAATGCATTCGCGTCCTCGACTGCAACGTGCCGTTCAATTATTCGGAAATCAACAACGCCGGGGTGCGACTCGGCCGGGGCGAACTGCTCGTATTCCTCAACGATGACACCGAAGTGCTGTCCGCCGACTGGCTGGAGTACATGGGCGGCTACGCACAACTGCCGCACGTTGGGGCGGTGGGAGCGAAACTGCTGTATCCCGGCGCCCGGACCGTGCAGCACTCGGGGGTTCTGAACCTGACCAATGGCCCTTGTCACGCCTTCGCCAAGGTCGACGCCCGCGCCCCGGGTTATTTCGCGCGCAACATGCTCGAGCATGACTGGATCGCGGTGACGGGCGCGTGCCTCATGATCGAGCGGAAAAAGTTCGAGGCTGCGGGCGGCTTCGATGAAGATCTTGCCGTGGCTTACAACGATGTCGCGTTGTGCCTCAGTCTGGTCGAGCGCGGCTTCCACCAGGTCGTCTGCCCAGGGGTCGAATTGATCCATCATGAATCGCTGAGTCGGGGCAGAGACGGGCTCGATCGCGCGCGATTGGCGAGGGGAGACAGGGAACGGACCATCATGTTCGGCAAGCATCCGGGCTTTTACGATCGTGATCCTTTCCACAACCCCAACCTGGCACCGAATGACGCGTATTTCGGTGTACGCCAATGAGGCGAACGCAAGTCATCTCTTGCTTTTCGCGCAGGCGATGACATGCGATTGGCACTGGGCGCCCTGGATCGGCTCGTACCCCTGTTCGTGCTGCCGTACGCGTTGTGGACGATGTACGTCCACCTGATCACGGCAACGCATTCCAACTTCGACGCACTGCTGCATTGGTTGCCGGCGGCAGCGCTGATCGCAGCAGCTGCGACGGCAGGGTGGTTCCGCCTGCCGGGGCCGGCAAAACGGTACGAGCCTGCAGCGACCGGCAACCAGGCTGTCAGCGGTCCGGTTGCAGCCTTGATTGTGCGAACGATCGGCAACCGCAGCGTACCTTTTGCGGCACTGGCGCTGGCGATCGTGTGGGTGGGATTGCTTTCGGCCGGCATGCCCTACCCGGTGTTTTGGTGGCTGGCGTTGCTGGCGATGTGCGGCGCATGGATATGGAATCTGCGCGACAGGCCTCACGTCACATCAGGTGACAATGCGAATAAACACGCAACATGGATCGTTCCACTCGTTGCCGTCGCCGCGGTCTGCGTCGCCCTCGTTGCGAGTCGGCCGGATTCGGACGATGCCTTTTACCGGAGCATCTCGGCGACGTTGTTGCGGTTTCCGCAACAGCCGGTGCTTCTGCACGACACGCTGTACCGGTTGCCGGGCGTTCCGATCCTGCTGCAGTTCTACCGGCTGAGCAACTATGACGTTCTGGTCGGGACGCTGGCCCGGATCACCGGCATTGATCACCTGGTGGTTGCATACCTGATCCTGCCGTCGGTGTTCGCCGCGTTTTGCATATTGGCTTGGGCTTACCTGTTGCGGCGCATCGTGCCCGCGCGCTGGCCGTGGGTATTGCTCATTTTGTTTGTTTGCGTATTGGCGCTGGGCGAAATGCATCGCGCTTACGGCAATTTCGCATTCGTGCGGTTGTTCCAGGGCAAGTCGATCCTGGTCACCGGCATGGTCCCCGTCATCGCGGGTTCCGCGTTGCTGTTCGCCCGGCATGGTGGGCTACGTCACTGGCTTTTGCTGTTTGCCGCGCAGATCGCGGCGCTGGGTGTCAGCGCAAGCGCTTTGTTCGTGGCGCCTGCGGCAGCGGCACTGGGGTTGGCTGGTGGCTGGTCGACCAACGCCGCAAGCAGTCGACGATTCGCGGTGGGAATGCTGGCGTCGGCCTATGTGTTCGGGGCGGGCTGGGCGATGGCTTCGGTCACGCACGGAGGGCAAGCCCTTGTCAGCTCCAGCGCCATGCCCGGCGTGCAGCAGATACTCGACGACACCTGGGGCTGGTGGAGTACGAGACTGCTGTTGGTGGCGTTGCTCGCTGCGTGGGCGTTCGTAGTCAATCCGGTTCGTGCGCGCTATCTGTCCGCCGGCGCGTTCTTTTTCCTGCTCGTCGTACTCAATCCCTACACGGTCCGCGTCGTGGCGGATCATTTCGTCGGCGTTCGCACCTACTGGCGGTTGACCTGGGCATTGCCGCTGCCGTTGTTCCTGGCCGTGCTGCTGGACGGGGTGGTCGAACGTGCATTGGGCATGCGATCGAAGCTGCTGGCAACGTGCGCCTGCGCGGCACTGGCGGGCCTCGTGATCGCGTTCGGATGGCGCTTCGGAACGCTGCGCAGTGCGAATGGCGTGACACTCGGTATGCCGGGGATCAAGGTCGATCCCGTCGAATATCAGGTCGCCGCGCGGATAGCCGAAGACGTGCCCCAGCGGGATGTCGTACTTGCGCCGGAAGCAGTGTCCATCTGGTTGCCGTCCTTCGTGGTTCACCCGCAGCTGCTGGGGGTGCGGGGACTTTACCTGACCCGTGCGTTCTTTCCACAGGACGCAATCCGGCGAAGCTTGCTGATGCGGTATGTCGCCGGCCAACACCGGCCGCCGGATGCCGCAGCATGGTTCGCGAACGCGCTGCAGCAATACGGATTGGCTGCAGTGGTGCTTGTGCACTCAGCGCCCTGGCACGGGGAAATGGAAAACGTGCTGGAACATCAAGGCTGGCGACCGCTTTCGTCTGGAACCTACGACACATGGGTGAAAAACGGCAGGGATGCTGCGACGGCGAATCGAATCGTGAGTGAACCCGCGCAGGCCAACTTGGATAACCAGCGCTAGGCTTCCGTGAATGGCGCCCCAAATCGACGGCGCCAGGCCTGATGGAAACCAGCCGTGTGATGCAGTTGCATGCCTTCGGCAGGATTTTCATCGGAAACGACATGGCCAAGGAAGAAAGTGTGCGAGCCGATCTCCTTGTAGTGCACGATGGCCAGCTCCTGAATGCGTAGTGCTTCGGCCACCACCGGAATGCCGAATTCCTTCGACGGTTTGACAGGGAACGAAAGCTCGTTCCAATCATCGAGAGGCCGCTTGTGATGCTCGGCGAGCTTGTAAACGGTTGTCTTCATCGTCGCGGGAACGCCGGACAAGGCCACGCGACGCACTTCACGCATGATAGGTACGGAAACATTGGTGCTCCGCAGCGCCAGCGAAAAGAATCCGTTCCGCTGCAACGGACCGATCAGGTCCATCGGAAAAATATTCCGGTGTCCAAGCGTCTCGACGGAAACAAGCACGACTGGCCTTGGGCACAGATAAACGATCATCAGTTGCTGGGCCGCGACGGGTTCCATGCCCTGGTTGTGCGGCGAGCGGCTTTTCAGCATGGCGCGATTCTGCAGCCATGTGTTCCAGGAACGTCGCGGCCAGCCGAGGCAGTGGTGTTCGCCCGCGACGACGTGGTAGAGGGCGAGCGGCGCCTGCGTGGCCGCGATCGGCGGCGCGCGTGTCAATCGCAGGATTCCAAGCAGTCGGCCCGTGGCGCTGTTGCGGTATTCGAGTTCCGGCGAGGGGCCGGCATCAATGCTGGTCGCGATCATCAGTGGTTTGAGTGAAGCCACGGTGTGATCCGCCGTGACATCAGCCGATTCGCCATCCCAGTGCAAAGCGGCGTTGACAAACGTTTGCGGTGGAGCCACGGCAACCGGAGACCATTGCGGCAACGGACGTACGAACGGTCTTATCCAGTCCTTCCACATCTCACACCCGCCGGAAGAGCAGAAACATGTAAAGACGAGTGGCCAATCCGAAGCCGCGCGGGACGAGACGCTCCAGCCGGAAATATGGCGCGGCCGCGCGTGCCACGGCGTTCGGCGCAAAGCGATGAATGCGGCTTTCACCGGGGCTGGGGTAGCAGCCCTTTCGCACAAGGTTAAGCATGTTCGCCCACCACCAGCGATAACGTGCATCACCGAGGTGGTATGGACTCAGCATGCTGGCCAAGACAAATCCTCCCCGGTCGATCACACGCGAGAATTCTTCGAACAACAAACCATGATCCACGATGTGGTTGAGAACCGCGAAGTTCGCCGTGACAGCCTGCACCTTGCGTGTGAGGGGCCGTGTAACCGGGATGATGGTGTTGCAGGCGATTTCCTCGCGACAATACCGCAGCAGACAATCATGCATGGCTTGCGAAGGTTCATGCACGAAAGTCTGGTGCCCGCTTGCGGCATAGAATTTGGCATCGATACCGGTTCCCGCACCGAAATCGAGCACGTCCACTCCCGTGGGCAAGAGATCCAGCGCCATCCTTTGAAATCTGTCGCGCGCCTCCAGGTCTCGCTGCGAGGTCAGCATGAATTCGTGGTACTGCTCTCCGGTATGCACGCCGTCAACTGCCTTGCGATGGGCAAACCTGTTTCGAAGGTGGCTATCGTGATTGCCGCTGGACGAAGGAAAGGTTGCAGCGTTCCGGCCCACGATGACATTGAACCGCCGGGTCTTCCGGAGCCTGTTCGGTTTGGGTCAGTCAGGATTGGCTGGGTCTGCGATGCCGAGCTCGTCGTCGCCGGTGCCGGGTCGTTCTCTCCAATGCCGTTCAGTCCGAAGATGTTGCAACGACCGATTGATTCCGCCGACTTCCACCACGCCAGGCGCCAGCACGGCAGCGTTGACTGGCAGACACCCGATCAGGTGTACTTCAACCAACCGCTGCGTTTGCCCAAGGCAGCTTGAATGGACCAGCATCCACTTGTCGAACCGTGTTCGACTGTTTAAACGAGCGGGTGCACTTCTAACCGCCCGTTCGCGCACGCTGCCCCGATGAGGTGTGATTCGTTGAATATCGTCGATCTCGAGGAACGGCTCGATCAGCGGCTGCAGAGACCACGAATCACCGAGTTGGCCGCCGCGCGCGCGGCGGCCAAGGCCTGGTCCGATGCCGTCTGGTCCATTGCCGAGGCGGCCGGACCACTGATCCTTGCCGCCGACGAGATCGAACTCGCATTCGCAGTCGCGAGCCGGCCGGTATTCGTCTTTGGCGTTCATCGAAGCGGCACTACGCTGGTGCGCGACCTGCTCGACCACCACCCCGCCCTCTCGGTGCTGCCCTCCGAAGGCACCCTGTTCACCAATTTCGCGTGGCACCTGAAGCGCCTGAGACGGGATGACTGGCTGCGATTCCTTGGTTGTGAATGGTTGCGGCGGCTTGCCAATCCGATCAACCAGCAACCCTATTGGTTGCTTGGCCGTTCTTCAGGAGAGGGCTCACCGTACATTGCCTTCGCCCGCGCCCTCATGGCCTGGTGGCCGCTTGTCGAAGCACGACTCGGACAGCGCATTACATCCTGGCCGCTGATCGCGATCGCATTGGCCTACGCATATTGCACGGCAGGGTTTCGAACCGCGTCCCCCTTGGAGCGATGGGTCGAGAAAACACCCACCAACGAGCGCTTTATAGCGCGTCTGACAGCGGAATTCCCCAATGCAAAATTGATCCACGTCGTCCGTCATCCTTTTGCGGTTTACGCATCGCACCGACGTGCCGCACGGAATCCCGATCGGCCCCTTGGCGACGAAAATCTGATCCTGCATCAAATGCATCGGTCCTATCAGGAGGCGGTGCACCGGACGGTACGACCTTCGGATTCGTACATGCTTCTCCGCTACGAGCACCTTCTCGAGGACACGGCGGGCACTGCCCACCGCTTGGCTTTCTTCCTCGGAATCCAGACGCTGCCCGTCATGTTGCAGCCGACGGTGAACGGTATCCCCACCCCGAGCAACAGCTCTTTTGGTACTGATGACGTAGCAGGACGCTTGAATCGCCGTCCTCTGGGCGAAGCATTCGGTGTTCTCACCCGGCGGGATCGCGAGCGAGTCAGCGCGATGGTGGGGGACACCGCCGGGAGGCTCGGCTACCAGCTCGCGCCCTTGCCTCCGTTGCGTCGAAAGCGGTTGCGGTTGCTGGTGCATGCCGAATGGGTGGCTGACCGCCTCAGAGAGCAATGGTCCCGAATTTTCCCTTCGCGGAAGAGGTGACATGTACTTCAGGGCCGATCGGTGATCCGCATACCTTCACTTCCATCCCACCGCCCGCGCCGCACACCCCGCCGCCGTTCTCCAGAGCACCTTGTTGAAGGGCGCAACGCGCGCGGCGCGAAAAAGAGCCGCCAGCGCGGCACGGTGCGATCCTTCCCGCGACAGGGCACTCGCCTGTCCCGCCAGTTGCGTTGCGCATTGACGCAAGCACAGCGCGTGTATTCTGTGGCTGGTTGCGTCAGCGGCTGCCTTGCGGAATACCCGTTCCTGATCGGCGTAAATATCCACGTGACGCAGGCGCGCGGTGGTTCGCCCGGCGTGTTCGCGAACCCATGTCAGATTTTCGGGCAACGCGCAGACCTCGCTGCGTGCCGCGAGCCGCAGCGCGAAATCGTAATCAGACCGGATCGGAATCATCTCGTCGAATCCCCCGATCTCGTCGATCAGGGACCGTTGCACGAGCATCGCCACAACCGATACCGCAACTTCGAACCTGAGCAGAGGCTCGAGGATGTGTCCCGAAATCGGTCGGCCCAGAACAGCCGAGCGCTCCGGCAGCGGTCTTTCGTCCGCATCCACGAGCAGGTATCCCGTGTAGCTCCACCGGCAGGCTGGATGCGCGGCAAGCCGCTGCAGTTGCAATGCCAGTTTTTCGGGCAGCCAGAGGTCGTCAGAATCAAGGAACGCCACCCATTCGCCGCGCGCGTGCCGGAGCCCCGCGCTGCGGGCCGAAGTGAGGTCGCCGCGGTGTTCGAGCCAGATCGGTCGCACGCGCGGATCCCCGATCGCTGCGAGGTAATCACGCGTGCCATCGGTCGAACCATCATCCGCGACGACGAGTTCGAAGTCACGCCAAGTCTGCGTGAGGGCCGAATCGATCGCCTTGCGCAGCAGCGGCAGGCGGTTCCAGGTCGGAAGGATGATGGAGACCTCAGGCGTCCCCATGGACGGCCGCCTCCCGGATTCGCTTGACGGCAGGTGCTCCAGGGCCTGCATTGCTCGCATCATCAAGGTTTTTGCCTGCCGCCGGCGCGGTACATGACAACGCCATCCGCACAACATGCATGGTGTCCATCCGTGGCACCTTCCGGATCAACCAGGTAAGGATTCGCCTTCGTTGCGTGGCGGTGACCCAGTCTTCGTCGTGGAGCCACAATTGGGTGCGCGCCATGTCGGCGCGCTCGCGCTTTTTTTCTGCCGAAGGCTTGATGCGGTTCGTGACGTGGCGCGCCGCGTCCCCGACACTGCGCGACCATTCCAGGCCGGGGAAGGCGTGCAGCCAGAGTTCGGAACACGAAACCTTCGTGAGGGTCTGGTGGCGGGAAATCATTCGAAGCCATGGCGGACAATCGCGCGCGAGGCCGGCGAGCCCGGCGTCGGGGACGGTGTTTTCGTAGTAGCGCGCGACCATTCGCAGCGGCGGAAGCGCCCACCAGCACGCCCCCGCATTCCAAAGGAAGACCCATTCCTCCGGCCGCATGCTTCGCGCCAACAATGCAATGTCGTGCAGGTGCATGAGGCGCAGGCTGCGTCCGCAGATGTTGCCGGCGGCGTGCAACAGCAAGTGGGCTAGCAGCGCGCCGCGCGACGGGTAAGGATTCAAACCGGGTTCGGGTTTGCGTGGAAGGATTCGTTCGGTGATATCGATGACCGATATCGGCAGCCGCTCGCGGATACGGGTGTGCAGTTCGATGTTGATGGGCGTGTCGCGATGTTCGCCGAGCACGAGGGGAGGCGTTCCCGCTGCGGGTTTGAAAACCCGATGCCGCCAGGAATCGAACAACGGTTCATGGCCGATTGCTTGCATCAGTCGTGTCGCTGCATCGACATCATCCTCACGGACAAGAAGGTCGATGTCGGCCATTGGCCGATCGCCCGCCGCATAGACGCCGAGGACGTGCAACGCGGCGCCTTTCAGTGGAGTCATCGCCAGCCCGGCCCCACGTGCGGCCGCATCGATCTGTTCCAGCAATGCGGTAATCCTGGAATGGCGGATCGCGACGTGTTCGTGCTGATCTTCAAGGAACCGCCGCCAGTACGGGTCCAACCAGTTCGAACGTTTCCACAACGACGGCGATACACCGTGCGCCACCGCGGCGGCCATCGCAAGCCGCCATTCGAGATCGTCCCATGCCGGCGTCGCGCTACCCGGGTGCGCCAGCTCAGCGGCGATCGCCTCGGTGGTGCGGCGCAGGCCCGCCTCAATGCGTTTGAGCGGTGGCAACACGGCGCAACGGCTCGACATGATCACGGGGTGGCACCGGCGCCGGGGTCGCGTCGGGATTGCGATGGAGGGATTCGCTTGCGATCAGCGCATCCCAGCGCGCGGCGAGCGCCACGGATGCCTGGCCCGCGGATTCGGGAGTGCCGGTGTTGCGCGACTGCTGCAGGGCAACCTGATCGTGCAGCAGGTCGCGTATGCAACGGTAGAACGTCGAGTCGTAGGTCCCGCGGAACATCATGGCAAGGTCGCCGCTGTCGCGCCAATGGGTCTTGTCGCCGAGCTGGGTCTTCACCTGTTCAAAGAACCGGGTACCCGGAAGTGGGTACGAGACGCTGACGCCGATGTCGTCGGGTGCAGCGAGCGTTATGAGTTCCCGGGTCGCGATCAGATCGGAGAGTTGCTCACCGAGATAGCCGAGTTGGATGAAGAAGCCGACCTGGATGCCATGGCCGCCGAGCCGCTTTCGCGCATCGATCAGCTTGGTGACCCGCGTGCCCTTGTCCATCCAGTCGAGCACGCGCTGGCTGCCGCTCTCGGCGCCGATCCACGCTTCCGTGCAACCGGCACGTTCGAGCGCGGCGGCCATCGGCTCGGTGCACAGGTCGGCACGAGTCTGGATCGTGAATGGCACCATGCCGTCATCGCCGTGCAGGCACTCGGCAAATTCGTTCACCCAATCGCTGTGGAATCCGAAGATATCGTCGGCGAACCAGATGTGGTCGGGGCGGAACGCGTGCTTCAGGTAACTCATTTCCGCGGCGACTTCGCTGGCGTCGCGGCGCCGGTAATGATTGCCCCAGATCGGCTTGGCGCACCAGTTGCAGTGGAACGGGCAGCCCCGCGAAGCCGTCACGTTGAGGCTGAAGTAACCGTGACGTTCCAGCCATAGCGCTCGGTAGTGCTCGATGTCGATCAGGTCCCAGGCTGGGAGGCCGGTCAGTTGTGCATTCGGCGGCTGCACCCCGATGCGGGCCGTTCGCGGCTGCCCTTCGTTGAAGGCCGAAACGCCGGCCAGCCCGGCCACCCAGCCTTGGGTGTCGATGCCCGGATTTCGATCCAGCCGCTCGAGCAACTGGACGAGCGCCGCAATGCCTTCGCCGATCAGCACGACGTCGGCGCCCGCGGCAAGAAAGGATTCCGGGTGATCGGAAGCGTCCGAACCGGCGACGATGACCCGCGCGCCCTGCGCGTGCGCCGATGCGATCATCCGGCATGCAGCTTCACGCATGCGCCCCAGGCACATCTTGGTCAGGAAATTGAAGTTGTCCTCGTACAGGACCACGACGTCCGGATCGGCGTTTTGCAGGGATCGTTCGTACGCCTCGACGCCATCGGCGAGCATCACGTCGAAGAGCGCGACCCCGTGTCCCAATCTTCGCAGCAGTGCGGCGACCTGGATGGTTGCGAGGGGCGGGTAGGGTTTCCCGCGTTCCCACTGCTTGGGATCGTATTTCAGGAAGTAGGAATGGGTAACCTGGATTTTCAACATCGGCGGAGAGGCCTTCTGGTAATGCCGGCGGCGATTTGTCGAACGCCTCGTCGAACGCGTGAGAGTGAGTGCCGCGAGCGCTGTTGCAGGTTGCCGAGCGGTCGTCCCGTGGTGCATAGGCAACCTTTTTCGCGCGGCTCTGCACCTACGGTGCCATCCGAAGATTGCGAATCCCGTGCGATCAAAACTGGAGCCTTCGATTGATCGTCACGGCGCGCTTCATGGTCGTGACGGACATCGCCGGAAAGGGTTCCCACCGCCCGAACCCGCTTCTCCTCCCCTCACCGCAATGAAGCGGGTTCTGGGCGGCCTTTTCCGGTTCGAAAGCAACAGCCGCGATCTGATCGGTTTGGTCGAGGCCGCTTATGGAGAGCTGCCATCACAAACGCTCACGGGCGTTGCTGCCGAATTCCGTATCGAGATGCACTTGTTGTCGCGGCGCGCAAATCCGTGGGCGAACGAGCCGCCTGCACCACGGATATGGCAAGAGGGAAAGCTGCTTCGCGCCGACCTCGATGCTTCCAATTACGTGGTGATCGACCTTGAATGCCGTCGCGCGCGGGTCGTTGCATCGGACGACATGCTGCGGCACGCCTATCAACTGCGCAGCGAGCTGATCGAGTTCGCGGTGTTCATCCTGGCGACGCGCGGGATCGGCCTGGTGCCCCTGCACGCCGCGTGCATGGGCCGAAACGGCCGCGGACTGCTGCTGCTTGGCGGCAGCGGTTCGGGCAAATCGACGCTGGCGCTGCATGGCCTTTTGGGTGGCCTGGATCTGCTGGGCGAGGACGCGGTTTTTGTACGTCCCGCGGACCTGATCGCGACAGGCATTCCCAATTACCTGCACTTGAGAAGCGACGCGCTGGATTTCGTGGAGGACGATGCGATCCGGGGCTGGATCGCGCATGCGCCGGTTATCCGCCGCCGCAGCGGCGTCAGGAAATTCGAGATCGATCTCCGGCAGGAATACGGCCGGCCGGCCGCGGGTTCGTTGGCGCTGGCCGGGGCGGTGTTCGTATCCGCCCAACCGGCCGATGATCCCGACGCGTTGTTGAACCAGCTGGGCGCGCACGAGGCGAGCCTTCTGCTCGAAGACGATCAGCCCTACGCTCCGAGTCAACCGGGTTGGCAGCGTTTCAAACAGGAGATCATCAACAGGGGGGTTCATCAATTGCGGCGTGGACGCCATCCGCGCGACTCCGTCAATGCGCTCCGCCGACTGCTCGACTGACGCGCGCCGCGCAGAGGCGACTGCCGACCCGGTTTCGCTGCCGTCGCGCCGACACTTCGACCTGCCGCGCGGATTCGTGGCCATCATCGGGCGCGCCGACGTGGTGCGTGCAGGTGCGCACGTATTGCTGTCGTTGATCGCGGCGCTGACGGGAAGCGTCGCCGCCATCGTGCTCGTTCCCCTGATCCAATCCGGTCACGCACCGAAGTTCGGCGGCCACACGTTGGCGCTGCCGACAAGCGTCGGGATGCTGACGTTGATCTTCTTGGTATCGACCGCAAGCAACGTGCTGTTGCGCTGGTTTGTCTCCGGACTGGGGGCGCGCATCATCGGCGATTGCGCGATGCGATTGCGGAACAGGGTGCACGCGCGGCTGATCGACGCCGATCTCGTTGCATTGAATGGCTCGACTTCGGCCGAAATCGCCAACGTCCTGACCTCCAATGTCGGGCTCGTCACCCAGGGAGTCGGCGCGATGTTGCAGTTGCTGGTGGCCGGCGTGACGACCGCCGTCAACCTCGCATTCGCTTTCTGGGTATCGCCCGTGCTCACGCTTGTCCTGCCGGCGCTGGCAGGACTCGGTCTTGTCGCATTGCGTTGGCACGGCAGCGAGCAGTCGCGGGTCAGCCGGCAATACGTCGAGGACACCACCCGGCTGCTCTGGTTCAGCGAGGATTTTCCGCGCCGACTGCGCCACGTCCGTTCGTTCGAACGCGAGGAAGCGGAAAGGGCGGGCTATGGCGCCATTTCCGCGAGGCTGGCGGCCGCCTATCGACGCCAGATCGAGCTGACAGCTTCCGGAAAACTCGTCGTGGAGCTGCTCGCGACGGCTGGCATGGTCGGCATCTTCCTGATCGCCGGCCATTGGCGTGGCGTCGACCAGGCATCGCTGATCGCTGTAGGGCTGTTGCTTGGTCGCCTGCTGCCGTACATGGCTTCGACCCGCCACAATTTCCAGCAACTACACTTGGCCTTGCCGGCGTTCGAACTCTGGCAACGCTACGCGAACCTGACTTGCGTTCGCCGAACGCGACCGGCGACGAATATCGGTGATGCCGCGGGTCGCGTGCACATCGAACGTGTGCGGTTGACACTGCCTTCGCTGCGCATCGAGGTCGAGGACCTGGAATTGATTCCCGGTGAGATGACCCTGATTGCCGGTGACTCCGGCATCGGCAAGAGCAGCCTGGCGGATGTTTTGGCGGGGATGACGGCGCCTGCTTTTTTTTCTGCGCGCATCGATGAACGTTCCGTGGATTTCGACGCATACCGACAATTCGTGCGCAAGGGCGCCTACGTCAGCCAGAGCGTCCACCCGTGGCAACGCACGGTACGCGAATGCCTGCTGTGGTCGGCACCCGGCAGCACCGACGAATGCCTGCACGGTGTGCTGGCCGACGTGGGCCTCGACACGCGCTTGCACGCCACGCACGCCAGCCTCGATGCGGAGTTGCAAGGTTCGTCCTGCCGTCTTTCCGGCGGTGAACTGCAGCGGCTGCTGCTGGCACAGGTGATCCTGCGGCAACCATCCATCGCCGTGCTGGACGAAGCGACCGGTGCGCTCGATGCGAATTCCGAAATGAGCGCGCTCGCCGCATTGAAGCGGCGTCTTCCGCGAACGATCCTGATCATCGTGTCGCATCGGCACGGTCCGCTCGACATCGCGGACCAATGCGTGCATATCGGACGGAGCGGTTGTGCGACGGTCGTGAAAGCGGAGATGACCGAGGCGAGCGATCACGCGGGGTCAGTGATGAACCGCGCGCGAATCGCTGCTGAATCGCCGACGCCACGTTGACGTCATTTCCACGCGTCTGGATTTAAGCTTCCGCTTTGGACGGAGAAGCGACATGGGCATCACGGAAGAAGGGAAATCGGCACTCCATGGCGGCGCCGATGCAATGGCCAGTGCGGCAAAGCACGGGGCGGCGGAAGTTGCCGATCGAGCCCAGGGCATGGCGGGCGACGCTTGGCGTTACGCACAGCGCGGCGGCGATCGGGTGAGCGGTTTCGTTCACCGGCGGCCGGTCGAGACGGCGCTGATCAGTGCCGCGGTGGCCTGCCTGATTACCGGCCTGGCGTTCTGGGCGAGCCGCCCCGACTGACGGTCAGTGTTCGCCGGACCTGAATCGCTGCACCACGACGGGCACCAACGCCAGCAATCCCAATCCCACCAGCGGCAGCCAGATGTGCGGCTCCAGGATCAGGTCGGGTGACAGGCTCTGGCCCGACGCGATGGACTGCCCGAGTCCCGCCCCGATCGCGGTTTCGAACACGAGCATGATCACGCCACCCAGCGCGGTGGCCAGCGTGAACAGCCACACCGGGCAGCGCAACCATGCGAGTGCCACGGTGATCCCGCCGAACGGAAACAACGGGACGAGGCGCAGGAACAAGGTGTAGGAAACGGGATTGGCCTGATAGCCCTGCCGTACCCGCTCGACGAACTTCGGCGGTGGCCGCTTGCCGGTGCCGAAGGCGTGGCGCGCCGCGTAGAACAGCAGCAGCGAGCCCAGCACTTCACCGACCAGCGACAGTCCGATCGCCGGCCCCATTCCGAACAACATGCCGCCCGCGATGATGATCAACAGCGGGCCCGGCATCGCGGTGGCCACCGACAACGTCAGCACGACCACGTAAATCGTGCAGGTCAGGGCCGGATGCGCGGCGATCTGCCGCGACCAGTTGGCCTGCTCGGCCATGAGGTGACCGGGTGCGAGATGTTGCAGCACGCCGCTGGCACCCACCGCCACTCCGATCGCGATCAGGACGAGCAGTGGCACGAAGGCGCGCAATCGGCTCATGACAAGGCGTGACGGGAGTGGGAGGGTGATGGGATATCGAAAAGCATAGCGGGTCGCGCGGAGCCGCGCGAAACGTGCGGGTTCACTATTGACATGGATCAAATCAGTAGTGCATGCCGCCTCTGGACGCGTATGCGGCGAGCACCACGCAGGCTGCGTCACGGCGGAGGTCGCGTTCAACATGGATGCCGCGGCGGGTGAGACCCCCGATCCAGTCGTCCGGAAGCGGGCCCTCGTCGAAGCCCGCGAGTGATTCGGTGTCTTCATTGCGCGCGCCGATCAGCAGTTCGTCGATGCCGGCCCACACGATCGCGCCGTAGCACTGGCAACACGGTTGCGAGCTGCTCGCGAGCGTGTAGCGGTGACCGTCATCGTTGATGCGGGCGCGACCGAGTCTTCGTTGCGCGCCCACCAGCGCCACGATTTCCGCGTGCGCCAGCGACACCTGCAGCGGCTCGACGCGGTTCACGCCAGCCGCAACGACCCGGCCGTCCTCATCGAAAACGGCCGCGCCGAACGGTCCGCCCGTGGCGTGCTCGACGTTGCGCCGCGCCAAGTCAATCGCCAGCGCGATCCGCGCATCCTTGCCTGCGTAGACGCCATCCAATTCCTCCGCGTCCGCGAGCCACGCAGGAAGCACTGGCGTCGAATCCAAGCTGATCCCTTGCTTGCGCATGGGTTCAACCGTATCACTGCCAACCTGAAGCGTCGGGGTCAGCGATGTGGCGCGCGTTGTGCATTGATGTCGCGCAGGAGCTGGATGCTGCGCGGGGCGGCAAGGCCGCCATGGCGTGCGTCGATCGTGGTGAGCGATTGCATGGCCTGATCGACATGCCCGCTGTGTGCGAGCACTTCGGCATGGCTCAGGTCACGGTCGAGTGCCGCCACGTTGCGGGCACGGCACGCAGCGATTTTTGTTGCGTCCGGCACCTGCGGTTCGAAGAGCGCCGCCAACCCCTGCGCAATTGCGGTTGCATCGGCAAGTACGTGGCCGGTATGCAGCAGCGTGATGCTTTTGGGATCGAACACGCACCATTGCGCAAGTGAGGTTTGGGTATGCGCAAGCTGAGTCTGCCGGACCATGTCGTCACTGCCGGTCAGGAACACGATCCGCGAGTCCTGCTGGAAGCGGTGCAGCAAATCCCCTGGCGGCAATGGAACCTGCGCCGTACCGATCGGATCGCCGCCGGCATCCAGCAGCGCGCCGCGGAAAAGGTCGGGATAAGCGAGCGCCAGCCGCAAGGCCACGCGCGAGCCGCCGGAAAAGCCGCCGACGTACACGCGCGCGGGATCCACGTGGTACCGCTGCATGACGTTGGACGCCGCCAGCAATGCGAGCGGGTCACGACGATCCAGCACATCGGCATCATTGCCGGATCCGGCCGCCGTGACGAAGATGACGTGGTTGCGATCCAGCACCGGGATCCATTCGACGGGAACCCGGGCGTCTTTCCACGGCGGCACGAACACCAGCAGCGCGTAGCCCGACGCGGGGGCGGCCGACGTGGGTACGTACAGCGCGAAGTGCTGTTGCGATGGTGCGAGTGGCGAGGCTTCCAGCGCGTCCGGACTTCCGGCCATTTCCCGCTGCATGTCCAGTGCATGCAGCGGGCTGACCAGCCTGCGCAACAGTTCGCCGTTGCGCGCGAGCGGTGCAGGCAGGTTGAAAACGACATCCCGTTGCAGCCCGGTCGGCGGCGGTGCCGCGCACAACGCGGCGGTGCAGATGCCCGTTGCACCAAGCGTGATCAGCCAGCGTGGACAGCGCGGTTTCATGCATCCATGGTTGCGTATTCGAACGCCGCGCGGATGTGCAGCGCGGTGGAATTGATGCAGCGAACCCCGTCGATCTCGAACATGCCTTCGTGTTTGTGCGCCGGAAAAGCCAGCGGCAGTTCGGTGCATCCAAGATAGACCGCGGCCGAGGGGTTCTGATGCAGGCCCGACTCGACAATGACCTGGCGGATGCGCCCGGATGCACCATCATCGTGCCCGCACGAAAGCGCATCGATGGACGCAAGCACCATCTGCCAGTGGCGTTCTTCAGCAGGCGCGCGTGCGTCGATGCCGCGCTGTCGGAACGCCTCGCGAAACACCCTGGACGCCATCACCGTGCGGGTGCCGAGGATCAGTACGTCCCGAACCCCGCGTTCGGCGCAGGCATCCGCGGCGGTATCCACGATGCCGAGGACGGGAATCGCGAGACCGCTCTCGATCTGCGTCAGACGATGATGGGCGGTGTTGCAGGCGATCACCGCAAAGTCGGCGCCGCTGCGTTCCAACCGTTGCAGGGCCGCGTGGTGATAGGTATCGAAGGCGAGCCACGAGCCCTCGTCGCCGTCGCTGCCGACCAGCATTTCCGCTTTGGCCAGGTCAAGTGATTCGATCGCCATTTCGGGCATTTGCGCGCGATCCTGCATGCGGTTGCGCGCTTCCGCAAGTCCGCACAGGCCCGCGTAATACTCGGCCGTCGAGGGCCAGCCGATTCCGCCAAGGATGCCGATTTTCTTCATTCGCATTTGCCACCTTGCGCGGCGCTCACGCGCTGGCAGGAATGTTGAACGTGCCTTCCACCACTTCGACGAAATTCCTTTCTTCCTTCAGGATAAAGCGCTTCTCCTGCGCGAAGGCAAAGTTTTTCCTGCCGTCGGCATCTTCGCGCAGGCGCGCCTGGTAAGCCTCGTAGGAGGCGAGGGAGTCGAATCCGATCAGGCCCCAGCCGACGTAGTTGGTGCCTTGCCACGGCAGGAAATAGCCGATCAGGTAACCGCCGCAGCGCGGGATGACCCTGCCCCAGTTTTCCGCATAGGTCTTGAAGGCGTCGCGCTGGTACGGGTCGATTTCGTAGCGGATGATGCAGACGATCTTCATGCTGAAGCTCCTGGGGTGACTGGTCCGGGGTGCTGCGGGCTGTGTGGCGATGGCACCGAGTTGCCACGTGGCGGCGCCCGCGGCCAGCACGGCGCCTTGCGCGAGAAACGCGCGGCGGTCGGGATTGTCGATGGTGGGCATCGCGGGTGGGACTGGCCGGGATTTCATGCGCGCATGCTGGCGCTTGCGTGACGCTCATGCTTTGATTATCGTAAAAGTATGGATGCAGAAAACCATGACGCCCCCATTGCCGGAATCGCGGCCGCGATCGCGGAGCCCGCACGCGCACGCATGCTGTGCCTTCTCCTGGACGGGCACGCGCGCACCAGCACGGAACTCGCCACCGTGGCGGGCGTCAGCGCGTCCACCGCGAGCGTGCACCTTGCGAAATTGACGGAGCGGCGGCTGGTCAAGGTTTTGCCGCAGGGGCGCCATCGTTACTACAGCTTGCACGACGCCCATGTCGCCGCGGCACTCGAGGCGCTGACGGTGGTCGCGGGTGAGCCGCGCGCAGCCTTTGTCCCCAACACGCCCGAACGCCTGCGCGTGGCGCGCACTTGTTACGACCACATGGCCGGCACGCTGGCGGTCCGGCTGCACGACCGCCTGTTCGCGCTGCGCTGGCTGTCACGTGGCGACGACGCTTACGAGGTCACGCGCGCCGGTACGGAAGGGTTGCTTGGCCTCGGCGTGGATGTCAATGCGGCGCGCACATCGCGCCGGTGCTTCGCCTGCGGCTGCCTCGATTGGAGCGAACGCCGGCCGCACCTCGCCGGCGCGCTGGGCGCCGGCGTGCTGCAGGCAATGCTGGATCGAAAATGGATCGTGCGCGACCTGGACAGCCGCGCGCTGGAAATGACCCGCGCGGGGCAGCGCGCTTTCCGGGATCGTTTCGGCATTGAGCTTTGATGGCGCGCGACCATGCCAGGCGATCGACTCAGAGCCGGCGGCGGCGCCCGAAGACCAGCGAGACGATGAACAGGATGATGAAAATGACGAACAGGATCTTCGCGATGCTGGCCGCAAGGCCCGCGACGCCGAAGAACCCGAAGAAACCAGCGACGAGTGCGATGATCAGAAAGACGATGGCGTAATACAGCATGGTGTTCTCCTGATGCTGCGTCGTTGAAGAGTCTCCGGACAAGCGATTCCTTCGCTTGCCCGGAGCAGGACCCGCCATATCGAAACCGATGCGGCGGTCGCCGGCCGGGCACGGGAGAGTGGTCCGGTCGGCCCGGCTCCTTCCCTGAAGCCGTGGAGAAGCGCCTTTGGCGGGCGTTTCCCGTTCCCTGGGTTACTTCACCTTCAGGCCGGAGTCGTCGACGCCCTTGACGCCCTTGACGCTCTTCGCCGCCGCGACGGCCTTGTCGACGGCCAGCTTCGTGGGCAGCACGCCGATCAGGGTGACGACGCCATCCACTGTCTTGACCGTGACATCCATGCTCTTGACGCCCTTGGTGGTGGCGAGCTCGCTTTTCACCTTGGTCGTGATCCATGCGTCGCTCACGGCCTGGCCAGTACTGGACGAATGATCGCCGGTTGGTGCGGCTTGCTGCGCTGCGAATGCGCTGCCCACGGACATTCCGAAGCCAAGCGTGGCGGCGAGGGCGACGACGGGGACAATGCGCGAATGTTTCATCGTGATCTCCTGTTGTATCGAAAGCAGCGTCTGGCAACGACGATGCCGCTCGAACGTAGCAACAGGAAAATGACCGATCACTAACCGCTGCGTCGGAGTCCCGTGAGTCGGGAGCGGACGCGTTCAGCTAGGTGGCATGCGTGTGGCGAAACCCGCATGAATGCTGGCTTTTGCCGGCTGCGCGTGCAGCCCGCATGCGCAGCCATGCTTCAGGATGCGTTCGGATTCAGGTAAAAACCCGTCGCGACCGCGTGACGAGCGCGCGAAGATCCGCGCGCTTCAATGCGTGCCTTGCGACCAGGTGTCCCGCAATGTCACCGCGCGATTGAATACGGGTCGCTCGCGTGAATGGTCATGGCGATCGGCAACGAAATAGCCCGTGCGCTCGAACTGGAAGTGTTGTTCGGGCGCGGCATCACCCAACGTCGGTTCCAGATATCCGCGCACGCTGCGGCGCGAATCCGGGTTGAGGTGGTCCAGCCAGGTTTTCCCGTCGGCTTCGCCATCGGGATCGGCTGTATCGAACAGGCGATCGTAAAGGCGAACCTCGGCTTCGATCGCGTGTCGCGCACTGACCCAGTGGATGGTGCCCTTGACCTTGCGATTGGCGCCTTCCATGCCGTGGCGTGATTCGAGGTCAAGCGTGCAGCGCAATTCGGCGATGTTGCCGGTGGCGTCCTTGACGGCTTCCTCGCAACGCACGATGCCGACGCCGCGCAGGCGCACTTCGCCGCCCGGCACGAGCCGCTTGAAACCTTTCGGCGGCACTTCGGCGAAGTCGTCGCGTTCGACCAATACGTCGCGCGCGAACGGCACCTCGCGCGTGCCGAATGATTCGTCCTTCGGATGATTCGGAAACGCGAGCGTTTCCTCGTGATCTTCCGGGAGGTTGGTGATCGTGAGCTTCAACGGATCCAGCACCGCCATCCGGCGCGGCGCGTGCGCATCGAGGTCCTCTCGCACGCAGCCTTCCAGCACGCCGTAGTCGATCACGCTGTTCTGCTTCGAGAGTCCCGCGCGCTCCCAGAACAGGCGGATCGCTGCAGCGGTGAAGCCGCGCCGGCGCACGCCGGCCAGCGTCGGCATGCGCGGATCGTCCCAGCCATCCACGCGACCGTCGTTCACCAGTTCCAGCAGCTTGCGCTTGCTCATCACGGTGTAGGAAAGATTGCCGCGTGCGAATTCGATCTGGCGCGGTTTGGACGGCGTGGTGGGCAAGCCGTTGTCGACCAGCGATTGCCACAGTTCCGGGTGGTGGGGCAGATCGACGTTGTCGACACACCAGTCATACAACGGACGGTGATCCTCGAACTCCAGCGTGCAGAACGAATGCGTGATGCCTTCCAGCGCATCGGACAGCGAATGCGCGAAGTCGTACATCGGATAGATCGGCCACGCGTCGCCGGTGTTCTGGTGCGCGATCTTGCGGATGCGGTACAGCGCGGGATCCCGCAGGTTGATGTTGCCCGAAGCCATGTCGATTTTTGCGCGCAGCGTGCGTGAACCATCCGCGAATTCGCCCGCGCGCATGCGCCGGAACAGGTCGAGATTTTCCTCGACCGGACGATTGCGGTGGGGTGAATCACGGCCGGGCTCGGTGAGCGTACCGCGGTACGCGCGAACCTCGTCGGCGCTCAAGTCGTCCACGTACGCCTTGCCATCTTCGATCAGCTTCAATGCGGCGCGATAAAGCACTTCGAAATAATCGGAGGCGTGGCGCAGCTCGCTCCATTCGAAGCCCAGCCAGTGCACGCTGTCCTTGATGCCCTCGACGAAAGCAGGGTCTTCCTTGCCGGGGTTGGTGTCGTCGAGGCGCAGATTGCAGTTGCCGCCGAACTCACGCGCGATCCCGAAATCCAGGCAGATTGCCTTGGCGTGGCCGAGGTGCAGGTGTCCGTTCGGCTCCGGCGGAAAACGCGTTGTCGGGCCACCGCCTAGCCGCCCGGCCTCGCGGTCCGCCAGCACGATCTGGCGGATGAAATTGGTGACGACGGGGGCGTGTTCGTCCGCCATGGGGCGAATCCTGCGTTGCGAAGCCCGTAAGTTTAGCGACGCGCGGCCGGCGATGTCTCCCAAGGCCATGCCCGAAACGGCTGCTGTGGAAGTCGGCCATGGATGGCCGTGGTGGATTTTGTTGACGGGCTATGCGGCCCGGCAAGCCGTGACTCCGAGATGCGGCGATCAGGGATGACCGCAAACGAAACGTGCTAGCTTGGAACCATGCGAACCGTCTACCACGCCGAAGGCATCGTCGACGCGCACTTGGTGAAGGACGCGCTCGAAAACGCGGGCATCCCCGCTTTCATCAATGGCGAATACCTGATCGGCGGCATGGGGCAGTTGCCCGCACGCGATTTCATGACGGTCAGCGTGCCCGACATTTTTGCCGACGACGCCGGCCCGGTGGTGCGCGAGATCACCGACATGCTGCGCGCGCCCGTGGCCGACGAGCGCGCCGAACCCGCGCCGCCGCCGTTGCGCCTGAAACCCGCGACCCCTTGAACGCAGTCGCGGCCAACGCCGGGGTCGATGACGCGCTGCGTGCCCGCCTTGCCGCGCACGTCCGCGACGTTCCGGATTTTCCGAAGGCTGGCGTGCTGTTCAAGGACATCACGCCGCTGCTGGCCGATGCGCGCACGTTCCACGAATGCGTGGACGCGCTGGCGGCGCCGTGGCGGGCGCAAAGCATCGATGCGATCTGTGGCATCGAAGCGCGCGGTTTCATCTTTGGCTCCGCACTGGCCCGCGCGCTGGATGTCGGCTTCGTGCCGCTGCGCAAACCGGGCAAACTGCCGGCGGCAACGCTGGGCGCCGATTTCGAACTGGAGTACGGGCAGGCGCGGTTGGAGGTGCATGCCGATGCGCTGGTACCTGGTGCGCGCGTGCTGATCATCGACGACGTGCTGGCCACGGGCGGCACCCTGCTAGCGGCGCGGCAACTGGTCGACCGGCTCGGCGCCGAAATCGTCGGCGCCGCGGTAGTCGTGGAGCTGGCGTTCCTGCACGGGCGTGCGCGCTGGCCTGACGGCGTGCCGCTGCAAGCGTTGCTCTGCTATTAGGATTCCCCTGTCTCGCCATTCCCGCGACGCGGGGAACGGCCAAGGATGCCGCCCTTTGGGGAGCGAGGGGAGCGGGAATCCAGTGGCTTTCTCGTTTGATGCGTAATGACACTGGATTGACTCGCGCCATCCTGGCGCTCGCCCTGCGGGCCGCTTGCGGCGTTTGCGTTTGCGGTCCTGCAAATGCAGTCGGGTTCCGCAGCGGACGGCCGCAGCGGCCCCGGAATGACGAGCAAAATAAAAGTGCGTTGCGCTCAACCGGCGCTGGCCTGACGGAAGTTCGGGCGTTGCGTCAGCACCGCCTCGGTGTGGAATGGCATGCCGGCGCGCAGGCCGAACACTTCGACCTTGCTGCCCGGTTTCATGTTCGCTTCGCGAGAGCGGAAATCGAACGGATCGGTGACGGGTTGCGAGCCCAGTTTCAGCAGGATGTCGCCAGGCTGCAGTCCGGCTTGCGCCGCCGGCCCGCCCGGATAAACATCCAGCACCGTGGCGCCGCGCGCCGCCGCCGGCAGCCCGGAGTCGGCCGACACGATCACGTTGCCGACCTCCACGCCCAGCCAGCCGCGCACCACGTGGCCGTGTTCGACGATCTGGTCCAGCACGCGTTTCGCAGTGTGCACCGGGATCGCGAAACCGATGCCCTGCGCGCCGACATCGCGGTCCAGCATCGCGGTATTGATTCCGACCAGTTGGCCCTCGGCATTGACCAGCGCGCCGCCGGAATTGCCGGAGTTGATGGCCGCGTCCGTCTGGATGAAATCCTCGTAAGGCGACAAACTCAATTGGCGCTGCAACGCGCTGACGATGCCCATGGTCACGGTCTGGCCGATGCCGAACGGATTGCCGATCGCCAGCACCACATCACCCACCCGCGGCGCTTCCGGATCCACCTGGATCGTGGGCAGGGTGCCGGCGTCGATCTTGAGCACGGCGAGGTCGGTGTCGGGGTCGGTGCCGATCACCTTGGCGTGCGCGACGCGGCCGTCGTGCAGCATCACCTGGATGTCGTCGGCGCCCGAGATCACGTGGTTGTTGGTCAACACGTAGCCATCGGGGGTGAAGATCACGCCGGAACCGAGGCTCTGTTCGCGGCGCTTCAGGGCGGGGCCGGCGACGCCGCCCAGCAGCGGGTCCGGGAAAATCTGGATCTGCCGCTCGGTGACGGTCTTGTCGGCATAGATGTTGACGACCGCCGGCGCGGCATGCGCCACGGCATCCGCATACGAGGCCGGTCCGTATTCCGGTGCGCCCCTGGTTTCCGGGGGCGCGGGTTCGGTGATCGCGGCGCTGGACTTTCCGCGCAGGCCATCGCGTAGATGCGCGCCGATGCCGGGCCATGCCAGGCTGACAAGGAATGCCACGGCCAAGCCCGCCGCCGCGAACTGCAGGACGAAAAGAAAAGGTCTGAGCTTGTGCCGCATGGAATCGGGGGCCGGTGGAGCGCGATTGGATTGTGCGCCACGGAGGCGAACGCTAAACTAACACGATTTTGGGGCCCGATGGATGACGCGGGTGCGGCTGCGCGATGGCCGTTCATCCCGGTCGTGCAGGGGCGCGCGGGGATACCGCCGTCCATGTTTCGGGGCCATGGCCACACGTTAGTGCGGAGATGCAGATGGCGGACGAAAGTATCAACAAGGGCCGACGCAGATTCCTGACGGCCTCCACGGCCGTGATCGGTGGCGCGGGCCTGATCATCACGGCGATTCCGTTCGTCGAAACCTGGTTGCCCAGCGCGCGCGCGGAGGCGGCCGGTGCCCCGGTGACCGTCGCGATCGGCAAGATCGAGCCCGGCCAGATGGTGCGCTACGGCTGGCAAAGCCAACCTGTCTTCGTGGTCAACCGCACGCCCGAACAGCTGGAATGGCTGCCCAAGGAGGATCCGCGCCTGCGTGATCCGGAGTCGAAGGAGTCCGTCCAGCCCAAGTACTGCCAGAACGCCACGCGTTCGATCAAGCCGGAATGGATGGTGCTGATCGGCATCTGCACGCACCTCGGCTGCGTGCCGGACTACAAGGGCGAGGTGAAACCCGAGCCGTTCGATCCGAACTGGAAGGGCGGCTTCTACTGTCCCTGCCACCACTCGCGCTACGACCTCGCCGCGCGCGTGTACGACGGCGTGCCGGCACCGCTGAACATGGTGGTCCCGCCGTACCACTTCGTCGATGACTCCCACATCCAGATCGGCGTCGATCCGAAAGGAGCCGCGTGATGCGCGCGTTGATGCAGTGGTTCGAAGAGCGCGCGCCGGGCGCGGGCGCGGCCTACAAGAAGCACATGACGGAGTATTACGCTCCGAAGAACTTCAACGTCATGTACTACTTCGGTTCGCTGGCGCTGCTGGTACTGGTGAACCAGATCGTCACCGGCATCTTCCTGACGATGTTCTACACGCCCACCGCGGCGGGTGCGTTCGATTCCGTGCAGTACATCATGCGCGACGTGCATTGGGGCTGGCTGGTGCGCTACATGCACGTCACCGGCGCCTCGATGTTCTTCATCGTGGTGTACCTGCACATGTTCCGCGGCCTGATGTACGGCTCGTACAAGAAACCGCGCGAACTGGTCTGGCTGCTCGGCATGTTCATCTTCCTCGCGCTGATGGCCGAAGCCTTCATGGGCTACGTGCTGCCCTGGGGCAACATGTCGTTCTGGGGCGCCAAGGTGATCATCACCCTGTTCAGCGCGGTGCCGGTGATCGGCGGGCAACTGGTCGACTGGATCATGGGCAGCTTCGTGCCGTCCGATCCGACGCTCAACCGCTTCTTCGCGCTGCACGTGGTCGCCTTGCCGCTGGTGTTGTTGTTGCTGGTGGTGCTGCACATCGGCGCCCTCCACGAAGTCGGTTCCAACAATCCCGACGGCGTCGAGATCAAGAAGCACAAGGGCCCGAACGGCCACCCGCTGGACGGCATCCCGTTTCACCCGTACTACACGTTGAAGGATCTGGTCGGCGTCGGCGTATTTCTGGTGATCTGCGCGATCATCATCTTCTTCGAACCGACCGTGGGGGGGTTCTTCCTCGAGCACGACAACTCGATCCCGGCCAACGACCTCGTCACGCCGGCCACGATCAAGCCGGTGTGGTACTTCTCGCCGTTCTACGCGATCCTGCGCATGATCCCGAGCAAGGGCTTCGGCGTGCTGGCGATGGCCTTGTCGATCATCGCCCTGTTCCTGGTGCCGTGGCTGGATCGCGGCAAGGTCAAGTCGATCCGTTATCGCGGCGTCGGCTACAAGGTTGCATTGACGGTCTTCGCGATCGTGTTCGTGTTGCTGGCAGCGATCGGTGCCGACCTCACGCCCGGCTGGATCGTGTCCATCTTCGGCCCCAACGCGGACATCACCACCATCGAGAACTTGTTCGGGCGCATCCTGGTGGTCCTGTACTTCGCGTTCTTCGTGTTCCTGTGGGCCTACACGTTCTTCGGGTGGGAGAAAACCAAGCCGGTTCCGGAAAGGGTGACCACGCATGCATAAGTTCATTCAGCGCACCACGATGCGCACCCTGACGGCCATGCTGCTCGTGCTTGTCGTGGCGTTGTTGGCCTCGCCGACCGCGCTCGCGGAAGAGGGCGGCGGTTATCCCGAAGCCAACATCAACGTGCACGACCAGGCTTCGTTGCAGCGCGGCGCGCGCCTGTTCATGAACTACTGCGTGGGCTGCCATTCGCTCAAGTACATGCGTTATTCGCAGATGGCGGAAGGGCTCGGCCTCACCGAAAAGCAGGTGATGGACAACCTGAACTTCACCGGCGCCAAATTCGGCGAGCCGATCGTCTCGGCCATGCCCGAGGCGGACGCCGAGAAGTGGTTCGGCAAGGTTCCGCCGGACTTGTCACTGGAAGTCGGCGCCAAGGGTGCCGATTGGGTATCGGCCTATCTCAAGGCGTTCTACCTCGACCCGGCGACCAACAGCGGCTGGAACAACACCGTATTTCCGAATGTCGCGATGCCGTTCCCGCTGTGGCAACTGCAGGGCGAGCAGGTGGCGGTGATGAATCCCGCGGAGGGCGGGAACCCGGCCACGCTCAAGGAACTCAAATTGGCGCATCCGGGCAGCCTGACGCCCGAGCAGTACGATCAGGCCGTTCGCGACCTGACCGCGTTCCTGGCCTGGGTGTCCACGCCGGACGAGCTGGCCCGCAGCCACATGGGTGCGTGGGTGGTGCTGTATCTGGTACTTTTCACCCTGTTCGCGCTGGTGCTAAAAAAAGAATATTGGAAGGACGTGCATTGACTGGCGGGCGCCGTGCCCGCCGGGCGATGACACCCATACCCGGGACTGTCGCGTCACCGGACCTGGGGCTCGCAAGCGGGTCCTAAACGCCCAAAGGGGACACAGGCATGATCCAGACCGCACATACAACACGCACCGTGCTGACCCTGTTCACCGCACCCGACGACGTGCAGTCGCACCGGGTGCGCCTGGTGCTGGCCGCCAAGGGCGTGGTCTACGATCGCGTCGAGGTGCCGCCCGCCAAACCGCACGACGAGTTGCTGTCGATCAATCCGTACGGTGACACGCCGACGTTGCAGGACCGCGACATGGTCCTGTACAGCCCCGCGCTGGTGTGCGAATACATCGACGAGCGCTATCCGCACCCGCCACTGATGCCGGTCGATCCCCTGTCGCGCGCGCGCCTGCGCCTGGCTTGCGTGCGCATCGAGCGTGATTGGGTTCCGGAGGTCGTCAACATTCGCGTCGGTGGCCGTGCCGCGGAAGCCGCGCGCAAGCGCCTGCGCGACCACCTGATGGACGCATTGCCGCTGTTCAAGGCCGCGAAGTTCTTCCTGAATCCGGAAATCAGCCTCGCCGATTGCCTGGTGGCACCGGTGGTGTGGCGCCTGCCTTCGCTGGGCGTATCGCTGCCCAAGGAAGCCAAGCCGATCGTCGATTACGGCGAACGTCTGTTCCGCAGCCAAGGCTTCGCGCGCAGCCTCACGGCCGAAGAGCGCCTGCTGGGCGAGTTGTGACCGAACAGGCCCCCGCGATGAGCTCCAACCGTCCGTACCTGCTGCGGGCGGTGCACGAGTGGATCTGCGACAACGGCCTGACGCCGCATATCGTGGTCGATGCAGGCAAGCCGGGCGTGCAAGTGCCACCGCAGGCGGTCAGCGAAGGCCGCGTGGTGTTGAACCTTGCGCCGCGTGCCGTCTCGCATTTGGAAATCGGCAACGACGCCATCACCTTCATGGCCCGCTTCGGCGGCGTCAGCCAGTCCGTGAACGTGCCGGTTGCCGCCGTGCAGGCAATCTACGCGCGCGAAAATGGCCAGGGCATGCTGCTGGCGGAAGACGCGCCGGGCATGGCGTCGCCGATCGAGCCGGTGGGTGACGCGCCATCCACAAAAGTGTCCGGACCTTCATTGCAGGCCGTGCCCACGTCGATCCAGGAACCGTCTGCGTCCGGCGAAGCCGGCGAATCGTCGTCGACTTCCGGCGACGAACCGGACAAACCACGGCCCAAGGGCAAGCCTACGCTGCACGTGGTGAAGTGACCAAGGTGTGCGGCGCCTGTTGCGCAGTGCCTGCGGCGTGAAATGTTTCTTTTCTTGATCGTTGTCCTGCTGCAGGCGGGTGCCAACAAGCTCGTCATTCCGGACAAGCCCGCGTAGCGGACGCGATCCGGAATCCAGTTCTGGGCTTTGTCTTTGACATCCCTGTCTTTTTCCGCGCCGTCCCACGGCGCGGGTGACTTTCCTTTTGGGGAGCCAAAGCCAAGCGCGCGGCACGACGGTTTCGGCAACGTCGTATTGCCTCAACTTCCCTGCGCTTCTCGCGCCAGGCGGGCCGGCGCGAACTCGCACATCCTTGTGCTCGAACATGCGCGCCTTGCTCCCGCTTGGCGCTGCGATGCTTGGCGTCGCGCAAGGGCGCGGGAAAGCTCTACTTCGATGACGGCCATCCATGGCCTCGTCCGGAGCAAGGTCAAGCAGTTTGCTTCGCCCGCACACGCGCGCAGACCGAATCGGCAGGATTGCCGATTTGAACGCCGCAGGCGGCCGCGAGCCACATGGATGTGGCGAGTCATGCGCGCAAACCGGGACCCCTCGAACGCGGCGAGCGGGCGACGGAAATGCCCGCAGGATGGCGCACCGTTTCCAACGCCAAAACGCGCAAGCGCTGCGCGTCAGTGCAACGTCCTGCGCGCGCGCGTGATTGGAACGATGTTGTCGCCGGCACGAGTTTCGGGAGCGGTGCGCGGTGGCAACGCGCCGTATGGCGAAACGGGCGCGGGCGCGGCAGGTGCCTCGCGCTGCGGCACGCTCGCGCTCACGATGCGGTCGCCGAGCAAGGTGACGCTTGCCACGCGACGATCATTGCCACCGAGGCTGGTGTCGAAGCGGTATTCGCGGGTCACGTGCAGGCTGCCACGACGCCAGCTCATGCGCAGGCGATGCAGCGCCACGCTGTCATCCAGCAACGGCAATCCGTGGCGTTCGCAAACATGGCGTGCGTGCGCGATGGCGCGTTCGCGCAACCGCAGCGCGTGGTACCACCACGTGGCAATGACGGCAATGGACAAAAGCGGCAGCCACACTTCCAGCACGTCGCGATCCTCACGCGGCCGGAACGACCGCAGACGCAGCCATCATGCCTGCGCCCGCAGCGGAAAGACAGGTCGGGGAAGGTGGTCGGCGCGGGGTTACTTGACGCGATCGACGCGTACGCTCTGGTTGCAACCCTGCACGTACATCAGCCAGCTGCCCAGGATCATCGGCTTGACCGTGACCTCCGGGTTGTCGACGTCGGGGCAGGAGTAGGAGCCGGATTCAGCCTGTTTCCAAACCTGGCCATTGTCGAGGGTGAACGTGTTGTGCCCCGTCCACCCATTGAAGTGGCCGACCAGGTGCGTGTTGAATTTGTCGCGCGGCTGGTTGTCGGGATAGAACACCGGCGCGCCGCTGGCGGAGACCATCTTGGTCTGCTCGTGCGTGCGCAGCCAGTTGTCGAGGGACTGCAGTTCCTGCGGCGAAAGTTTGTCGAGACCCGCTGCCTTGAAGTCGGTCGCAGACATGCGTTCCTCAAGCGAGGAAAACTGTTGGGCCATGACGGGCAGGGTGGTGAGGAGCAGGGCCAGGGCGGCCGGCAGCATCAGTCGGGTGCGCATGGTGGGCGATGATAGCAGTGCCCCATGCCGGTCGCACGGGGTATCGGAGTATTCAATTTAATACACTGGCGGTCTTTCGCAAACCTTTCCGGTCGGCGCCATCGCATCGATGCGCACAAGCCATGCAGCCATCCTCCAGGAATCCCGGCCCTTTTCCCGAGCCACCCGTTGCCTCGTTGCCCGAGCGCGAGCGCGGGTTGTGGCGGGAAGCCGACGCATTGCTTGCGGCGGTGGGGTGCGACGACGATACGCGCGGTGCGGCGGGCTGGTACTCGGTGGCGCGTATCGATCCGGATGCCTGGAACGCGGTCGTTGCGCAGACGCCGGATGCGTTGCGCAGGCTGGTCGAAGGCCAGCAGCAGGCCGAGCGCGTGTGGGCCTTGCATGCTGCGCGCGATCCCGCGGGCAATACCGAAGGCCTGCGACGCTTGTTGCTGGCGATCATCCGCGATCTGCGCGTGGTGTACCTGTTGCTGGCGCGCCAGCTCTCACAGATGCGCGCGGCAGCCGCGCTGCCGGAGACTGAACGCCGCGAACTGGCGCAACTGACCCGCGACATCCACGCGCCGCTCGCCAATCGGCTGGGCATCGGCCAGTGGAAATGGGAGCTCGAGGATCTGGCCTTCCGTTACCTGCAACCGGATGTCTATCACCGCATTGCCCAATTGCTGGATGAGCGCCGCGCCGATCGCGAGGCCTGGATCGCACGTTGTGTCGCGCAGCTGCGCGAAGCGTTGGCCGCGCAGGGCATAGACGCCGGCGTCGATGGCCGCGCCAAGCACATCTATTCCATCTGGCGGAAGATGCAGCGGAAGAAGATCGGCTTCGGCGAGCTGTACGACATCCGCGCGCTGCGCGTGCTCACGGGCAGCGTGGCGGATTGCTACGCGGTGCTCGGCGTCGTGCATGGCCTGTGGCCGATCATCCCGCGCGAGTTCGACGACTACATCGCGCGACCCAAGGGCAACGATTACCGCTCGCTGCACACCGCGGTGGTCGGGCCGGATGGCAAGACGCTCGAGGTACAGATCCGCACCGAGGAGATGCATCGCGGTGCCGAACTCGGGGTCGCCGCGCACTGGCGCTACAAGGAAGGAGGAAACAGCGACTCCGCATACCAGGCGCGCGTCGCATGGATGCGCAAGTTGCTGGAGACACGCGCCGATGGCGAGGATGACACCACGCTCGCGGCCGAGCTGCGGTCGGAGCTGGCCGAAGATCGCGTCTATCTGTTGACGCCCAAGGGCGAAGTGCTCGACCTGCAAGCCGGGGCGACGGTGCTGGATTTCGCTTACCACGTGCACACCATGGTCGGCCATCGATGCCGCGGTGCCAAGGTCAATGGGCGCATCGTGCCGCTGACGTGCCAACCCGCCAGCGGCGATAGGATCGAGATCCTCACCGCGCGCGAACCCGCGCCGAGCCGTGACTGGCTGTCGCCGCAGCTCGGCTACCTCAATACAGCCAGCGCCCGCGGCAAGTTGCGCGCATGGTTTCGGCGCGAAGACCTCGCGGCCAATCTTGCCGCGGGGCGACAGATCCTGGAACGCGAAGTGCGCCGCCTCGCGGTGTCCGAGGAACTGATGGACCGGCTGCCGGCGCGGCTGGGGCGCAAGGGTCGCGACGACTTGCTGGTCGGGCTTGCATTGGGCGAAGTGGGTGTCGCGCAACTGACCCGCGCGATGCTCGAGACCCAACCCGCGCCGACACCGCCGCCACGCAAAGCCCCACCGGCCCTGGACAAACCGGGTGCGCTGACGGTGGAAGGCGTCGGCAATCTGCTGACCACGCTGGCGCGCTGCTGTCGGCCGCTGCCGGGTGACGATGTCGCCGGTTACGTCACGCGCGGGCGCGGCGTCACGGTGCACCGCGCCGATTGCGCATCGCTGGCACGCCTGCGTGTGCGCAATCCGGATCGTGTGATCGAAGTGCGCTGGCAGAGCGCGCCCGACCGCGCCTACGAAGTGGACGTCGTGGTGCTCGGCTATGACCGCCGCGACCTGCAGCGCGACATCACCAATGTCGTCACCAACTCCGGTGCGCGCATCGTCGCATCGGACAGCCACAGCGACCGCGACCTCGGCGAGGTGACGATGCACTTCACGCTGCGCGTGCACGACTTCGGCGAGCTGTCCGCGCTGCTGGCCAGGTTGTCGGCGCTGCCCAACGTGACTGAAGCGCGCCGCCTTGCCGGCGGCTGAATGTGCCCGGCTTCCTGCGAGGGCCCATCGAGGGCGAATGCTAAGATGAATGCACGTGGCCTGTTCCGGCGAGGGAACCGGCGAATGGCCGCAATGGTCCCATGGGGCGGATATTCCGATCGGACACCCGGTCCGACGAACGATTCAGCATGAACGATCGAAACGACGCATCTTCGCGGGACAACCCGCGGCGCACCGAGCCCAAGCTCGGCAATCTCGATCACGTCGATACGGGCGCCGATCGACGCACGACCATGCGCGCGGATCCGGCGGATCGCCCGCCTTTCACGAATACCACCCGCCGTCAACATGCGCAGCGCAGACCGTTCCGCGTGCCGTGGCTGGTGCTGGCCATCGTGGTCGTGTTGGCGGTGGCCGGCGGCTGGGCGTTCACCCATCAGGCCACGCTGAGCGGCTTGCTGCCGCAGACACAGTTGAACTCATTGTTGACGCGCGCCGACAAGGCTTATGCGGAGGGCAAGCTTTCGGGCGACCCCGACAGCGCGCGCGACTTGTACGAAGCCGCGCGGGCGCTCGATCCCGACAACGAACAGGCGCTGACAGGTTTGCAGAACGTCGGGCATTCCGAACTCGTGCGGGCACAGGCCGCGCTGACGCAGGGCGACTATGCATCTGCGCGCACTTCGCTGGAGGAAGCGCGCAGCCTGCTGGGTGGCGGCGCCGACGTGACTGCGGTCGATCAGGCGCTGGCCAAGGCGGTGCTTCACAACGCCAACGTAGGCGTCCTGATCGACCAGGCGCGCGCGGCGCTCGCGAACGGGCGCATCGATGGCGATGACGGTGCCGCGACGTTGTTCCATAAGGTGCTCGCAGGCGATCCCCGCAACGCGGTTGCGCAGCACGGCATGAACCAGATCGGTGACGCGCTTGCGTCGCGCATCCAGACCCAGCTTGGCAATGGCGACCGCGCCAGCGCCCGGCAGACGCTCGCCCGACTGTCGAGCCTGCTGCCCGGGTATTCGCAACTGCCGACGTTGCGCGCAAATGTTGCTGCTGCCGATCGCACCGTGGATGCGCAGCGCGACCAATATCTTGCGCAGGGCCAGGCCGACCTGCGCGCGGGCAAGGTGACCGGCAGTGGCAACGACAATGCCGAGGCGCAATTCAAGGCCGCGCTGGCGGCCGATCCGGGCAATGCTGCCGCGCAGGCAGGTCTGGGGCAGGTCGCCGAAGCGCTGATCGTGCAGGCCAACGCGGCGATCGAAGCGGGGCACGCGCACGATGCAAGGAATCTATTGGACCAGGCCGCCGCGCTGGCGCCGAAATCCGCCGACCTGGTCGCCGCGCGTTCGCGCCTGAGCGCCGGTGGCAAAGCACCCCCCGAGGCGGCTGAATCGCCTCCCCCCGCGCCCACGTTGAGTCCGGCGGACTCGGCCAAGCTCGCGCGGCTGGTTGCGCATGCCAAGGTCGCCGCGCGCAACGGTGACATCATGCTGCCGCCGGGCAACTGTGCGTACGACTTGTATCGCGCCGCGCTCGGCATCGACGGCAACAATGCCGAGGCACAGGCGGGCCTGCGCAGCTTGCCGCAGGTCACGCGCGAGCAGTTCCAGCGCGCACTGCGCGAAGACAACCTCGACAAGGCGCACGACATGCTGGGCACGCTGGAACAACTCGATCCGGGTGATCCAGCCGCGGCTTCGATGCGCCATGGGCTGGGCAGCGCATGGCTCGATCGTGCCGATCATTACGTCGGACTCGGTCAACTTGGCGCCGCGCGCGCGGCGTTGCGCGAAGCCCAGCGCCTGGTGCCGGACGATCCGCGCATCAGCGAGGTGGATGCAAAGCTCCATCATGGCTAATGCGCTCGCCCGTGATCGCTGCATCACCGGGCAAATCGGTATCCCGGACCGTTCCGAAACCACGGATACCAGAACGGCCATCCTTGGCCTGACTTTCACCACAGCCGCTTCGGGCGGCGCCTGACATGGATGACTGGCGTGAGGGCGCGGTGCTGGTGTGCGGCGCCAGCAGCCAGATCGGTTTCTTCCTGCTTCCGGAACTGGTGCGCGCGGGCGTTCCCGTGCTCGCGCTTTCGCGCAGACCGCAAGCGGCGCTCGCGGGCGTGACATGGCTGCAGGGTACGTTGCCGCAACCTCCGATCATTGCGAACACCGCCGGTTCCCTCTGTTGTTTCGCGCCGCTGGATGCGCTGGCTGCATGGATCGACGCCGGTACCGCGGCGAACCTGAGGCGCGTGGTCGCGACCAGTTCCATGAGCGCGGAGAGCAAGCAGGATTCACCGGTCGCCGCCGAGCGTGAAGTGTCGCGACGTCTGCACGAAGGCGAGGCGGCCGTGGCACGCGCCTGCGAACGCCGCGGCATCGCGTGGACCATCCTGCGGCCCACTCTGATCTACGGTGCGGCACGGGATCGCAGCCTCACGCCGCTCGCACGTCGCGCGATGCGTTGGCGCGTGTTTGGATTGCCCGCGGGTTCCGGTTTGCGCCAGCCGGTGCATGCGGCGGACATCGCGCAGGCCGTCGTGCGCGCGCTGGACGGTGCAGCGGCGGGGCATGTGATTCCCATTGGCGGCGGGGAACGTGTGCCGGCTGCGGAAATGTTCGCACGGGTCCATGCGAGCCTGCCGGTGCGTGCGTTGCCGCTGCGCGTTCCTGCGCCGTTGATCCAGCTCGGCGCACGCCTGGTGCCGCCGATGCGCGGGGCCTTGATGCGCCTGCAGCAGGATCTGGTCGCGGACAACGGCGAACTGGAACGGCTGCTCGGCGTGCATCCGCGGCTCTTCCGGCCCGGCCCGGAATGCTGGGAACAGTCCCGGCTTTGAATATCGCAGTTTGCATGCAAGCCGTTGCCCGCTGGGTGGTCATTTACAATGCGCGTGCCTCGCGTTCGGCCATCGCTCGCGACGTCGGCTGCAGGATGGAGTGGGCCTGTCAACGCTATGCCACGTGGCTCACGCCCGCCGCATAGCGTTGACAGGCCCTAACATGGAGATGGACATGCACATCGCGCCCGCGACGGTGCGGCAAATCGCCAGCGAGTTCAGGAGCCGCCAACCTTACGGTTTCGCGGCCGTGGACGGCTTGTTCGATGCCGCGACGGTGCGGGAAGTCGCGCGGGAAGTCGAAGCGAACCTCGCACGCTATCCGCAGGAAGAAAACATCTACGCGTCGTACCGCAAACATCGCCTGTCGGTGCTCGACGAGATGCCCGAGCACGCGCGCGCGTTCGTTGCCGGCTTGAACGCGCCGCCGTTCCTGCGCGTGCTTTCCGAAATCACCGGAATCGAAAACCTGCATCCCGATCCGGAACTGCGCGGAGGTGGCATCCACGCGATCGGCCGCGGCGGCTATCTCAAGTTGCACACGGACTTCAACTGGCATCGCGGCCTGTCGATGTACCGGCGCCTCAACCTGCTCGTGTACCTCAACGAAAACTGGCAGGACGCGTGGAACGGCAACATCGAGCTGTGGAGCGCCGACGCGCGGGAACGGATTTTTTCGTTGTCGCCGCGGATTGGCCACGCACTGCTGTTCGAAACCAACGACATTTCCTACCACGGCCATCCCGACGCGCTCGAATGTCCGGAGGGCGTGTTCCGGAAGTCCATCGCCATGTATTACTACACGCCCAGCCGGCCCGCGGCGGACCTCCGCTTCGGCAAATCGGAAATGACGAATTTCGTCGAACGGCCCGCGGAGAAATTCGAGGCCGACAAGGTGCGCCGACTCCGGCACAGGCTGCAGCTGCAGGCGAAGCGCTTTGCGCATTCCTTGAAACGGGACCGCAAGGATTGAAGACGCAACGGCTCGCGCGATCCATGGTGCGGCGTGTCTGAACGTTCTGCGGCGGCGGGTGCGTTCGCGCGCGAATCCGGCGTTTGCGCGGTGGTCGTCACCTATCACCCGGATGTGGCGCTGCTGACGGCGCAGCTGGAAGCATTGCGGGCGCAGGCCGGCTGCGTTGTGGTGGTGGACAACGCCACGCCCGGATCTTCAGTGCGCGAGTTGTGTGCGGCGTACCCGAACGTTGAATTGCTGTCGCTGACGGAAAATCTTGGTCTCGCGGCGGCACTCAATGCGGGCATCACCCGCGCGCGCGGGCGGCTTGGTATCACGCATGTCCTGCTGATGGACCAGGACAGCGTACCTGGACCCGGCATGGTCGCGGCACTGAAGGCGGCGCTGGATCGCCGATCGCAACACGCCAGGGTGGCCGCGGTCGGAACGCGGTTCCACGATCCACGCGAAGGCGTGGACGCGCCATTCGTGCGGATTCGTTTTCCCGTGAATCGCCAACTGCATTGCCACGGTGACTGCGATGACGTGGCCTGCGATTTCCTGATTACTTCCGGCTCGCTGATTCCAATTGAAGTGCTGGATCAGGTCGGTGGCATGGACGAGGGATTGTTCATTGACAACGTGGACCTGGAGTGGTGCTTCCGCGCGGTGTCCAATGGCTACGTGTTGTTCGGGGCGTGCGGCGCACAAATGCTGCATCACCACGGCGCCACCCGCCATCGCGTGCCGGGTGTGCCACGCGGTGTCGTGGTGCACACGCCGCGGCGGCTGTTTTACATGATGCGCAATCGCGTGCTGCTGTACCGGCGCGCGTATACGCCGTGGCGCTGGGTCGCGCAGGATGTGCCGCGGCTCGTCGTCAAGTTCCTGCTGTTCGGATTGCTGATCGCGCCGCGTCGGAAAAATGTGCGCTGCATGCTGGCGGGCCTGCGCGCTGGCATCGCGGGACAGGCCACGCCGCCACCGGACATTGATTGACGAGCCGCGGATCAGGCGACGCCGACGCGTTCGCTTTCCAGTTGTTCGAGATGCCGCCAGCGATTGGCGATGGTGCAGAACAGCGCCGCGGTGCGTTCGGCGTCGTACACCGCGGAGTGCGCCTCGTTGGCGTTCCATTCGTAGCCCGCGGCTTGTACCGCGCGCGACAACACCGTCTGTCCATACGCGAGTCCGCCCAGCGTTGCGGTGTCGAAGCACGAGAACGGATGGAACGGATTGCGCTTGTGGCCGGTGCGCAGCACCGCGGCGTTGAGGAAGCCGAGGTCGAAGGCGGCGTTGTGGCCGACCAGGATCGCGCGCTGGCAACCGGTCGCCTTGATGGCGGCGCGCACCGGTTTGAAGATCAGGTCCAGCGCCACGCGTTCCGGCAGCGCGCCACGCAGCGGCTGGTCGGGATCGATGCCGGTGATTTCCAGTGACTTGGGGTCGATGTGCGAGCCCGGGAATGGCTCGACGTGCGTCGAGACCACGGGTTCGGGCGTGAGCATGCCATCGCCGTCCATGCTCACGATCACCGCCGCGATCTCGAGCAACGCGTCATGCCGCGCGTCGAAGCCGCCGGTTTCGACGTCCACCACCACCGGCAGGAACCCGCGGAAGCGCGTGCACAGGCGTTCCGCGTAGGCTTCGATCTGTTTGTGCATCAGGCCAGCTTATCAGCGGCAGCCTTGCATCGACGAATGTTGCCCGTCAGAGGGTCTTGTGCCTGTAAGCGCACAGGTCACGGATTGGACAGACCGGGCATTTCGGCTTGCGCGCGATGCACACATAGCGTCCGTGCAGGATCAGCCAGTGATGTGCGCCCGGTTTGTATTCGTCGGGCACCACTTTCACGAGCTTGTCCTCGACGGCCCGCACGGTCTTGCCGGGCGCGAGACCGGTGCGATTGCAGACGCGGAAGATGTGGGTGTCCACCGCGATGGTCGGCTCGCCGAACACCGTGTTGAGCACCACGCTGGCGGTCTTGCGGCCGACACCGGGCAGCGCTTCGAGTTCTTCGCGCGTGTGTGGAACCTCCCCGCCATGGCCTTCGATCAACAGCGCGCAGGTCGCGATGATGTTTTTCGCCTTCGCGTTGTACAGGCCGATGGTCGATATGTATTTCTTGAGCCCATCCTCGCCGAGTGCGAGGATTTTCTTCGGCGTGTTGGCCACCGGAAACAGGCGCCTGGTGGCCTTGTTGACCCCGACGTCGGTCGCCTGCGCCGACAGGATCACCGCCACCAGCAGTTCGAACGGCGTGCGGTACTTCAGTTCGGTGGTCGGGTTCGGGTCGAGGTCGCGCAGGCGGCGGAAAAGTTCTGCAACGTGTTCGCGCTTCATGGGCGTGGCCCGCGCTTCGCGCGGCCACGCGCTATGGCAGCCAGCACCTCGGCATGGCTGATCGTCTGCGCGGGAAGCGCGGCAGGCGAGGGAATCTCACGTCGTCGCGCAGCACGCTCGGCACGTTCGCGCGCGAGCCGAGCATTGCGCGCCACGAACCGTTCGCGCGCGGCAGCGGCACGCGCGCGTTCGCGCAGTTCGGCCTTGCCCCAGCGGAACCAGTCCGGCAGCGGAATGTGCGAAGGACAGACTTCCACGCAGCGGTTGCATTCGCTGCAGGCATCGAGGCGCGCAGCGCGTGCCTCGGCGAAGTCATCCTGCGCCAGCGCGAAGAACAACGCTTCCGGGTTCAATGCCTCCGGGCACGCGCGCACGCAGTCGCCGCAGTGGACACATGGCTGCTGGTTGGTCATCTCAGTGGACATGCTTGCGCAATTCCAGCACGTCGATGGTGGGCGGGCAATCGAACCGCAGCGGCACGCCGGTCACGCCGATGCCGGGCGTCACGAACAGCTTTCCGGCAGGTGTGTCGTAATAACCATTCACGTACTTCTCGTTACGCATCAGCATGAACATCTCTTCGGTAAGCCACGGGAGATACACCTGCCCGCCGTGGGTATGGCCGGCCATGGCCAGCGCGAAATCCACGCCATGCAGGGCGCGCAGGCTGTGTGGTTGGTGCATCAGGACCAGCAACGGTTTGTCATGCGGCAACGCCTGCAGGAACGCCGTGTCATCGCGTCCGCTCCACCAGTCGTGAAGACCCGCGAGCCGGAATGTCGGGAAATCGATTACACGATGCGCGATGAAATGCACGTTCGGTGCGGCCATCGCCCGAAAAATCTTGTGCGCCAGCGGTGGCCCCGGCAGTTGCACGTCGTGGTTGCCCAGCACCACGTAAGTCGGCTTGTCGATGTGCCGCAAGGGCGCCAGCGTCGCCGCGAGATCGTACCGCGGATCGTAGGTAAGGTCGCCCGCGATCAGCACCATGTCGACGTGCATCACGTTCAGTTTTCGGACCATCTGCTCCAGTTTCGAAGTGCGCGTGAAAATGCCCACGTGCATGTCGCTGACCAGCGCGATGTCCAGATCAATCGGCGCCGGGATCACGGTGTGGCGCACCACCAACTCATTCGGTTCGATGAAGCGTGCGTAGCACAGCATCGCGCAGGCGATGGCCAGCGCGATCGCGCCGCCCGCGCGCCAGCGGCGATGTTCGCGCCAACGCAGCCACGCCTTGAATCCCGACTGCAGCAGCAGCGCCCACAACAGCCACGAACCGTGCAGCAACACCAGTTGCACGAAAGCCGTCAGGCGTTGCTGCGGTTCGATGTCGAAGCTCGGGTATTCCCACGCCGGCCACACGAGGCAGAACACCACGATCGCGGCCAGCCATGTGCTACGCCACAGCCAGCGTCGGCGATGGGCGCTCAGGGCGGACACGGCAGCGCCGGGCGCGGCAGCCGCCCGGGCAGGCCGCGCGCCGGGACCATCGCAATGCAATCGACGGGACAGGGCGGAATGCAGAGTTCGCAACCCGTGCACAGGTCCGCGATCACGGTGTGCATCAGCTTGCTGGCGCCGATGATCGCGTCCACGGGACAGGCCTGGATGCACTTGGTGCAGCCGATGCACGCGTCCTCGTCGATCATGGCGACGCACGGTGGTACTTCGACGCCGTATTCCGGATCGAGTGGCAGCACCGGCTGGCCGGTAATCCGCGCCAGTACCCGTACGCCTTCCGCCCCGCCCGGCGGACAGCGGTTGATCGCCGCTTCGCCGCGCGCGACGGCTTCCGCGTAAGGTCGGCAGGCCGGATAGCCGCAACGCGTGCATTGCGTCTGTGGCAGGGCGGCATCGATCCTGTCGATCAGCGCGTCAAACCCCGATTCCGTTGGCAAAGTCTCCACATTCACCGTCCCATTGTAGTCGTCGGCCCTGTGCATGCTCCGCGGATGCGGCGGTATGCTCGCCCTTCCAGGCCATTCGACAGCACCGGAATCCCCATGTCCGCACTCGCCGCCCTGCGCGCACTCGACAGCACCCAGCGGCACACCGTCGCGGCCACCTTCCTCGGCTGGACGCTGGACGCATTCGATTACTTCCTGCTGGTGATGGTGATGCCGGCGGTGGCCGACAGCTTCCACGTCCCGGTTTCGGACGTTGCCTTCGCGCTGCTCCTGACACTGGCCTTCCGGCCGCTGGGCGCGCTGATCTTCGGGCGTCTGGCCGATCGTTACGGGCGCCGGCGCATCCTGATGATCGACGTCACGCTGTATTCGGTGCTGGGGCTGGCCTGCGCCTTCGCGCCGTCGCTGCTCGCGTTGCTGGTGCTGCGCGCGCTGTTCGGCATCGCGATGGGCGGCGAGTGGGGCATCGGCGCATCGCTGGCGATGGAATCGATTCCCGCGAAGTCGCGCGGCATCGTGTCCGGCATCCTGCAGTCGGGCTATCCGTGCGGCTACCTGCTGTGCGCAATCGCCTACGGTTTGTTGTTCAATTCGATCGGCTGGCGCGGCATGTTCGTGCTGGGCATCCTGCCGGCATTGCTGGTGTTGTACCTGCGCCGCAGCGTGCCGGAGTCGCCAGTGTTCGAGCAGCGCAAGCGCGCCGGCGTGCGCCGCGGCGTGCGGGAAGCCATGCGTGGACGCTGGGGCCTGTTCGCGTACCTGATCGTGACGATGGCGGTGTTCAACGCGTTCAGCCATGGCTCGCAGGACGTGTATCCCACCTTCCTGAAACTGCAGATGCATTTCGACACCCACCTCACCAGCCTGCTGACGATCATCCTGAATCTGGGCGCGTTGGTTGGCGGGCTGGTGTTCGGCCAATGGTCGGAAAAGATCGGCCGCCGCCGTGCGATGGCGATCGCCTGCGTGCTGGCGCTGCCCGCGATCCCGCTGTGGAGTTACGGCGGTTCGGTGCTGCTGCTGGCGATCGGTGCGTTCTGGATCCAGGTCGCGGTGCAGGGCGCGTGGGGCGTGGTGCCGGGTTACTTGAACGAACTGTCGCCCGACGACGTGCGCGGCACGCTGCCGGGCTTCGCTTACCAACTCGGCAACCTGCTCGCGTCGGTGACCGCGGTGGCACTGGCCGTAATCGCCGACCGGCGCGGTGGCGACTACGCGTTCGCACAGGCGGTGTGGATCGGCATCGTGGCGGTGCTGCTGGCGCTGTTGACGTGGTTCGGGCCGGAAGCGCACGGCGCGAAGTTCGGCGTGACGCAGAAAACCGGTGACGCTACCATGCGCGATTCGCCGATTCCCCAGTGACTCTTTCCATGCGTGCCGAAAATAACTCCGTTGTCAGTTTCCATTACAGCGTGCGCGACGCGGCCGACGCCGCGGCCGAGCCCTACGATGATTCACGCAAGCGCGGCGAGCCGATGCTGGCGCTGCTGGGGCACAGCCAACTGGTGCCGGGTGTCGAGAAGGCGCTGGCCGGGCGCGAAACCGGTGACAAGTTCGAGATCGACATCGCGCCGGAAGACGCCTATGGCGAACGCCAGGAAGGCCTGCTGCAGCGCGTCCCGAAAAAATATTTCCAGGATGCGCAAAAGCTCAAGCCCGGCATGACCACGGTGCTGCAGACCAAGGACGGCGGCCAGCGCATGGTGACCATTCACAAGGTCGGCATGAGTTCGATCGACGTCGACCACAACCACCCGTTGGCCGGCAAAACCCTGCACTTCGACATCGAGATCGTCGACGTGCGCGCCGCCGCGCCCGAGGAAATCGCGCACGGGCATGCGCATCCGGGGGATGGGCATTCGCATGCGCATGTGTAGGTTGGGCTGACGCCAGCTTCATCGGCGGAAGCCCAACATCGATACCGACCGCAACGTTGGGCTTCTCCCGGATGGAGCCCGGGATCAGCCCAACCTACGGACTTTCCGGCGGAAACCCAACGTCATCGCCAAGCCATGTTGGGCTTCTCCCGGATGGAACCCGGGATCAGCCCAACCTACGGACTTTCCGGCGGAAGCCCGACATTGACGCGCGGCTGCAACGTTGGGCTTCTCCCGGATGGAGCCCGGGATCAGCCCAACGGACGGCGCGAATCAGTGCACCGTTGCGGTTGCGGATGCTGCTGCGCTGGACGTGCTCGCGGCCGGATAGATCACGGCCGGCTTGTACTTCGCGTACTTTTGCAGCAGCGCCTGGAAGCCCGCGTCGTGGCGGATCGGATCCCACAGCGGGTCGAGCCACAGCAGCACGGGCGAGTAAAGGTTTCCGATGCCCGGAGCGGCCAGGGCCTTGGCCAGCATCGGCACGGCCAGATCGGGGCGATGCGCCTGGGCATAGATGCAGGCGCTGGTCACCATGATTCCCGGGCCGTAAACCTGATCCGGATTGTCGGCGAGAATCTTCAGCGTCTTGGCGACGGCATCCAACCCCGCCGTGGTCTGGTCCGAGCCGATCTCTGCGTAAGCGATATTCATCCATTGGGTCGCAACGCCGATTCCAGAAAGCATCCCGAGCTGCGCGCGCAACACCGGCAGCGACTGTGCGAACAGCGGCCGGGCATGGGCTTCATCGCCCATCAGCCGGTACAGGTTGGCCTGTTGCTCGACCTTCGGCCCGTTGAGCGCCGGGGGAAAGTTGTCCGGCGTGTCCGGGACGCTTGCGAGCAGTGCGAGTGCTTCGCCGAATTTGCGCTGGTACGCCAGCAGGTTCACCCGTTGCAGTTTCAGGAACGGGTCATCGCCTTGCATGGCGGCCAGTGCGCGCGGGATGTCGCCGGTGCTCAACGCGATCGCTTCGGCGTAGAAGGCCTTGGCGTTGCGGTTGTCGGGATCGATCGCCAGCGCGCGCTGGAACCACGTCTGCGCCTCGGGGTAGCGACTGGCCAGCATGCAGGTCGAGCCCACCTCGTAAGCCAGCGCGGAATTGCGCGGATCGAGGGCGAAGGCCTTCTGGAGGGATGCAATCGCGTCGTCGATGCGGCCTTGGCGGCGCTGGACGTAACCCTGGGCCGCCAACGCATCCGAATCGTTGGGTTTAAAGGCCAAGGCCGCCGCGAAGGCTTTCAGTGCGCCGGCGTAGTCGCCGCGTCCGTAGTAGTCGCTGTAACCGAGCGCGAGTTGCGAGGCGGACGCCTTCGGCGCGAGCTTCAACGCCTGCTCGGCGTCGGCGCGGGCCTGCGCGTGAAGTTGTTTCACGTCCATGCCGCCACAAGGATGTAGGGGGAATGAGTGAAGCTTGCGGGAAACTTTCCAGTCGTCATTCCGGGGCGACCGCCAGCTTCATCGGCGATCGAACCCGGAATCCAGATTCTGATCTTCGAAGAAGGCGAAGAGCTGGATTACGCACGGCTCCTGCCGCGCGCCTTTCAGGCCAACGGCTATGCCGTTGTTCGCTTCGGCATCCTGCCTCGCAGTCCCGCCTGCGCGGGAATGACGAGCCAAGACAGCGCGGGGCGATTCGAATCAGAAAAAGATCTTCTGCTTCTGCTTGCGTCGGCGCCGCCACGCGTCCAGCGACAGCAGCCCCGGACCATGCACGGCGAGCACCAAAAAGCCGCCGGCGATTGACAGGTTCTTCATGAAGTTGATCCACTGTTCGTGGTCGGCGAAGTGGTTGTGGAAGATCACCGCCGTGAGGATGCAGTAGAAGAACAGTCCCACCGCGGCCCAGCGCGTCAGCAGGCCGCACAGGATCGCCAAGCCGCCGCCCAGCTCGACGAAGATCACCAGCGGCAACAAGCCGGGCGGCAGCCCTTGTGCCACCAGCACGTTGGCGGTGGCGTGGTAGGCAGTGACTTTCCCGATGCCCGACAGGATGAAAATCAGCGAGAGTCCGAGTCGGCCAACCAGCAAGGTGAAGTTCTGCATTGTGGATTCCATGGATGGCGACCCGCGCGCAGGGGTGCGGCGAGCGGCATGGGCGCTTCCCGCCCGATCAGTCCGCGGCGAGGGCTGCGCGAACGCGCGGCGTGAGCACGCGCTTGGCGAACAGGAAATGATCGCGCCAATAGTAACCGTCCAGGTGATCCAGTCGCACCGTGCCGCCCTTGTCGGGTGCGTTCACGAAACGGCCGTTGCCGACGTAGATGGCGACGTGATTGACGCGATGGCGGTGGCCGAAAAACAAAAGGTCGCCCGCTTGCAGGTCATCGCGCGCGACTTTCGGCGCATCCAGCGCGGCGATCGCGTGCGACGTACGCGGCAATTGCAGGCCGGCCTCGCTGCGGAAAACATAATCGACCAGGCCGCTGCAATCGAAACCGGATTCCGGCGTGTTCCCGCCCCAACGGTAAGGCGTTCCGACCAGGCCGATCGCGCGGATCAGCACGTTGTTGGCGACGGTCGTGGGCGGGGCGGGAAGGTTCGGGGAACGAACCGGTGCAAGGCTCGAGCAGGCGGCGAGCAGCAGGAGCGAGGCCGCGGCCAGCAGGCGGGCGATGTGCCGGCCGGCGTTCAACGCGGGGAGATCCGTTGCGTGGACGCGCGCGTCGCGGCGTCCGGGAATGGATTCTGGCGGCTGGCTGTCATCGTCTCGGCACGGGCACGGCTCAAGGCCGGCACGACGTTAACCGATGGCGCCGGCCGCGTCCAGCGCGCAGGCCTCAGCAGGCGACGCGCTCATCCGCATGCCGCGTATCGGCCTGGATGGTCGCTTCCAGCACCTGCTCGAACTGGATCGTGCGCTGGCGGGCGGCCTCGGCGATGGCCACGGGCACGGCTTGTTCGTTGATGCAGCGCGCGAGGATGGCGCGGTGGTAGGCGTTGAAGTCGGGATCGCGGTTGGCTTCTTCCAGCGCGGCGAGCAGCGTGGCGAGCCAGCCTGCGCCCGGTGCGCGCAGCATCAGCAGGACTTCGGGTACGCTGCAGAAATCGGTGTCGGTGTTGGCGTTCATCTGGATTCCCTCTGTGGCAGTTCCAGCCAAGCACGAATGATGCCAACGCCCGCGGAAGTCACGCTGGGGCGGCCCGTGTGGCGGCGGCCAGCGCCGCCGCTACGCGCGCGGCGTGGCGCGATATGACGCGTCACGGCCATCGCGTGAACGAGCGCGTGTGGGAATCCCTGCAGGCCGTTTTAGAATGGTCGGATGGAAGCAGCGCGCAGTGATGTCCTGATACTCGGTGGTGGCGTGATCGGCCTGTCATGTGCACTGGCGTTGCTGCATCGCGGCGCTTCGGTGCGGGTCGTGGACCGCAGCGAGCCAGGCTTCGGGGCTTCGCACGGCAATTGCGGCACCTTGACCCCCAGCCACGCGATCCCGCTGACGGTGCCGGAGATGCCTTGGCGTGCGTTGCACTGGATGTTGCGCGGTGACGCGCCGTTGTACGTGAATCCACGTCCCGACTGGGATCGCTGGCGCTGGCTGCTGGGCTTTGCCCGCCACTGCAACCAGGCGTTCGCCGAGCGCGCCGCGATCGTGCGCGCCGCGATCCTGCAACGCTCCTGGACATTGCTGCCGCGCGTGCTGGTCGATGAAGGCATCGAATGCGAATATGCGCCCACGGGCAACGTGATCGTTTACCGCGACCCGCGCGCGTTGGCGCATGATCGCTCCGGAATCGAATGGCTGCATCGGCTCGGCATTGCCGCGGCGCCGTTGCGCGGCGACGAAGTGGAAGCCATGGAACCGGCGCTGCTGCCGGGCGTGGCCGGCGGCATCCTGCACGCCGATGATGCGCAACTGCGTCCCGATCGACTGGTGGACGGCCTGGCACGCCGGGTGCGCGAGTGCGGCGGCACGATCGAAGCCGGCGCAGTAGTCGAGGACTTCGGCTGCGCGGGCGAGCGCATCGATACGGTGCGCACGTCGCGTGGCACGTTTTCCGGCGAACGCATCGTGATGGCATTGGGCGCGTGGACGCCGCAGCTTGCTGCGAAGCTAGACCTCAAGGTGCCGATCCAACCCGGCAAGGGTTATTCGATCACGATGTCGCGCCCCGATCCGTGTCCGCGCCGCGCGCTGGTGCTGCACGAACCCAGCGTGTGCGTGACCGCGTGGAATTCGGGATATCGGCTCGGCAGCACCATGGAGTTTTCCGGTTACGACGAACGCCTCAACCGCACGCGTCTGGATGCGCTGCGACGCGGCGCGGCGGCATACCTGCGCGCGCCGCTGGGTGCCGAGTTGCACGAGGAATGGTGGGGCTGGCGGCCAATGTGCGTGGACGAGATTCCGCTGATCGGGCCGGTGCGCCGCTGGAACAATCTCACGCTCGCGACCGGCCACGGCATGCTCGGCGTCAGCATGAGCGCGGCGACCGCGGAACTGGTGGCGTCGCTGCTGGCGAACGAGAAACCGGTGCTGGATGCGGCGGCGTATTCGCCGACACGCTTCGGGAATCTCTGAATAATCTGTTGTGCTCGGCAGCTTGCGTGCCGGCGGTGCTCGCAATGCTCACGTACTGACGGGTACGCTCAGCTTGCTGTGCTCCGGTGACCATGGAATGTTTTTGGCAATGGATGGCACTGCCATCGCCCGCGCGACTCTTCAGATTCCAATAACCCACCCACGGTCCGTGCACAGGATTTCCACAGACTTGTTGTCTTAGCGTTTGAGACTTGCGCGCGTATGATCGCCGGCATGTCGAAGTCGCTGACCCTCCTGCGCCAATGAGCGCCGTCTTTCCGGAACCCAAATCCAGTCCGCCGCGCGTCGACGTGCTGCGGGTGCCGCCGCATTCCATCGAGGCCGAGCAGTCGGTGCTGGGCGGCCTGATGCTGGTCGGCGAGGCGTGGGACCAGGTCGCCGACCGAATCACCGAGGAAGACTTCTATCGCCGCGAACATCGATTGATTTTCCGCGCGATCGGTGAGCTCGCGATGGCGGGCAAGCCGTGCGATGCGGTGACCTTGGGCGAGTGGTTCGAGCGCCACGGCGAAACCGCCAACATTGGCGGCGTCGCCTATCTCGCGGAACTCGCCAACAACACCCCTAGCGCGGCCAACATCGCGGCCTACGCCGACATCGTCCGCGACAAGGCGGTGCTGCGCAAACTGATCGAGGCCGGCACCCAGATCGCCGGCGACGGCTTCAATCCGGAAGGCCGCAACACCCCGGAAATCCTTGAAACCGCCGAGCAGCGCGTATTCAAGATCGCCGAGGCCGGCGCGCGTGGGCGCAAGCAGGTGATCCCGGTGCGTCAGTCGGTGAAGGAAGCCGTGGAACTGCTGGCGCAGCGCTACGCCAACCGCGGCCAGTTGAATGGCCTCACCACCGGCTTCAAGGACCTGGACGATTTGACTTCCGGCCTGCAACGCCAGGATCTGGTGATCGTCGCCGGCCGCCCGTCGATGGGCAAGACCGCGTTCGCGCTCAACATCGCCGAAGCGGTCGCGATGCGCGCCAAGCAGCCGGTGCTGATCTTCTCGATGGAAATGTCCGCGTCGCAACTCGCGTTCCGCCTGATTTCCTCGCTGGGGCGCATCAATCAGCGGGATTTGCGTTCGGGCGAACTCGCCGAAGAGGAATGGCCGCGCGTCAGCCAGGCCGCGTCGCTGTTGTCGGAATCGAAAATCTTCATCGACGACACGCCCGCGCTGTCGCCGGGTGAACTGCGTTCGCGCGCGCGCCGGATGATGCGCGAGCACGGCCTCGGGCTTGTGATACTCGATTACCTGCAATTGATGCAGGTGCCGGGCAACAAGGAAAACCGCGCGACCGAGATTTCCGAAATCTCGCGCAATCTGAAAGCGATGGCCAAGGAACTGGACGTGCCGGTGATCGCGTTGTCGCAGTTGAACCGCGCACTGGAACAGCGCAACGACAAACGTCCGGTGATGAGCGATCTGCGCGAGTCGGGCGCGATCGAACAGGATGCCGACCTGATCCTGTTCATCTACCGCGACGAGGTCTACAACAAGGAATCCAACCACAAGGGCATCGCCGAGATCATCATCGGCAAGCAGCGCAACGGCCCGATCGACACCATCAAGCTGACCTTCCTCGGCCAGTACACCAAGTTCGAGAACTACGCGCCCGAGGCGTACGTCGGCACTCTGGAGTGAGTGCTTGAGCCGCCCCGCCACCGCGACGATCCATCTAGACGCCTTGCGCGCCAACCTCGCGCGCGTCCGCACGCTGGCCGAAGGCGCGAAGGTGATGGCCGTGGTGAAGGCCGATGCCTACGGCCACGGCCTCGAACGTTGCGCGCGTGCATTGACGGGCGCCGATGCCTTCGGGGTGGCATCGATCGCCGATGGACTGCGATTGCGTGCCGCCGGGCATCGTCAGCGCATCGTGGTGCTGTCCGGTCCCGATGCGGCGAGCGACCTCGCCGAGATGCGGCGGCTGCGACTCGAAGCCGTGATCCACCACGAATCCCAACTCGCGATGCTGGAAGCCGAACAGGGCGGCGATCCGCTGAAAGTCTGGCTGAAGCTCGACACCGGCATGCATCGCCTGGGTTTTGCGCCGGCGCGCGCGCGCGAACTGCATGCGCGGCTCGCCGCACTGCCGGCCGTGGACAAGGCCATTGTGCTGATGACGCATTTCGCTTCGTCGGACGAATTCGACAACGAGCTTACCGCGCGCCAGACGCAGTGTTTTTTCGACGCCGCCAGCGGTTTGCCCGGCGAGCGCGCGCTGTCCAATTCCGCCGCGCTGCTCGGCTGGCCCGCTGCACGTGGAAACTGGGTGCGCGTGGGTGGCTTGCTCTACGGGCTGTCTGTTGCGGAAGGCAAAACCGGGGCCGATTTCGGATTCCAGCCCGCGATGACCCTGACGACGCGGCTCGTCGCCATCAACCGCATCGCGCGCGGCGAGCGCGTCGGCTACGGCGCCACGTGGGAATGTCCGGAAGCCATGCGCGTCGGCGTCGCGGCGATCGGCTACGGCGATGGTTATCCGCGCAGCGCGCGTTCCGGTACGCCGGTGCGCGTCGGCGATGCGCCCGCTGCGGTGATCGGCCGCGTGTCGATGGATTTGCTCACGCTGGATTTGCGCAACGCGTCGGGTGCGAAGGTGGGCGACGTGGTGACGCTATGGGGGCCGCAACTTCCCGCGGAATTGATTGCCGGCCATGCCAACACCATTTCGTATGAACTCACCTGCGGTGTCACCCGCCGCGTGTTGTTCGCGGAGGACGGCGAGTAATGGCCAAATCGAAAACCGCGTACGTGTGTTCCGATTGCGGCGCGGAGTATCCGAAGTGGCAGGGGCAATGCGAAGCGTGCGGCGCGTGGAACACGTTGAGCGCCTTCGTCGTGGAACCCGCGAAGGAGACCGCGCACGCGGGCCGGCGCGTCGGCTATGCCGGCCCGGAGGCCGCGAAGGTACAGCCGCTCGCGGGCGTTGCGGGCGAGGTCGAGCAGCGGCACCTGATTCGGATCGGCGAACTCGACCGCGTGCTGGGCGGTGGCTTGGTGGAAGGCTCGGTGGTGCTGGTGGGGGGCGATCCGGGTATCGGCAAGTCGACATTGTTGTTGCAGACCCTGGCGGCATTGGGCGAACGCTTGCCGGGCCTGTACGTCAGCGGCGAGGAATCGCTGGCACAGATCGCCGCGCGCGGACATCGTCTCGGATTGGAACTCGCGCCGCTGCGCGCGTTGGCGGAAACCTGCGTCGAACGCATCCTGGAACACGCAGTCGCGGAAAAACCGCGGGTACTGGTGATCGACTCCATCCAGACCATCTGGACAGAAACCCTGCCGGCCGCACCCGGCTCGGTCTCGCAGGTGCGCGAGTCCGCGGCGCGTCTGACGCGCTTCGCCAAGCAGACCGGCACGTCGGTGTTCCTCGTCGGCCATGTCACCAAGGAAGGCGGCATCGCCGGTCCCCGCGTGCTCGAGCACATGGTTGACGCGGTGCTGTACTTCGAGGGCGAGGTGGGCTCGCGCTTCCGGGTGTTGCGCGCGTTCAAGAACCGCTTCGGCGCGGTCAACGAACTCGGCGTGTTCGCGATGGGCGACAAGGGCCTGCGCGAAGTACCGAACCCGTCCGCGATTTTCCTGTCATCGCAGCAAGGCGCGACACCGGGCAGCGCGGTGATGGTGACCCGCGAAGGCACGCGACCGCTGCTGGTCGAGGTGCAGGCACTGGTCGATCAGTCGAACCTCGGCAATCCTCGCCGCGTCGCGCTGGGGCTGGAACAGAATCGATTGGCGATGCTGTTGGCGGTGTTGCACCGCCACGGTGGCGCGGCCGTGTTCGACCAGGACGTGTTCGTCAACGTGGTTGGCGGCATCCGCGTGCAGGAAACCGCGGCCGACCTGCCGGTGTTGCTGGCGGTGCTGTCGAGCTTCCGTGATCGCGCGTTGCCCGAGAAAACCGTGACGTTCGGCGAAGTCGGTTTGTCCGGCGAGGTGCGGCCCGTGCCGAATGGCGAGGAACGCCTGAAGGAAGCTGCGCATCATGGCTTTCGTCGCGCGATCGTGCCGCAGGCGAACGCGCCGAAGAAGTCTGCGCGCATGGGTGACCTCGAGATCGTCGGTGTGGAACGGCTGCGCGAAGCGATCGACGCCTGCGGCTAGGCGATCAGGCGGGCGGCAATGCCACGAAGTCCGACAGCCGCTCCGCGCGCGCAGCAAATCCTGCGAATGCCGGGTAGTCATGTGCAGGCACGATTTCAGTGGCCACGATCTGTGCAAACGTCCATGCCACCCCGACGCTGATGTCGGCTTGGGTCGGCATCGCGCTGCACAGCCAGCGGTCCGTGGGCGCGATGCCCAGTGCTTCGTCGAGCAGCGCACAGGCATCGCGCAGCTGTCCGTCCACGCGCTGCAGCCACGATGCATCCTGCCTGTCGGCTGCGCGCTTGTGCTCGTAAAAGTGTTGCACCGCCTTTTCGCAAACCACCAGCGCCAGTCCGGTCAGCCGCAATGCGTGGCGACGTGCGCCGGGTTCGGACGGCATCAGGCTGCGTCCGGCAAGCGCCTCCGCATAATCGATGATCAGCGAGGAGTCGACCAGAACGCAGCCGTCGTCGCAGACGAGCGTTGGTGCCTTGACCAGCGGATTGACCTCGTGGAAAGCGTCGAAGTCGCGGAATACCGAAAGCGAACGGTGCTCGAATGGAATACCGAGCATCCGCAGCGAAATCGCGGCGCGCCGCACGTAGGGGGAATCAAGCATGCCGATCAGTTGCATGGTGCCTCCGTCAGCGGGGTGCCAGTCCGGCCAGGCTGGCAGTATCCCGATCCACCCGCAACACCGAACCCTGTTCGTACCAGTCGCCCAGCACGATGCGTTGTGCGGGTTTCCCGTCCAGCATGAAATCGTGGATCGCGGGGCGATGGGTATGGCCGTGGATCATCCGCGCGACACCGGCTTGGCGGAGCGCGCGTTCCACGGCGCTGTGATTGACGTCCATGATCGCCATGTCCGTTTGCGAGGTATGCGCGCGGCTGGCGTCGCGGGCCTGCGCCGCGAACGCGCGGCGTTCGGCCAGCGGTCGCGCGAGGAACGCAGCCTGCCATGCTGGATCGCGCACCTGTTTGCGAAACGCGAGATACGCCGCATCGTCGGTGCACAGGACGTCGCCGTGCAGGATCAGCGTCGGCGTGCCGTACAGGTCGATGACGACGCCGTCATCGAGAAGATGCATGCCGCAACGGTGCGCGTAATCTTCACCGAGCAGGAAATCCCGATTGCCCACGATGAAATGCACCGGCACGCCTGCATCGGCGGTGCCATGCAGCGCGTCGGCGATGCGCGCGTTCAACGCCGCGTCGTCATCGTCGCCGATATAGGCTTCGAACAGGTCGCCCAGGATGTACAGCGCGTCGGCAGCGCGTGCCTCGCCGGCACAGAACCGCTCGAAGTCTTCGACGATGTGCGGGCGCGCGTCGTCGAGGTGCAGGTCTGAAATGAAAAAGGTCGACACTGTTCAGTGTTTCGCGCCGGGCTTTTTCTTCGACGCCGGTGTCGAAGCGGGCGCTTGCCCGGTCACCGGCGACACCGGTTCTTCGGTCGGATGCGCGGCTTCGCCGATCAGCTTGGCGCTCTGGATAATCACAAGCGGCCGCGGCACGTCGCCGATGAACGGGCCTTGCGGGCCGGTCGGCAGGTTGTCGATCTTGTCCACCACGTCCATGCCCTTGACGATCTTGCCGAACACCGCATAGCCCCACGTCATTCCGCTCTGGTTGCCGACGTAATCGAGACGCGGGTTGTCCACCACGTTGACGAAGAACTGCGCGGTGGCGGAATCGGGATCGGGCCCGCGTGCCGCGGCGATGGTGCCGCGCAAGTTCGACAGACCGTTGTTGGCCTCGTCGGGAATCGGCGGCAACGTGCGCTTGGGTCGCAGGTCGCGCGTGTACAGGCCGCCCTGGACCAGGTAACCCGGGATCACGCGGTGGAACACGGTGCCGTCGTAGAACCCGTCCTTCACGTACTGCAGGAAATTCGCGACGGTCTTGGGCGCCTTGTCGGGAAACAGTTCGATCACGAAGTCGCCCTGGGAGGTCTTGAACTCGACCTGCGGATGCACGGGCGCGGCCGGCGTCGCCGCGGACGAAGCCGAGGCGGGCGGTGTTTCCGCGTTCGCGCGGGTGACGGCGAATGCGATCAGGGCAATCGCGAACGAGGCGGTGAGCAGCGGGCGAAGCGAGTGTCGGATGGCAGTCATGGCGCGGATGGCGGGTAACGCGAAAACGGCATGATACGGGAGCGCCTGGTTCGGGCGCTCACGGCTGCAGGCAGGCCGCGCCCGCGCAGGCGCCGAAGTGCAGGCCGGTTTGACGGCCCTGCAGCGAATTGTCGTCGTCGCCGTTCTGGCCCTGGTCCAGATGCCGGCGCCGGATTTCCAGCACGATCGGCGTGATCTGCGCGATGCGCGCATCGATCTGCGAGCGGGTGTAGTAGTCGAGGTCGCTGCGCTTCAGCAATCGATGCAACTGGTCCAGCGCGTCGGCGGCGTGGCCGGACAGGAAAGTCGCGTCGGCATAGGCGATGCCCGCGTGCACTTCGTCGCCCGCGACGTGGCAGGCGTGGCCGTAGGTCGCGTACAGCGAAGGCTCGGAGTCGTCGTTGAGCAGCGGTTTCAGCAACCCTTGTGCGATCTTTGCATCCGCCTTGGCGCCGCTGTCGAGCAGCGCCTGGCTGTAGTCCAGCACAATCGCGGGATCGTTGGGCCATGCAGCATCGAGGGCGGCGTAGCGTTGCAGAGCCTGGGTGCGCTGGCCCGCGTGGCGTTCCGCATCCGCCAAGCCCAGCGCCAGGGTGAGGTCGCCGGGGCTGGCCTCCGTCAGCTTCTGCATGACAGGTACGGCTTTCGCGGCCTGGTTCAATTGCAGCAGGGCCAGCGCGTAGCCGTACCGGTTGGACGTCGACGCCGCGAACCTGGCGCTGTCAGACATGTTGCGCGTGTAGTAGTCCAGTACCGAACGCGGGTCGCTGGATGACAACACGCGCACGCGTTCGCGCATCAGCGCGTATTGCTGCTCGCTGGGACCGCGCGCGGCGTGGTCGAGCAGCGCCGAGGGATCCTTGACGAACGGCAGCGGCAGCATGCCGTAGCCGGAAGGATCGGTCGTCTTGCTGTCGAGCGCGCGCAACTGCTGTTCCTTGCAGTGCAATACGCCGATCTGCACGCTCACGCAGGCCTTGATGGCGTGCATCTGCTGTTCCAGCACGTGCGCACGGGCGCGCGCGTCGGCGATGCGCACGCTGCTGACCGGATGGTCCTGCAGGAAGTCGGGGATGTTGCCGGCCGCCATGCCGCCGTCACCACCCGGGCGCAGCAACTCCTGCATGTGCGCGAACACGGTCGCCATACCCTCGGGATCGAAGCCGGCCTTGGCCAGCGTCTCGATGCCCACGTGGTCGGCTTCTTCCTCGTCCTTGCGGGTGAAGTCGATCATGTGCTGCTGCATCATCGCCATCACCGAGTAGAACGCACCGATGGCGGGATCGACACCCTGCTGGTACGGCGTGTTGCCGTAGCCGTAACCGTAGGGTTGGTTCTGGTTGTTGCGGTCGGAATCCGCGTGTGAGGCCGCCAGCGCCGCCGCGAACGCGCCCAGCACGTACAACGGCGTGGTTTTTTTCTGGTCTTCCATCGCCCGCTGCAGGTGATGCTGGCTGATGTGCGCCAGTTCGTGCGCCATCACTGCCGCCAGCTGGTCCTGGTTTTGCGTGATGGTGAGCATGCCCGAGAAGATGAAGATGTAACCGCCAAACGTGGCGAACGAGTTGATCTCGGGCACGTTGATCAGGGTAAACGTGTAGTGCTGGCTCGGGTCGGCGCTGGAGGAGGCCAGCCGGTACCCCAGCGTACGCAGGTACTGGTCCACCTGCGGATCATCCATCACCAGGTGCGCCGCGCGCAGTTCACGCAGGAATTCCGCCCCGTATTGGTCGGCTTCCTGCGGCGACATGATCGTATCGGCCGAACTGCCAAGGCTGGGCAGGCGCACGTCCGCCTGCTGCGCGGCGGCGGGCAGCGACAAGGCCGCCGCGGCGGCGAAGGCCAGCAAGGTTCGTGGGCGAAAGTGCAGCATGAGCGGATGACGTGGATTCGCTTGACTTGAGACCCGGACCGCGGCGATTGGTTCGACGGCCGGCGCTGCAAGCGTAGCGCCACCGGAAACCGGCAGCCATTCTCGCTTCGGGCGCGTTCAGTGCCGGTAAAATGGCGGCAGCACAGCCCTGCTCCCTGTCATGGCCGACATAGAAATCTACTCCACCGCGATGTGCCCGTATTGCGTCGCCGCCAAGAACCTTTTGCAGGCCAGGGGCCTGACCTGGCGTGAACGGCGCATCGATGCCGACGCGGATGCGCGCCGCGAGATGTTGGCGCGCGCCCCCGGCGCCCGCACCGTGCCGCAGATCTTCATCAATGGCGTGCACGTGGGCGGCTTCGACCAGCTCGCCGCGGCCGATCGCAGCGGCAAACTGAGCGAGCTGCTTTCGTGCGATCGTCCATGATCGCTGAGTCGCCGGATTTTCCCGCAGGTGCATTGTGCCGCGGTCGTGAGAGTCCAGGACGCCCTTGAAGCCGCCATTCCTGGCAGAGAGCTTTGTGGCCGGACTTTCACGACAGCCGCTTCGAATTGGTTCGGCGTGGCTCGATCTGCGATAATTCCCCGTTTGTTTGTTCGCATCGCTGCGTCTGCGGCGGTGTCCCAAGGAGCCGTGTGTGAGCAAGACGATTGCGGTAATCCGTGGCGACGGCATCGGCCCGGAAATCATGGCCGCCACCCTGAAAGTTCTGGACGCGCTGGAGTGCGGGCTCGATTACGAGTTCGTCGAGGCCGGCATGGTGGCGCTGGAAAAACAGGGTGAGTTGTTGCCGCAAGCCACGCTGGATGTGATCGCGAAACACGGCATTGCGCTGAAGGGACCACTGACCACGCCGATCGGCAAGGGCTTTTCGTCGCTCAACGTCGCGCTGCGCAAACACTTCGATCTGTACGCGAACGTGCGTCCGGCGATCAGCTTTCCCGGCACCAGGGCGCGCTACGAGAATATCGACATCATCACGGTGCGCGAGAACACCGAAGGCGCGTACCTGCAGGAAGGCCAGATGGTGTCCCCCGATGGCGAGATCGCGCAATCCATCGTGCGCAATACCCGCAAGGGCGCATCGCGGATCGTGCGGTACGCTTTCGAGCTGGCCGTGCGCAAGGGTCGCAAGAAAGTCACCGTGGTGCACAAGGCCAACATCATCAAGACCGCGTCGGGCCTGTTCCTCGACGTCGCGCGCGAGATCGCCAAGGACTATCCACAGATCACGTTCAACGAAATGATCGTGGACAACACCTGCATGCAGTTGGTGATGAACCCGTGGCAGTTCGACGTGATCGTCACCACCAATCTTTTTGGCGATATTCTTTCGGATTTGTGCGCGGGGCTCGTGGGCGGCCTGGGCCTCGCGCCCGGCGCCAACATCGGCAAGGGCACGGCGATCTTCGAGGCCGTGCATGGTTCCGCGCCCGACATCGCCGGCAAGAACGTGGCTGACCCGTGCGCGTTGCTGCTGGCCGCGGCCGAAATGCTGGATCACCTCGGCATGGTCGACAAGGCCACGCGCGTCCGCAACGCGATCCGCGCCACGCTGGAAGCGCACGACCGCGTCACGCCGGATCTTGGCGGCAGCGGCACAACGGAGTCGTTCGCCGACGCATTGGTGGGGCGCGTGCGCGGCTGATGACGCGCAGTCAGGCGATGTCGCAGGCCTCGCCGCAGCCGCCGGTTTCTCGTTCGATGTAGCGACGGATGGTGGGAATCCGCAACAGCGGCAGCATCGGCCAGTACGCTGGGATCTGCCGGCAGAGCAGCGCGAAGCCTTTGGCGCCTTCGAGCGTCGCGCCGCTGCGCAGGTCCTGCACCACGATCTGCCCCATCCGCATCGGGCCGAGCGGCGAAATGTCGGTCGAATCCTCGAATCGATGCAGCCAGTCGAGGCGGTGATGAAGGCGCGCTATCCGCGCGCACTTCGGGCAGCGTGGGTGGCGGTAGAGGCGGATGGAAATCATGGCCGTTTTCCGTGGGAGCGTTGCACCGTGGATGATGCGGCGCATTCAATCCTCAGCCGAACATGCCGGGCCTGTAATCGCCGACTTCGGACCGCGCCGCGATGTTGATCCGGTTCCAGCTGTTGATCAGCGTCACCAGCAGCGTCAGGTCGACCAGTTCCTTTTCGTCGAACTGCGCGCGCGCTTCCTCGTACAACGCGTCCGGCACGGACTGGTCATGGGTTGGCAGGCTTGTCAACGCCTCGACCCACGCCAGCGCGGCGCGCTCGCGCGCACTGTAGAACGATGTTTCGCGCCAGGCCGGCAGCACGTACAGGCGTTGCTCGGATTCGCCCGCGGCGCGGGCGTCCTTGCTGTGCATGTCGAGGCAATAGGCGCAGCCGTTCAGTTGCGAGGCGCGCATTTCCACCAGCGCGCACAGTTGTGGTTCGAGACTGCCGGACTTGAGTTGCTTGCTCAGCGCAAACAGTGGCTGCAGGCTGGCGAAATGTTTCTTGAGGGTGAAACGGGGCATGGTTGGCTCCTTGGGACATGAATTGGCGTGGCGGAAGATTTCCGTCACTCAATGCAAGGACGCGCCGCCCCCGTGTTTCGTGACTGCTTCGATCCGCGCGAGTTTTCCGGGGTGGCGGATGGTATGGATCGAGGTGATCCGCCCGTCGTCGCAATCGATCCACATCGCGTAGAACAATTGCGGGCCACGCCAGCAAAGCAGTGCGGGTGTTCCGTTCAGCGTGCGCGGTTCGTAGCGCAATTCGACTTTCCGCGCCTGGCGCGCAAGCTGCAGGTACAACCGCGCCAGCCGTTCGGCGCCGTGCAGCGGGTGCAAGGTTGCGCGCGCCAAACCGCCACCGTCGGCCACGTGCACCGCATCCTCGGCGAACAGTGCGCGCAAACTTTCCTGCGTCGGTTGTCGCATGGCTTCCACGAAGCGTTCAAGCAGGCGGCGTTGCGCGGGCGCGTCCACATGGAAGCGGGGCCGGTCCTCGCGCAGCCGAGCTTTCGCGCGGTGGACGCGCTGGCGGCAGGCGTCCTCGGCGATTCCCAGGATCGACGACGCCTCGGCGTGGTTGTAATCGAAAACCTCGTGCAGCAGGAACGCGGCGCGCTCGTCGGGACTCAGGCGTTCGAGCAGCAGCAGGAACGACAGCGTCAGCGTTTCGCTGCTTTCCAGTTCCGCATCGGGCGAACTTGCTGATGCAACCATCGGTTCGGGCAGCCACGGACCGGAATAGTGTTCGCGCTCGGTCCTGGCGCGCCGCAACCGGTCCAGCGCGACGCGCGTGGTCACGGTGACCAGCCACGCCTCTGGATCATCCAGCGCCGCCACGTCCTGCGCTTGCCATCGCAACCACGCGTCATGCAGCACGTCTTCCGCGTCCGCGGGTACGCCGAGCATCCGATAGGCGAGGCCGAACAGCCGCGGGCGATATTGCTGGAACAACTCGGTTTGGCTTTCCACGTCTGAAACTCCGGCCCGGGTTATCCCAGGACGTGTCAGCCGGCGCCAGCGTGACAAGCCTTCAGCGCAGCAGCGGCCAGGGCGCCAGCAGCAGGATCCAGAGCACCGCCAACGCGCCCGCGAATTTCATGCCCTTGAACAGCTTGCGGTGGCGCTGCTTGAAGCCGCGATTTTTTTCGCGGCGTTGGCGCAGCGCCGAAAACAGGCGGTTGATCGCGCCGGTCGGTTCGCTGACCTGGTTGGGCGAGGCGGTGATCGCGCCCATGAAGTTGCTGACGTGGTGGTTGATCCACGCCATCACGCGCGAGCGCAGCGGGCGCTCGAGATCGGCGAAGAAAATCACGCGCGTCATGTCGGTCTTGTTCTCGACCCAGTGCACGCAGGTTTCATCGAAGATCACGTCCTCGCCGTCGCGCCAGAAATATTCCTGGCCGTCCACGAAGATGTGGCAGTCGCGCGAGTTGGGTGTGATCAGCCCCAGGTGATAACGCAGCGAACCCGCGAACGGATCGCGGTGAGGGTTCAGCGTCACGCCGGGTGGCAGCAGCGCGAACATCGCGGCCTTGACGCCGGGGATGCGATTCACCAGTTCCACGGTTTTCGGACACAACGTTTGAGCCGATGGCAGGGCTTCGCCGTACCACTTCACGTAGAAGCGCTTCCAGCCAACCTTGAGGAACGAGGCAAAACTGGCGTCGTCGTCCTTCAGCGCATCGCGGATATGGCCCTGGTCGAACAGGCCGGCGGCTTCGTCGCGAATGGTTTGCCAGTTGTCTCGCAATGCATCGACCGCGGTGAAACGCTTGCGGTCGGGAAACGCGCCGGCCGGTACCGCGGAAAACGCGTACATCAAAAGGTTGTAGGGCGCGAACACGGTGGCGTGGCTCGCCAACTGGCGGCCGAGTTTCAGGCGCACGCGGCTGCGAAAATGCACGGCGAGCGCGCTCAGCAGGAACAGCGCAATCAGGCCCAGCAGGACAAGGCGAAGGATCAGCAGCGCGGACATGGCGGGAAACGGTGTGGCGTTACGCTGATTTTAGCGCGGGCGTTGGGCCAGAACCCTGAGCGGGGTCAGGCCGGGGGTGTACGCGTTCTTCAGCGCACGCTGCACGAAGGTGATCGCGCGGCGCGCGGCCGTGCGCGGTGCGAGGCCTTTCGCCAGTTCCGCGGCCAGTGCCGCCGACAGCGTGCAGCCGGTGCCGTGTGCGTCGAACGGCAATTTGCGGTTGCGGATTTCGAAGCCGCCGCGGGCGTCGAACCAGCGGTCGATCACTTCCCGTCCGCGGCCGTGGCCGCCTTTGAGCAGTACGGCCTTCGCGCCGAACGCGCGAAGCTTCTCCGCAACGCGTTCGCCATCGCGTGCGTTGCGGATCGCGATGCCGGCCAGGGCTTCGGCTTCCGGCAGGTTGGGCGTCAGCACATCGGCCAGCGGAATCAGGTTTTCGATCAATACCTTCACCGCGTGCTTGTCCAGCAGGCGCGCGCC
>Ga0207707_10000243_pt1 | contig 59519 bp, 84 predicted proteins | sample KBSC83BmetaG_FD_184336 | JGI IMG/M metagenome (GOLD analysis project Ga0207707, IMG submission 184336) | Corn rhizosphere microbial communities from Kellogg Biological Station, Michigan, USA - KBS C8-3B metaG (SPAdes) (version 2) | ecosystem: Host-associated > Plants > Roots > Rhizosphere ... | reverse complement strand
TCGTACTGCGTTGCGATATTTAGGTCATTCATAGTCATTTCCAACTCAAAACTCTTTCGACCACGGCCGGATGGTATTTATCCCTCGTTGCGCTGCGTAGAAACACCGCCAGGTTCGTTTTCTGGCTCGCGGTCAGGCCGTCTAAGGTCCGGGCGAACCGCAAGGCTTCATCGGGCGTCTTTGCGAAAAATACGGGCATCCTCGTCTCTGCCATAAACTTGATCTGATTGCGTCTGATACCGGCGTCTCTGGCCGTCGTTTTTATTTCTATCCACCCAGCACCGAGCTTTGGATTAAACACGACAATATCCAGCGGGTGAAACGTCTCAATGACCTCAATGCCGTGCGCTTCAAGATGCTCGACCACCTGTTTGTGGTTCCGGTCGCGGATCTGTTTGATGAAACGGTGCATCTGTTAGCCGCGCATCGAACCAAGCAATGACGCCTCAAGCTCCGTCAATTCCCACTCAGCCAAAACGATGAAGAGGTTGCCAGTGATGCGTTTTAGTAGAAACGGATCGACCGGATACTCTTCCCACTTCTGGACCTCGAAAAGAATGTGATAGTTGCTGAGCTTGTATTTTGGTCTGAGGTTCGCGGGGATGTGTGGAACAGGCGATTTGAGTCGGCTTCTGCGAAATGTTCCAATCGGCATTTGGAACGTGTCGTTTGGCAATCGAATTAGCCCTGATTCGCTAACCCGCCACGGAGCGTTCTTTTTCATCTGGAAAAACATTCCGCCGCGCAGATCGTGCGTCGGCTCGAAGTTGACTAGATCCCAGTCCGCCGGTGCGATCGCAAGCCTCGGTTGCCCCAGCTCGTTCAATCCCGTCTGACGAAAAGCATCGACGATATTGATAACCCGTGCGTCGTGCTTTCTGACAGCCTTGAAAACCGAAAGCAGGGCGTCATCTTCATCTGTTCGCTGTTTAGGCTTTAGAGCCTCGATATCGTTTATCTTTTGAATGGCCGTCTCACGCGGGACGGCGATAGTTGATACGTTCATAATCCCCCTGCTTTATCAGCCGCCCGCCGTCAGTTCCCGGACAGGCGGCCTCTTGTTTATCGCATTTTGCCTAATTTACTTACTCATTCTGTCTGCGGTATCGAATCCGCCATTGCGTCCATCTACGAGACCGAATTGAGTTTCCGATGGGCGGTTTCGCGGGCTGGCCCAGGTCTTACCGTTAAATCAATCTATAAACGCTCGCCTTGTTGCCGTTTGGCCTCTTATCGGTGCCTACTTCGATCAACTCGCCGCGATGTATCATTCCCTGCCAGAGGCCGCCGATCGCCTTGCGGTCCGTCTCGTTCAATTTGCCAAACCGTTTGGTGTAGGCGGCAGTGACGTTCCACGCCCCGAAAGTCCCTAGTTCTTTTGCGATCGCCAAAAGCACGTCACGATATCGAGCCATTACAACCGGATCGCCTTTAGCAAAAGCCCTTTCTATCTGCCGTTGCCTCGGAACATTTGAGGCGGGTGTTCGCGAACTCAGCTCGTCAGACTGAGAGTGCATCGCGAACGACTGCGGGAATAGAGCGGGCTGATTGGCGTTGGGGGAAGTCATCGGCTCGCTTGTCTTATGCTGCCGCTGTTTGGGCGACGGGAATGAAGTCCAAATAGAACTCCTTACCGCTTTCGAGGCGTCCGAACGCGCCCGGATTCGTGATGGTCATATCCAAACTAAAGGCGGGCGTCCATTGCGACCATTGCTTGTTTTCGCTGTTCGGGTCGTCGCTGTAAACGGCACTTGCCGTCACACGCTCGGATACCTGATTTCCTTCTTTGTCGTGCTCCTTTGTGGCCCAATTCACGCGAACCTTGCATCTTGTTACTGCTTCGCTCATATTTGTTTTCTCCTTTGCGTTTCCCCGCCGGGTATTTAAAATTGTTGCTCCTTCGCTCCGTCTAACCATTCACCGATAATTCCGCAACAGGCTTTCGGGTCGTCTCCGAACTCTGCGATGATTTCCTCGATCTTTGCCCTCAGAATTTCGTAGCCGATCTTCTTGCCAGCCTTAAAGCCGCCCTCAAAGAAATCAAATCTGCTGGCGATCATGTTGTCATCACCATCGCGTGTTAGCGTCGCAACAAACTCCACAAGTGGCTCTGTTAGTTCGCTCATTTCTGAACCTCCGACTTAATTACCAAACCACCCGGCTAAATAGCCGATGCCTAAAAACAAAAACGCTATGACAACAAAGCCGAAGCCGAAGAACCAAAGGAAATTAACCCAAGCATCGTAATCACTTTTGCGGCTCATCTGGCCTCCTAATCGTCGTAGTCATCGGTCGGCATGTCGGCCTCATATTCGACTTCAAAGCCCAACTCTGCGGCTTTCTCTTTTGCGAGCCTTTCACCCTCGCCCCAGCCGCCACTAATAGGCAATTGGAACTCGCCAAGATAATCGTCTTTGCGAAAACCAATCTCGGAAACGGTAGGATTTCCACGAGCGGTAGCGGCCTGTTTAGCTTCCTGCGAGACGTAGCCACAAATGCTCATTGGCGGTCCCGGAAACTCGGTTATCAAAACCTTTCGCTGCTTTCTCAAAATCCAGACTTCGTAGGTTCCGTTCATTTCGTATATTTCCAACTACATCCCACCGCCCTCGCCACTATCGCGACGGCCAGACAGATGGCGATGATCCGCGCGAGTCTCATTGATCTTGCAATGTACACATTTGCAAACAGTCCCACAGATAAAATGGCCCACAATCGCCGGGGTCTGTCGTGCATTTCGCGTCCTGGCAGCTATCCGTGCAGGACCAGTTGTAGGTGTCCTTGTTGCACACGCACAAGCCCTCGAAGTAGCCCCTTATCGAGGCGACAAATCCATCCGGCCGGCAGCCGTCTTTTCCTATCGTTGCGAACAACCCGCGTCCGACCGTTCGCGGGAATTTTGTTGCGGCCTCGGCGTCCCATTTGCCGACCATCTGACGCGCCGTTTCCTTATCCGCGGCGAAGATGGCGGGTAGAGCCTGCGCGTAGTCGATCAGGAATGATTGCTGGTCGGGCGAGAGGTCATATCTGACGAATCCTAAAGCAAAGTTTTTCTGCCAGACGAGTGCCTTTTGCTCCGCCGTCCAGCCGTCCATAACGTGCGACTTTGCGAACGGCGTTGCGTAGACCGCGCGGATGTCCGATATGTCCTCAGTGCCGATGTTGTAGAAAATATCGACCGCATTGTCTTTATCGAAGTTTTGCCAGATAAGCGGCTCAAGCTCCTTCGTCGCGTGGTTGATGTACTTGAGCATCACGGCTTTCTGACCGTCGTTCCAATGGCCGGTTAAGAGCTTCATCGCGGCGTGATATCGTGCGGCATCCTCTTTGTTCGACGGGTGCTTGCCGTAGTTGTCGAGGATCGCCTGACCTCTGTCAGATGCACTCGACACCCACCAAAAGGTCGAGAGCACGATCATCAAAACAAGGGAGCCAATAGCTATCAAATGTGTTTTTCTCATTGCAGTTTCCTTGTCGGGTAGAACTCTAAAATCTCGTTTGTGCGTTGTTGCGGTTCGGCTTTCTGACGACCCCAAAGCATCTGACAGAGACAGCCGATGGTCAGCACTTCCAATGCGAACGCACGGTCAGCGTTGATGTGCCCAAACAGCACGAGGTAGCCGATCGCCACCAGCAGTATGCAAAACACGATCTTCGCCGCGTAGATCATTTGTTATCGGCCCTCCCATAAAATCGGTTGTGAATTGTCGGGCAAATAGAGCGGGTGATAAGGCTCCCCTTTCTTGCCCATTCGCAGATAGTGAAGCGGACGTGTGAGCATTGACCGCGTCCACGCAGAACGCGCGAATAAATCTCCGTCCTGACTCCATGCCGCTATAACACGCGACGCTTCTCTTGCCGCCCACAGGATGTGTGAATCGTTTTCGGGGCCGATCGGGTCTGCAACCTGTCGCAACACTTTTCGGTCGGTCGAGCGATATGCGAAAAGGTTGGTAACTATCAGTCCGTAATAACCCCACGATTTGGCAAACTTGATGCATTTGCGAATCGTGGCGTCATCTGTGCTTTCGTCGGCGGTCGAAGGATTAAGCATTATGAAATTCACGTAGTTATTCAGAGTCACCGTGACCGGATACCACGACCGCCAAAGCGCGTACCGATATACACGATCTTTGGAAAAACTCGCCATTTTAACGTCGCACTTCATTTGCTATGCCCGTTCCTCCTCTCGTGGACCTCAGCCACTTTCTCGGCCATTACGCGGCGTACCAGCGGCTTATCTTCCTGCTCGATCTGGGCTTTTAGGGTGCGTTCGGCTGTGATCTTGTCGAGGATGGTTGCCTTAAATCTCACCGCGGCGCGTATTTGCTCATCGACCTCTTCCAGCAGCTTGTCGAGCGGAGCGTCCGCCAATACCCTGTCCGTAACGTCAGCCGATTCTTCGTGATCTATCCGCGCCGCATCTCTCAGATCGACCGCCGCCGACAAACGCCTCTTTTGGCTTGTCTCGCGGAATTTCGAGACGAGGTTCCAATGCTTGTCGCCCATTGCCGGGTCTTTTTCATCAAGGGCACACTGGACGCGCAGGAATTGATAGGCGAATGAGGCCACGTCATCGTTCTGATTGATGCCGCGTCCGAGATGGCTCTCGCCCAAACCGGATATGACCGCCACGTCTCTGATGTAGCCGTGCGGAAAGCAGTCCTTAAGCTCGTCCTCGACCTCGAATTGTGTGTATTGCAACATTAAGATTTACCTAAAACTTCGTAATTGCCGCCGCTCGCCGGAGCCGCTATCCTTTGGTCATTGAGAAATAGGGTTCGTGCTTTGCGATGCGATGCCGTCTGCCTCGGCCCTCACCTTTTCTTTGTCGAGGAGCTCGGGGTTCTCGTAGATGTTGCCGATGACTTCGACGTTTTGCGGCTCATCCCACACAATCTCGAATAATACGTCGCTACCGGGATACTTACGGCTCTCGTCCGTATCGAGATACCACGCACCTCTCGCCCAGATAATGGAAAGGTCGTAGCAGAACACGCGCTCTTCAAAACTGTCAGACCATCGCACAATATCGCCCTCGTAAATCTCGACGCCGCTCTTGTCGCGTAGGCCGGTGAACTGCATTAGCTCTAAATCTTGACCCGCGACGCCGCGAATTGAAGCCCCGTCCGTCACTTCGAGGCCGCGAACAAGGTGGGTAAGTTCCACTACATCAAACATCAATCGCCTCGTCTTATCCCACGCTCTGAATTTAATTGGTCTCGTCATTTCAATCTCCCGTATCTCTGCCGTCGCCATTGACGGGCGGCGGACTAGATATTTCCTCAATTTTTGCGATCAGCCGTTTCAAGATCGCTGACTCCGAAACGCTTTCAACTAATTCGCGGACCCGTTCGACGGTCTGCTCGTTCTTTAGTCCGGCTGCAACTTGAGCATTCAGAGCATCAAGGGCAACGGTTGTCATTTCGTAGGTCGAAAATCGCGTCCCGCAACTCAGACATCGCCGCCGCCGGATGATTCGCCCTTGCGGGGCGGCTCGACTATCAATGACTTGCGTATCGCCGCCGCATTCGCATTCCATCTAAAGCCCGATCCTCCGCAGAAAATCGAACGTCCAAAATATGAATCTCTGAATCTGTGTCGGCGCTATCATCTTCAACCTCACGTATCAATCCGGTTCGGCGGCTCAAGGTCGCCGGGCTGTCTAAATTTGGACGGAGCGAAGAGGCCAATAGGCTAGCTAGCTGATATATACCGCGTATTGCCATGACAGCCACGCATCGCTCCGATAAGTTTTCAAATTGGCCGTCTCTCCGGCCTTGTCAAACCACATCCCGGTTTACGCGTAACGCTTGGATCGCGCAGGTCACATCCCTCGGTTTACGGAGCAGGTTTCGCCCCCACGGATATCGTTTTCAAAAACCGGAGCGACCTCTCGCTAAGACCGCCCCGGAAAGCGGAGAAAATTACCCTTTGCTCGTTCGTGAATCTGGACGGGAAAGGCTCAAGGGGTGTGACGTCTCGACCCTTCCCGTCCTCTCTAGCGGCCATTCCAACAAGCAGCGCACCCACGCACCGCCAGAGGAGGCGTTTGGCCGCAAGGTTGTTAGGTCATCATGCTTACTAACGAGCGTTCCGTTTTGAGAAGCGATGCCCGCGTTTGAAGCGATGTCAGATTGCTTTGAAGGGCTGTCAGATGACGTTTCGCACCGTCTGCTAATGCCTCAGCTATCCGCGCCGCTTTTAATCGATCGGCAACGATCACGACAACGGTTGATTCCTTTTCGGCCACGGTCATCTTTACTTCGGTTTGGGCCGAGACTTTGAGCATTTCCTGGGCGTATGCGACATCGTAGTCAGCTCGTTTGGTCGCTGCATCGACGGCCAGCTTGCGAAACTCTGCCGATGCCTCATACAGCTCGCTTTCGTATTGCTCAAGCTCCTTTGTGATCGCGGTCAGTTGTTCAACGTGCATGGCTTACCTCAGAACGGGATATCATCGTCGGAGCCAGCGGCCTTTGCCAGTGTTTTGCCTTCCGGCTGTTCGGGCAATTCCGGCCAGATACGGATGCAGTCAACCGTCTTGCCCTCGATGTCCGTCTTATCGACGTAGAGCTTGATCTTGTAACCGATCCACTGATGGAAGTCGGTTGTTTCGGTAAGCTCAGCGATGCGCCGTGCGTTCGTGATATTTAGCCCGAGAACCTTTTCCTTTCCCTCGAAAGTCAAGACGATCTGCTTTTTCGTTTCGCCGTTGTAGGTGTTCTCGCGGACCTCAGCGTTTTCGATAAGGACGATCGGTTTGCCGCCTTGAAGATCTGCGGCTTTGAGCCATTGAGAGCTGCTTCCGTAAATGTCATCTAACTGATTCGACATACTGTCTCCGTTGCTGTTTAAGGGCTTACTGCCCCGAATGTGCCGTGACTATTTCGGCTAAGTCAGAAAAATCGTTATCGATCACATAGAACGTCAAAGCGTCTCTATACCAGCTATCCAATTCGGTTCCCTGGTTCTGGCAGAACATCATAAAGAGCCGGTTTGCCACGCGGTCGAAAGTTAGAGGTTTATCGTTCACGCCGCCGCTCCGGTTCGTGTGCAGTAGCCGGCCTGATATGCGCCTATCGTTAGAACCGCACCCCGCCATTTGTCATCGTGCGGATAGCTGTCGGCCAGTTGGATCATTGAGTCGATAAACTCTTCCGTTTCGTCCGGATCGGGGCCGCTATACAGATATTCGTCATCTTCTAGCCACATAAATCTCTCCGTGCGATCACTGCTTTTACGGTGCGTTCCATATCTTCGTGGCTCATTTGCTCGTCAAGCGTCCGGTGACAATTCGTACAGGCGAAAGCGATTTCCATGTAATCCGCTTTGCTGTTGATAAACCTTCGTTTCTTTGAATGAGCGGGCGACAAACCGAATGACCCGAGACATCCAGGGAGCCTGACTTCGCAAGTGGTGATCGGGCGCTCTTTCCAGTGCAAGGACAAAGCCCGTTGCTAGCGGCGGCGCTCTCTTGATCTATTGGATTTGCCATAGCGATTCAACATAAAACACACGCCGTCCGGCTGGTAGAGATAGGCCATCTAATCAATAACCTCTACCTTGTCGATGGACTGAAAGACGTAGCTTTCCTCGAACATCGTGATCGCCTCTTTCATTGTGTTTGCATCGATCTCGACCTCTTGGAAATTCCCGTCGAGCGTTTCAAATCGGACCAGATAGTGCATATTTATTTCGCCCCCAAAACCATCTGTGCGGCCTGTCTCGTGCCCTCTTCATAGCCAAAACTAAAACCGAGTGCGAGCATCATCAGAGCGATCACAAGCACCATTGCCGCTATTCGTCGCCCTGCCGCCTCTGCCACCGCCCGGCGTTCGACCTTGCGGCGGTCCGTGACCTCAAGCCCCTCAGCGTCATTCCGTATCCGTTCCCACTTTGCTAATTTGCCGTTAAGGTTCCGCATCGTGTCGTCGTGTGACATCATCGAACGGTCAGTGATGCGCGGCAGTTCGTCAAAACGGGCATCTTCGTCATCCATCTCGCCCTTGACGCTCTCGATCTTGGCGTCGCAAAAGGCGATTAACGCGGCGTGTTGTTTGGGGTCAAGCATTGATTACCTCATCTAACGCACATCCAACCTCTGCCAACGTGCGGCCTTTTTCGTCGTTCCAGCCTTCGGTGTATCCCTTTTTGCGAAGAGCATCCGACAGTTGCGACCCGAATGGACCGCCAACGTAAACAGCCGCGCCGTGCAGACAGGCTTTGCAGTCACCCGCATACGCTCCGGTCGGCGTCTCGATCCACTTTTCGCGCATCCAGTGCCCTTCAAGCAGCCATTCCTTTGTTCGTTGGGCGGCTTCGGCCAAAGACTGCGGCGGCTCCATATTTGGAAAGCCGTCAAATTTGGCATCGCTCAGGTTGGCACCGCTCAGGTCGGCACGTCTCAGGTTGGCACCGCTCAGGTCGGCACGTCTCAGGTTGGCACGTCTCAGGTTGGCACGTCTCAGGTTGGCATCGCTCAGGTTGGCATCGCTCAGGTCGGCACCGCTCAGGTTGGCATCGCTCAGGTCGGCACGTCTCAGGTTGGCACCGTTCAGGTTGGCATCGCTCAGGTCGGCACCGCTCAGGTCGGCATCGCTCAGGTTGGCATCGCTCAGGTAGGCACCGTTCAGGTTGGCACCGCTCAGGTCGGCACGTCTCAGGTTGGCACCGTTCAGGTCGGCACCGCTCAGGTTGGCACAGTTCGCGACCGCCGATATCACGGCATCTTTAAGCGTTTCGTATTCGCCGGAATATATGACCTCATCGGTCCATCGGTTTTTGATTTCGATTATTTTCATCTTCTACCTCTCGCTTGCGATCGCTCCGACCGCAGCCTTTCGCATCTGTCTGGCGTCCTCGATCGCAACCAGAATCCAGTTTTTGTCGTAGCCAATTTCCATACTTGCAATCACAAAATCTTTCTCATCCCGCGAAAGATGCGGCCACGCCTTTTTCGCCTTTGGTATCTCGCGTACCAGGTCGATCTTTTCGCGGATGGATAGGGCGGCGGCGGTCATAGCTAAGCAACCTCTCTTAAACTGAATGCCCGGATTTTCGCTACTTTGTGTGCCGACAGCGGCTTGATGCCGCTCACCTTTGGCTCCGGTCGCGGATGTTCGTATTCAGCGATCACGAGTTCGACTTGATAGCGACTCACTTTCTCTCTCGCTCCATCGCGCGTCTTTGACATCGCCCTGACCTTCTCGGTCGCCGTGGCTTCCGATAGGCCGATATCTCTGAGCCGTAAGATCGCTTGTCGCTGAGTGATTAAAATCATCGGTGTTAAAACTCGTCCCGCATCATCAATGTAATACCATTTTAGTATTATGTCAACACCAAAATGGTTTTTTGCGAAGAAAAAAAATTATGCGGCCAATAAACCGGCCAGCAGACCCCGTTCAGCCGCCCACTGCTCTAGCGCGTTTGCGTGCCTTATCTTGGTGTCGGCTTCTTTCCTCAGCCGGTTTATGTTCCAAAGAGCGTCGGCGCCCGTAAGACGTTCCAGCTTGACATAGGTTGGTTCGCCGTCGCTCGTTTCGCGCGATACGGGGTATCGCGTTTGAAGGTCAGGCCACAGTTCATGCTGATCGGCATTACCTTCATTCGGGTCGAACTTGCCTCGACACATCTGCCGTGCCATCTGTTTCAGATATTGGAGCGCGGCAATTTTGACATCGACGGGCGCAACGTCATCAGGGTCTAAACACCGATACGTCGCATTAGCAACCCAAGACGGTACGACTTCATCCTGGTTGCCAGCACGCTCGATCACATCATTCATTGTTTCGGTTAATTTGTTAGACATATTAGTTTTCTAGACCGCCGAGCCATTCGATCAATTGTGGAATGATTCGACGCACGTCGCTCTGCAATGCATGTGACATTTGGCCGACAACATAGTTGACGTCGCCATCGAAACAAGATTTGCGTTCAAAGTCTCTTAAATGTCCCCACAGCCAAAGCGCGTCATCGGGGGCTTGCTTAGGTTTGTGGCTATTTATTAGGCCCGTAGTTGTAGGTTTTACGAGCGGGTCTTGTAATCTGCCCTCGAAATCTTCTCGCGGCATTTCCGCAAGCTTCTGCCAGCGTTTCGCCTGAGTGTCCGAAATGTTTGCTTCGCGCTTGGCTTCTTGAAACGGCGAAAACGAGGGTTCATGCTGAACCTCCGTTTTGCCCCGGCCTGGGCCCGCTTGCGGTTTTGCCCGTTCAGTTTCGCGTAGAAGTTCGCCCGCTCTACGTTCGGCCCGAATACGCACTTCGATTGCCTTACGTTCGGCCTCAATATTTTGGGCTTGGCGGGCGTAATGCTCTAAGGCCATTGCTTGATCGCGCAGATCCTTTACTTCATCTACGCGATAGCACTCGTCGATAGCGGAAACCATCTTGTCGTAAATGACAAGACTCGCGGCTTTCGGAGGAGTCATACGGAAATAGCTACCTCACGCGCCGCAGGTAATGTCGTCTGCAAATCATCCTGATTTGAGCATTGTTCGAGAATGTGAATGATCTGTTTATTCAGACTCCTTTTCTCTTCTTTAGCTTTTTTTTCCAGCTTTGTCTTGAGCCGATTTGGAAGTCGCAAATTATAAGGAACAGTTTTTTCAGCTTTCATCTCCCGAAAATCTTATATCTTATGAAGCACCATGTCAATACCACTGTGATACCAAAATCACTCGTTGCGAGAAAATATCAAATTGGTATCATTTCAAGCGCAATGGACAACAACGAAGTACCTAAATCGGTACGGCTGCCCCAGTGGATTTGGGATGCGATTGCGCGAGATGCTGCCGAGCATTACCGCAGCAGCAACGCCCAAATGATGGCAATCCTTGCTACTTATTACGGCCGACCAGTTCCGGAGAATATTGCTCAGCGGATAGACGGTGCCATACGTCACGGCTCCAATGTTGAACCCACGCCCGACATGCGAATTGCCTACGTCGAAAACATGGGCGAGACAACGGACGAACGCAAGGCAAAACGCACAACAAAACCCATTAAAAGGAAGGCAGGAACTTAAGTTTATGAAACACAACGCTCCCAAGACGGAAGTCAAGTTTGTCGAGTACCTAGGCGAAATCGGCTGCGGTCGGCCAGTAGAGGCGTTCGACAATGTTTATCCCTTCATCCCGAAAGATGAATTAATTCCGATAGCCCTACCGGCAAACGTAAACGCCCGGGATGCCGGTGTTATGACCGTGCGAGGTCTTTCTCTGTCGGACTTCAATGTGTTCGATGGCGACCGCTTGGTTATTAGTAAGAAATTCTCTTGGAAGGATATTGACGAAGACACTATCTGCGCTGTCCTGATTCACGCGACGGGCGAAATGGCGGCGAAAAGGATCGTCCGCGGCGCTAATAAATTGATCCTCCGCTCTTCCGGTGGTGGAATTCCGGACGTGGAATTCTCGATAGACGATATCGAACTTAAAGGTATCGTTACGGACTTTCTGATTGATGCCGCGACTCAGATCTCACGGGCGCGAGAAGCAAAAGCCCGCCTCGCAAACGCTCGTCGCAGAAAGCCAGATGAGCTTACGCCACGCCTTTTTGGGAACGGCCATGGAGAAGATATTCCGTACTAATTAAACGAAATGGTTGCAAAAGGCGCCTACGAACATGAATGCGATTCGATTCTAGCCGACGTTGCACGAAACGGAACCACGGAACGCCCGACGCTGACCTATACGAATGTGTACTACCGTGACGTTCCGAACTGGATAGCCGAAGTTGGCAACTGGGCAAAAGCTAACGGACTGCGCCTCGAAGTCGTCGATGTCGAGACGCAGGCGAAGCCGGTTCAGGTGCTCCGCTTCAGCACGATGAAGTAGCAGCATGACCTTTGCATCCGAACAGCGCCAAAAAGAACACGGTGAACGAATCCAGGCGCGGCTCGATGAGAAGATCGCCTTGCTTGGTCATAAGCCGTCGCCGATGGAACTGATCGAAATAGTGAATAACACGTTGGCAGAGCTGAACGGATCGACGGAGCGATATAGATATGAAATGGAGGAACAATGAAGATCTCGGCATTGCTTTTGACCCTTATAGTCCTCTGGTTCTCGTCGTGTTCACCGAGAGGCGAATTGGTTGCGCCGCCAGATGGACTCGAACAGGCGGTTCGTGATTATTACGCGCAGAGAAAATGGCCAGCCGACGAAATAAAAGGCGTCAGTGTTCGAGCCTATCCAAACGACGCCTATTTTCTGACAGTTGAGGGGATGTCCACTGATCCGCTCGATAACTCGAACGGTACTGAACTTCGGCGGGGCATACGATATTTCATCGCGCAGAAGGCCTATCAGAACGGCGCGACTCATTGGCAAGTTCAGCAGGCCAACAAAGACAACATAAAGCTGTATGGTATCGACCCAAAGAGGTAGCGGGCAGTCGTGTTTAACACTTTGGCAAAGGAGCCATTATTGACCAATTTTTTGACCATTTGTAGACAACGAAACCGCATAAGAGTGCCAGAACGTCGGTGTTTTAAGGGTGAAGAGTGGCAGCCGAATACATCTCGGTCACTTTTCGGGACCGTGAGGTCGGAGGTTCAAATCCTCTCGCCCCGATTTCCTTCAAAGGCCGATAATTACTGGCCAAACCCTCGTTAAACACGGCGCTCTTTGGTGAGAGTTCGGTCAGATGAATTGACCGAAAATGGGTGATTATGGGTGAAAATACCCTAGCCTATTGACCATATGGTCAATTTTAGAGAAAAATGCCGCGAAAGAAGCTAAAGAAGAAGCTCCCGCCCTACGTTTTAATTCAACACGGCCAGTGGCACGTCCGCAAAATGTTCAAGACCCGTAAGCGGGATAACAAGGGTCGGATTGTATATGCCCCACTGAAACGTCGATGCTGGCCCGAGACCGCCGAGAGAGCTAAAGAGGTCGCTGAAGAGCTTGTACGACTCTGGAATGAGGCCATGGCGAGCGCTGACAGCGTGCACGCGTTGGGTGGGTATCTTGAGACCTATAATGCAGCCAAGAAGAGCACGGTTGCCACGCGAACGCACGAGATCCTCGAAGAATTGCTTGGAAGATACGTAAAGTCAGACGAAATCACAGAGGCGGAACTTCGCTCCCTAAAGCCGCTAATCATTCAGGGCTTCTACACTCGACTTGAACGGCGCGGTGTTTCGGCTACAATGATCCGGAAGGTCCACGAGTACCTTTCGATCGCATTCAACCAAGCCGTGAAATGGGAGATCATAAATCGCAATCCGACGCTCGGCGTGATTCTGCCGAAAGTCGTAAAGAAGGAAGCCCTCGCCTTTACAAAGGAAGAGACTTGGGCGTTTCTCGATGTGTGCGGCGAGTCGTATGACAATTTAGTATTGGAATTCGCCCTTGAAACTGGCATGCGGCCCGGCGAATATCTTGCGCTGACGTGGGAAGACGTTGACCTAATGAAGTCTACCGTGTCCGTTAAACGCGCCATAGCAACCAACTTAAAGGGCATTGGCTTCGAAAAGAAAGAGCCAAAAACACGAAGTTCCCGGCGAACAATATCCATATCGCCCGATCTGAGAGCAAAGCTTGAGATGCATTTAGGACGTCGACTTGACTTGCTTGCAGAGTTAGATCGGCTTGCGAACGCGCCGACCCTACTTCTACACATGAAGCGGAAAGGGAAGAACTATATTAAGAGAAACCGCCGCAAAGAGCACGCAAAAGTGCTGGCAGAGAGCTTCCGTGAGCATAATTTGGTGTTCCCATCGGCTCACGGCGGCTTACTGTCAAGGCTCAACTTGACCCGTCGCATTTTCAAGCCTGTTGTCGAAGAGGCCGGTCTCGACCCTAAGAAATACTCTCTCTACACACTAAGACATACGTGCGCGACGCTCTCGCTGGCGGCCGGAGCCAACATCAAGGCCATCGCCGAAAAGCTCGGACACGCAGACCTAAATATGCTTCTTCATACGTATGCGCATGTTCTACCAAGCATGCGGGAGGAGGCAATGGAATACTTGGTAAAAACGCTTTACTCTAACCCAGGGAGAAATCCCGCCAAGGTGCTGGCGTTCAAGAAAGAGGAGTAAGGACAATGGAGAATATCATGGCCGTTATCGGCGGAATTTTCCTGATCTCGTTGATCGGGTCTTTCTGGCTCGACGAACGTCCGCAGCCGGTCGCCGCGCTAAAGAATCTCACGACCGACAAGCTCATCCGCTTCATTGGCACTGTCGGGCTAATTGCAGCGATCCTTGTAGGCTTTGGCGTTGGGTCGTGGTTGCTGTCTGCTCTCTACTGGGAGGCTATTGTCTGGGTTGCCGGCCTACTGGGCATTCACTAAACGCCCCCGAAATAACTTCAGCTCGCGGATCTTTAATTTCTGTTCGTTTGTCAGGCCGTTCTTGGTCGCGGCGTTTACTGCCTTCTTAATGAGGATCGGCTGCAGCCGCTTCTTCTCGTTATCGTCAGCGGCATCGTAAACCTTCAACGCATCATCCAGCGCGAGCGGTTTCACGCCATAGCTAAGATAGTCGGAGCTTGCGCGTTTTAGTATCAACTGTGCATCACTCCGTTTGAGGACGCCGGCGCCGATGGCCTTCCTGAGATCAGGCCGGATGTCTTCACCACGTTTTTTCGCGCGAACAAGATCGCTCAATAGTTGAGACCGTTCGGCCTCTTGTTTTGTCCGGCTGCCGACCTCGCGATGCTGCGCCTGAATTTCGCTTAGCAAGTCCTCAGCCTTTGATGTATTGACATCTTTCGGCGCCGGAGTGAAACCTAAGAACGGTAGAATTTTTGTGGCCGTCGATCCCTTCCGCTCAATTTCCTTCGACAGTCCCTGTCCTGCAAACGGGATCATATTCTTGCCGACAAATTTAGCTTCGTCTAAAAGCTGCTGCATTATGGGATCGTCGGCGTGGCGAATTTCGGTCGAATAATAATCTTTGTTCTCGAGCATTTGGGCGACAGTTGAGATCAACGGGTGGACCTTGTTCTGTAACGTCTTTCCGGGATGCCGCGTGTACGCGTAAACGTCTTTGAGGTAGGTCGGCAGCGACAATCTCTCCGGTCGCCCGTTCTCATCGAAGTTTCCGGTCTTGGGAAAGAAACAGTCTTTCAGCTCCTCCGGGCCTTTGCCGGTAAACAAATACTGCGTCATCGCGCCAAGCGCGGCGCTAACAAGAGGCAAGGCCGCGACGTAGGCCATTCTGTGCGTGACAATCGGTTCGACCGCTTTGCCTTCTTTGAAGGCTCTACGAGCCCGCAGAGGCAATGTGAATGCATCCTTTACGCCACCAATACCTTCGCGAAAACTTCCAAGATTCCATCCAACCGATCTAATCGAGGCCATCGCTCCGTCTTTTATGAGCTTGTTCCAAAACAGATTGTCATAAACAAGCTGGCCCATCCGATTATCAACTGAGTCCCAGGCGCGTTGAACAGCTTCGCGAACTTGTTCGTAGGTTGCGTCCTCACCCAGACGAGCAACCTCAGACTTCGCTAGGTCGGCAAACACTCCAAGCTTCTGTCGCGGCACAAGGTACTCAAGCACTGGCCGAGCGACAAGATCGACGGTTCCGGCGGGCAACCTCATCACGCCACCAAATACGTTCCCACGCTTAAATGCGTCGAGCATCCTTGTTGCGGCTCTCGTATGGTAGAAGTCGTCCATCTTTGCCCGGCCGCCAGCCTCGACCATCAAGCGAGTGATTTCCTGATGAACCGGATCGGTCGAGCCGGGAGTTAGCCACTCTTTGTAAACCTTGTCGCCGCGGATTAGGTTTGTCAGCCAAGATACAGGGACTTCAGCGGCGGATTTTGCTGCTTCTACAGTTCGCCCAGCACCGAGTTGTTCTATAGCAAGAGCCGCCTTTGACGTCACGGCATCTATTGTCGTAAACATCGCGTGGAACGCCGAGAACCCGAGCTGAAACTGGTTCATCAGGTTTCCTGCGTATCGCCACGCTCGAAAAGCAGAATTTCCCTGCAATCCCGGTGATAGATGGTTGTTGATGATCTTGGCTGCTGGCTCGGCGGCGTAGTATTGCCCGATCTTCGTTATCCCGCCGCGAGAAAATTCAGTTTGCAGCTCTGTTTTGCCGAGTGAGCGTTGCAATTCTCTAATAGGTTTTAACTCCGGATTCTCGTCGATGACTTGATTAAAAACCTTACTGACGGTCGGATATTTCTTTTCGAACGCCGCGCGGTCATTTACATAGCCCTCAAGAATGTGGGCCATCTGCTCGGCGCGTTTTCGCGTGTAAGACGTTTTCCGGCCTTCCGGATTATCCAATGTGGCCTGCTTGCTGTCGGCCAGGTCGCGAAGTTCTTGCTTGAGTTTTCCGCGTATCGCTTTGTCCGGATTCTTGAGAAACCGATCAGCGAGGCCGTATTTATGATCAAGTTGATGTCCGATCTCGTGGGCCAGAACGCGTTCGCCGGTTGCGTATTGCGTGACGACGCGGTTGCGGCCCTGCTCGCTGTATCCAATTCGGCCCGGTCCGGCACTTGAAAGGCGCTCGTGCTTGATCCCAAGATCCTTCGCCAGCTTCTGCATCCCTTCATATAGCTGGGTGTCGACATATTCCGGTTTGACCATCGTTGGCGGTAAATAGACATCGCCTATGCGGTCGTCGATCTTTGCAAATCCGGGTTTTGGCAATTCGCCTATCGGAGTAAATTCGGCAAGCCCATTCTCTTTCAGATATTGGAGTGTTTTGTGCGCCGCGACATAGCGATCCATCTCGCGGATCTTCAACAGGGCCATATCGACCGGATTGTCGCTCATCGGTTCGAGACCAGCCTTAATACCGTCTTCGAACGTCGCAATGGTTCGCTTTTTAAGGAACGACTTCGAGCCTTCGAACGGTCGCCGGCCCATAATCAGATTCTTGAAAACATCGGTCGCCTTGTTTGGGTCTTTCCAAACGTGCGGGAAGTAGTTTTCAATAAAGTTTTCCAGCTTGCCGGTCCCGAGCAAGCGGACGCGATCACGGCTCTCATCCAGCAGTCTTCTTAAGTTTTTCGCAAACGGCTGTTCGGCAGGCGGTAGACTGTCGATATCACCACTTTCCATTCGGGAAATGAAGTCGTAATTATCCTCGATAGGATTTTTGGAGAAATAATTCCTCGCGCCTTTGAGCGCATGTTGGGCGATATCGTATGATCTCGCCATTTCCGCCAGATTCTTTCTAAGCTCGCCCGATGTGAGTTTAGCCGGTTCCCCGCGACCACTCGCGAATACAGCGCCGCGCACGTCATCAACGGAGTCAGCAAGTACTTTGGCTGCTTCCTTTACACCGGGGATTACATCCTCTTTGGCCGTCTTGCCAAGTCCTAAAGTAAGAAGATCGACGGATGCAGAGCCGGCTTCTGGATTCGAGGCTTTCTTCCACTCATCGGAAAGCGGCTGACTTTTCGCCTGACCATCGCGCTCAAACTTAACGCGCAACTGTCCGCCGCGTTCGTAGACCTTGCCTAGAATGCCGCCTTTTTGAACCGTGTCGCCTGGCTTTAGTTCAGGTTCGGCTTCTGAGGTTGGAGTTTCGGCCCTTGTCCGAGTTTCTTGAGGCGGTCCTGTCTGAGCAGTTTCCGGAACGCTTTCCGCGCGTGGCGCGCCAGCTTCTCGTTGAACTGCTCGCCCTTGATCGGCGTTGAATAGATCGACTTGTTTTGTGGCTGGTTCGAGTTCATGTCCGCCCTCGTATTCTAATACGGCTTCCTTGAAAAGTGTAGAACTATCTTTTGGCTTGGTATCTGCGAACATCGACATCTGTTTTGGGTCGCCGATCTCATTCGCGATACGGATGTAATTATTCAGGATGCCGGAGAGTGCTTTTGCTGAATTCTTGGTCTTGTCGAGCGCCTGTAAAATACGCTTTTGGAAAGGATCAAGGTCCTCGCCAAACATATTCCGCTGCTTTAGATATTCGTCGACAGAATCGCCGTTCTCGCGTAGAAACGAGAATTTCTCGACTGCCTTTGTAATGTCGCCCGTGATATCAAGATGCGGGTGTCGCGAGCCGGAATCAATGCCTGCTTTTAAGTCGGCAAAACCGGGCGCGTTCTGAAGCAGGGCGTTCGTGATCCGTTTTACATTGTTGTCCGTCGATTCAGCCATACGCTGTATAACAGCGAGACCGGTCTCCGAGTCTCCATAGGCATTGGCAAAGACGGCGTTGCGAACTCGATTTATCCCTTCCTGAGAAAGAGTTCCATCAGGCAGCATCATCCCGCCACGTTCTGATGCAGGAAGCTTGCCGACAAAGTTTCGAATAAACTCGCGGTTTGCTCCTGTATGGATCGAACCATCATCGCTTGGCGTGAAATTGGAAAGGTCTAAATCTTTAGCGTCAGCTCGAGCTTGCTCAGTAGCCGACATTTTTGCCGTCGACGACTCGTTTGCTTCGCGGGCAAATTCCGGCAGGTCATTGATCTTCGACGGGTCAAGAACACCAGCGTAGATGTCGCCAGCCTTGCCGCCCTTGCTTTGGACAAATTCATCGTATGACTTGGCCGCGTCACCGCTTGCGCTTCTGATCGCCTCGGTTCGGCCGTTGCCACTGACAACAGCGTACTTTGTCTCGCCGTTGTGTTCGACAGGCACAACAAGCGGACGGCCGTCAGATGCTTTCGGACTGTCACCTAGAAGTTCGGGATTGAGATTTCCGGAGATCTCATTTATCTGATCTTTCGATGCAACGCGGCTTCGGTCGCGAGGCTGTAGCTCGGCCGGATATCCTTCATCCAGAGATGTGAGTATTTTGTCTCGCGGTATAGCGCGAGTTTCTATTTCAGCGGAGGTTCCCCGTTCGGTGAAGACCTTTTCGGTTGGTTTGATGGGTTCGGATTTGACGCTCGCGCTGGGCTGTCGTTCGGTCGGTCGGGAACCGGCAGGCTGGCTTTGAGGTTCCGTTCGTCCACTTCCCGCTTCAGTTCCGACAGGTGATTCTTGTCCAGATGAGGCAGGTTCTCTCTGATTATTTCCAGTGCCAGCTCCGACAGTGTTTTCTTGTGCATTGGCGGATTGTAGCGCTTTACGCGCCGCTTTCGCATCTGGCAATCCTTTCTCGGCTTCGGCGTAGGTATTACCCGATGACCCCGCGAGCGAGCCGGACACGTCGCCATATTTCCTCTGACTGAAAACATCATCAGCGTTTTTTACGATGTCTGCGCCCGTGCCTTTCGGGCTCGCGATAATGTACTCGTCACCGTGAGGATGAAATACTTGGGCTTGCGGCGAGATGTTTTTAGCCGCCGCTAGTAGGTCGCCGCCAGCGTCCTTCAAAGCACTATCCCCAACGAGATGAGAATTACTATCATTGATCGCTTTGAAATTATTCAGGTCGACCGTCGTTATCTCGGTGTTCGGATCGGCTTCAAGTCGCGGCCGGGCTTTTTCGAAAGCGTGGTTGTTCGGCAACCCTGAGACAGCGTTCGTGTCCGCCTGTCGCCGTGCCGTATCTCGCTGCTCAGCCAATCGGCCAATCGCAGAAGTTGCCTGCGGCCCCGTCTGGCCGGTGATCTCAAAACCCTTTTCCTGTTGCGAGAAATGGTTTTCCATCCCTTTTGAAAGCGACTCGCGAGTGACCTCAACGGTGCCATCGCCACGGACATTGTCGGCCAACCGGTACCACCACGGCTCACTGCTTGCTAGCGGATAAGCTTCGATCGTCTGTACATCAGGATTGTCACTAAACAGTTTTTGTAAAACTTGCCGTCCCAGCCCTTGTTTTTGCTTCTCAGGACTTAAGTAGATTTTGTTAACCTCAAGCTTATCTCCTTTTTTCGCATAATCGAGCGTGCCGATATCGGCCCCATCGAGATACGCGCGTCCGTTGTTAAAGGAAAGGTTGGGCTCCGGTTTCTCCGTTGCTCGGTTAGTGACCACACTGACGCCGGATTTATTTTCTGGATTGGGAACGACCACCTTGCCATCGCCCGTCTCAGCAACGATTGGCTTTCCGTCGATAGCGGGATTCGGATGCGTGACGGTACGAGTTTCAGGAGCCGCCGCATTTGGTTGCGCGGTCGAAGTGCCGTTTTGCGTTGTTTCGGTTACCGGCTCCGAAGATGCTTGAGCTTTTGCAGTTGGTACATTCTCGCTCGGAATTTGCTGTGCGGACGGTTGTTGTATCGCATTCTGTTTTGAAACATCCTCATCGCCCCAAGCCTGTCGGCGAAGCTCTGCGGCCTGTTCACGCGAAAGTTCGGCCTTTGGAAACAGTGCCTGTACCTCTTTTGTCGTCCGCGCATTTTTTTGACGGATCTCATCTACTGACGATGTGAATTGTGTTTTCTCAGGCTCGGCCTCTGTGGTCGGTACGTCGACATCGTGACGCAGGGGCTTAAAGCCGGTGTCATTTGCCCGGATGCCCTGCGGGGCCATTTTATACACCGGATTCTCGGGGTCGAGAACAACCTTGTTATCCGTCTCGACATTTGCTCTCGGAAGGATGACGTCGCCCTTTGGCGTGATCCCGACGGTCAGCGGTTCGCCACCTTTCCAGAATTGAACAAATTGGCCTTTAAGCTTGGGGCCGACAATGCCTCCGGCCTCGAAGAGCGTGTTGACGATATCGTTCTTTAGGTTCTCGTCGATCGACTGGCTGGATGCTGCATTAACTACAGCGGAGCCGCCAAAGACCGTGCCGAGTTTTGCAAGCGGATTCTCGAATTGCTCCGCGCCGTGAAAAACCGTACCGGTTGCCGCTCCGGTCAAAGTCGAACCGATGACCTCTTTTGCCGAGCCGCCCTCGCCTGCTTTTTGCAATCCGCCGATAGCGCCGAACTTAGCGATGGGTCCTCCGGGCAGCAACGTTAGCTCGGCTAATTGTGGGACGGAAGCTCCAACAAAATCGGCAACATTCTCCCCCACACCTTGCGGTCCCTGCCCTTGGTTGCGGTACCCCCGCGTCAGTTCCATCTCCGAGCCAAAACGAGTTAATGGGGCATTTAGCCCGAACACTCGCATCACTCCCGCGACTTGGTGTACCAAACCGCCCGTTCCGGCATAGAGACCCGCCTCACCCGCCCCGATGCGCTGAGCGATGTTATAGGCGTTCTCTTTTTGCTCCTGCGTCGGTTCGTTGGCTTTAAGTTCGTTGATCTTGTACTGGATCTCGTCCTCAGTGGGCGGCTTGTATTGTCCTTGGGTCTCGAGTGCGCCGCGAATTTGACGATCAGCCTTGTCAATACCGCCGCTTAATTCGTCGAGGGCGCGCTGCCTGTATTCGTCCTCGGTCGGCGAAGCAATAACTCGCTGCTTTAGTTCTTCGGAAAGTTGTTCAGGACTCTTTCGCTCAAGACCGCCGACACCGGCATCCTTAAGATTTTGATACGAGACATCGATCTGGCCACCCGTGTAGCCGTTTTCAAATAGCGGCTTGCCCGATGCTCTGATCTTCTGAATAACATCATTCGCACCCTCTACGGACGCGCCGGCATTTGTGAGAGCATTTCTAAATGCATCTTCCTCCGACATTCCCTTCGGCGGCTGATAGTAGCCAGCGATATGCGTCAGATCAGGCAGGCGGTTTCCGGATACTTTTGCAGGAGCGAAATAGCCGCCATCTTCGGTCTGACTCGCGGGAGCAAAGGCATCGGACGTGACTGAACGGCCGTTGACGGCAAAGTCTGACGGATTCGCGCCGACCTCGACTTTGCCAAAGTCGGAGCCGGACGCCAGATCTTCCTCGAACTGTTTCCGCATCATCGGCGTCTTCGGAACACCGAGAGCTTTCGACCAGGCCGTGAAGTCCTTTTCCGTGTACTGAGGCTGTGTCGGCTGTCCTACACTTGTGGATAAGCCTGTGGATTTTTGCTGAGGCGCCGCATTAACTGCGGCTGGTAAGCCTTGCGAACCCCGCTGGTTAGCTACTGTCGGCGGGGTCGGCTGATTTTGCACCGGCGATAACCCGCCAAGCGTTTGAACTTGCGGCTGCGCGGCGCTTGCCTTTAGATCGGCCTCGAACGCGGCTCGTGACATCGCAGTTTTTGGAACACCTTTCCTATTCGCCCAATCCGTGAATTGCTGATCGGAATAGGTCGGCGCCGCGACTTGGTTTGTTGCCGGCTGCGTGATCAGATTATCTGACGACGGAGCGTAGGGCGTTGGCTGCGAAAGAGCGACGGGCTGAGCCTCAGTCGGCATCAGCGATTCGACCGGCGGCGTATTTCCTGCCAGAGATGGAGTATTGACGACCGGCTGATCTGTCGGTGTCGGCAGCATCGGCGCGGCGAATGTCGGACTTGGCTTCGAGGATGGCGGTCCCGTGATCTGATTTGCTCGATCAATCAGCGCTTGATAGTCGATTTTCGGTTGTTCCTGAGGACCGCCCGTGATCGCATCCGCGCGTTTTAAGAGGTCGGCATAGTCGAACGACTGCCCGGCCTTAGACTTGCCCAAAACCTTTGTTGTGTACTCACGAAAGGACGGATATTCCTTGCCGTTGTAGAACTGAGGCTTTGGATCATCGTATAGCTTGAACGCTCTCTCACCCGGCCCGTACCAAGCCGCTGCGGCCATCCTGATCGCTTTGTCCTCATCACCGCCTGCGAGTGGAAGTGCCTTCCTAATGTAGCCGCCCATCTGACCGTTGAACACTGCTTGCTGCGCCTGTGGATTATTCTTGAACTGATCCGGCGTCAATGTCTGGCCATAATGAATTCTCGTCCACTGAGGCACATTCGATGGCATCACCTGAAACTGGCCAAGTGCTCCTGAATCCGGATTGACGGCTTTTGTATTTCCGCTCGACTCCTGACCTGATTCACCACCGCGCATGCGCTCGAGGATGGATTGCACGCGGGTATCGGGCCGCTGTGTCTTTTTGACAGGCGTTCCGGTAATGCTGGACGCCCTGCTTAACAAGGCGTCATAGTCAATGGTTGGATTGTCGCCGGGTCCGAGGTCCATTTATTGCTGATTATCGCCACCGAGTAGGTTCGAGAGATCGCCCTGAAGTTGCTTGATCATCTTCGCTCTTTGGTCGATGCGGTCCTGAATTTCCATTTTGCGTTTCTGATCGCTCGTGGCTTTCTGTTCGGCAAGATCGGCGTCGTGATCTTTAAGTGCCTGCTGCAATTGGGCGGCGACCTGTTGCTTCTTATCGTCCTGGGCGAACTGAGCGGTCTGTCGTCCGGCCGCAGCATTGGCAGAAACCTTCGCCGTCGAAGTCGTAACAAGCTGTGAACCGTCTTTATTGTTAACCGGCCGAACCTCCTGCCGCCCAGAAATGGGGTCGGTCAGGGTCATAGTCCACGCTCCGGTGTCCGCGTCCTGGATAAGCTGAACCTTTTTCCGAACATCTTTCGGAGCGAGCGGAAGGCCAACATCTCCGAGGGCCTTGGTGATGTCATTAAAACGGGGGTCGGACGGGTCGTATTCGGGTATCTTCGAGAGCATCGACGCGACCGTTTTCATTTTTGCATTCGCATCCGTCGACTGTCTCAGCGCGCGCCGCTCATCGATCGTGTCTTGACGATATTGCTTAAGGTCGTCGATCTGTTGTTGCTGTCGCTTATTGTCCTGAATAATGTTCTCGCGTTGAACCCGTCCGAGTGCGGTTTTCTCCTCTTGGTTCCGGATGCCGTACAGCGGCTCCAATTGCGAGCCGACCTGGCCGAGCTTATATTGCCTCTTCGCCTCACCGAGCCATTGAATAGGCTGTGCGTTCTGAGGCGTAGCAAAGTTCCTGATGCCTTCAAGGGCGAGAAACGCGCCTTGCAGCCACGGATTCTGCTTCTGTGCCGGAGTAGTGGCTACATCGGCATATTGCTTCTCAAGATCACCGATGCGCTGATCGTATGGTGAAGCGTATGGATTCGCAGGCTGGACGGTCGGTGCAGCACTGCTATCCGGTTGGCTCGCTGGATAGGTCGGAGCGGCCTGCGGCTGGCTGTTATTCTGCGGGTCGTAGTAACTGCCAAAGTTTGACGCGCCGAAATCAGGCGAGCTTTTGCCCATCATTTCAGGGTTAGACGCCGACACGTCCGGCGCAAGCGGCGGCAAACCTAGCTGTCTTCTTAGATAATCAGGATCGAGTGGCATCTCTTTAGTACATCCTCTTTAACGGAAGTTGCTGATACTGCGTCGGCTGATACGGCACTTGCTGTTTGGGGTAGATGCCCGATGTCGACGCTAATGGATCCATCGGCTCGTCGGGCTTTCTGAGGCCGCCGGACAACTGAGCGACCGCGCCGAGTATTCCAGCCAATGGACTCGCGCTTGTATCAGCTCCGGACTCTTTATGCATTGGGTCGGCAACAGGCCCCATCGCGCCGGTATCGGCGTTCCCTTTACTGCCTCTTTCGGACGGATCACTAAAAACAGCGGGCGCTCCGTGGTCGGGCGGCGTTCCCTGCGCATTGCCGTTAGGGTAAAGATTTTTGAGTACTGATATCAGATCGATCATTATATTTTCATCTCCTTCCTATATACGGCTTGCCGGTCATTTGAGAGATCATATTCTCAAGCTGAAATTCTTTCGCGGTCTTCTGAGGCTTTTCTTCAAGCTTTGACTCTGCTGCCATCAATCCCTGCACCGATGGACGCGCGGTCGACGGCATTCCCGGATGCTCGGCCAAAAACTCCGGTGATGGCCGGTTGCCAATTGCGGGTGACGTAAAGAACTTTCTTTTGAGCCGGGTTCGGTACATTTATCTCTCGCGCCGCATCGTGGCGAATGCCTTTGCAAGCGCGGCCTGCTTTCGTGTTTCGGGCGACGCATCGCTTCCGGGCTCTAGTACGTGCTGAGCGAACTGGCCTGTGCTCATTCCCGCCGCGTCCGCCTTTGCTGAAAATGCTCCAGGGTGTTTGATCACCTCATCCCTCGGCTTGCCGAACAGCGTCCCTTTCTTCTTGTTCCGGTACATAAGAAACTCCTAGTTTGAAATAAAATCGACCTCGACATTGTTGTCGCTGTCCGCGATCGGAAGGGCAACAAACTGAACAGGTGCTATAAAAGCGAATCGCTTTTTCTCGATGCTGACTGCGTAGTAATTATCGCAAGCGGGAACACCCCAAAAAGCGTAAAAGCCGAATGCATTTGTCGGCACGCTGCGCGTGATAAGCCCATCGACCGATAACGACACCTGGGCCTGGTCAATGGCCTGATAACCGGTACTCGTAGGGGTCGCGGCTGTGCCGTAGATGTTCCCGAACACGCCACAGGCCAGCGATGACGAAAATGCACAGAGCAAAATGGCGATGGCAAGCAAAATGTTTTTCATAAATCTACATAGACCTGAATTTGAAGTAGCTCCCACCGAGTACGGTGGTCTGCGACGGGTCTGACGTGTTCTGCGCCCATTGAAAATGAACGTTGCCGGCCGAGACGTTCTGGAGCAGCCCGCGAATGAAGATCATTCCGCCGCCGTCTGCTGCCGCCACAATAGTCGTGGTCGGGAAGGTTGAGGGACCATTTCCTGTGAGCTGCGTCACAGTCCCGTCCGGCGCGACCTTTTCCCCGCGATAGAAGATGTTGGCGCTCGGAAATGTCAGCGTGAATTGAAAATCCGCGGCGCCGGGTGTGGAGTACCAAACCCCAAGCTCAAAGACATAATTTGTTCCCGGAGAGTTGATCGGGAACTGAAGCTCGCTGTCGTTTCCGAGAACTACATTAGACACCTTGCTCTCATCTCCGGATTTGTTTACGACTGACCAAAGCGAGGTGATCGCATCATAGACCGCGTTTTTCGATGGAGCGACGGCCGTTACGCCATCCCACGACGAATCGAATGCCGTATCCGATATGAGAGCGGCCAGTAAAATATTTATCTGATCTGTCGTGTAGTATGCCGACCTGAATGGCTGCTGTATGGCCTGCGAGTATGCAAGAATCGCGGCCCACGTTGTCGATGACGGAGTGTTGGGTATGCGTATCGCGACCGGAAGCGATAGCAACAGCTTTCCTTTGTCCGAGTATATCGACAGCGTGTAGGTCGCCCACGGAGTGTCGGAGTCCGTTGTGGAATAGGCAGAACCGGACGCGATCCTAATTTTGTTGGAAACGACCGAGACAGCGAATTCCTGCCAAAGTCCGGCACCGGGTGAGATGATAATGCCCTCGCTCGTCAGGAATTCCTGATTGGCAACAAGCCTCGCCGTCGCCGGAGTATCGGTTCCGTAATAGTCGGCGATGTCCTGAGATGCTATGGTGATCTGGCTCATCTATTACCTTCTAAGCGTCCTCTTTATATCTTCCTGCTCCGATCTGATCTCTTTTAGCTGCTCACCAAAGAACTGAAGATCTTTGGTCATCTCCGCCGTATGGATCGCGGTCGCCTGGCTTGCCATCGATAACTGCAAGATGTTGTCCGCGTCTCTTTGCTCATTCTTTTCATTCGTCTCCTGTCGATACCGAATATCGTTAAGGGCGATCTGCGTACTCCACCAGCCTGCGGCCAGAGCAAGCAAAACAGCGACAACGACCGTGACGACACCGCCACGGACTTCTTTCGCCCAGCCGTGAGAGGGAATATTGTGGGTTTCTGACATTTGCCATTGGGCTCCTTTTACTTTTTGCAGGGGGCCGGAACAATATCGGTGAAAACAAGATAGCTGCTGCCAAAGTTTTTAATACGCAAAGCGTTCTGCGTACATTGGCGCATCTTTCCTTTTTTTTTAACGGCCAGCCGACGAGCGGGCGGCGTGACTGCGATAGACGTTATCTGCGGCGGCCGGTCCATCATCGTCTTCATATTTCCGCTCATATCCTTTAACGTATTCACGATGTTCAAAGTCGTAACGTGGTCGGCATCGTATTCATCGAGCCGCTTATTCGTCTCGGCAAACCGCGCATTCGTCTGCTCGTTTTTCGCGTCCATCTGCGCGGAAAAGATAGCGAGATCGCGCCTCATCAGTGCCGAGTTGGCAACTGTCAAGACGACGCATCCGACAGCAATAAACAGAAAGATGGTCATCACATTGTCGGCGATCCATCGCATTCGAAGCTTTCTCAGCAACGCCGTCATTTGAACCCTCCTTGTTACATCTTTGGCGATCCATCCGGATTGCGATCCTCTAAGTCATAACCGCGAGCGACTTCATCACCGGCTTCCTGACGCAGGCGCGTCACATAAGCGTCGAGCTGGTCGTCAGTCATGCCTTGGATCGTGCGGGCCTCTACTTTCCCCGACACAATCGCGTCAATGAGTAGTCGAATATGGTTTATCCATCCAGTCACAGGATCAGCCATTTGCGTTTACCACCTCCGTTTTTAGCTGAGCGAACAGGCCTTCAAAGGCGACCAGAGCAAGCTGTATAGCCTCGGCCCATCCGCCTATCTTTTCCGCAAGTGCCGGCGGCACATTTACCGCGAGCCGCGCAAGGGCAAGTCCGGCACCTACGACCTGCGACGAGAAAACATCCTCAAGAATTTGCAGCCGACTCGGCGGATCCGCGCCGTTTGCGATCGCCTGTTTCGCAGCGGCCACGGCCTGGTTGTAGGCATCGATACCTTTTAAGAACGTGTCGACGGCTTGATTGGTCGTCAGATGTACCGTGCTGGAAATATTACCGGCCACAAAGCTGTCGTTATTCGCTTTAGCGATGTTCCGGGCGTATATCAGCATCTTGGCTGATAGTTCATCCGCCTGCCGGATGGTCGCCAACGTCTTTGTCTTGTTGCATCCGGTCATCCCGAATGTTATTGAGGCGATAAGTAGCAGGCTTGTTAAAAGCTTCTTCATACACTCTCCTATAGATCGTTTTCCCGCACTCACACTGTGCGAGATTGCATCCGGCCAACTGGTGAAACTCGTGTTCGCAGTGGCCGGACATCATTAGACATCGAAACCGAAAACCTTAAGGCCAAGCAGCACAAGCGCTATAAAAACAAGCAGCCCTACACCGCTCCGCCAGTAAGGACGATCCGGCCAGAATGCGCCGCCAACCACGGCGACGAATATCAGAAAAAGATCGACCCAAAACAATACTTTGCCCATAAACCCTCCCTATAAACTCGTTGTCATCGGAGCGTCGGCCTTGACTTGGGCCTTAACGTCCTGGATTGCCGACTTGATCTCCTGCGGCGAATCCGCAGGCGGATCGGTTTGAACAGCCTTGATCAAGGCCAGAAAATGAAACCTTGCGTTTAGGACTTTCCAGAGAAGCGGGATCGCGAGTAGCGCGGTACCGGCGACGATAGCCGAAGCCTCGGTCAGCCACGCATCGGCCATCTGCTGGTCGATGATGCCCTTCTTTACAAGCCACGAACCAAACGCAAACAGCAAATAACGGACTAGCGCCGCCAGAACTTGTTTCGTTACATCCCACTTCATATTTATCTCCTATCCCATTCGCTCGGAGAGTGGGCCGGCTCGTCGCTGCACAATGCCCTATAACCGAGTGCTATAAACGCCGTGAGGAACACAAGCACGAGCAGCGCAAATAGGCCGCCTAAAACTCGTGCTTGTCTTTCCTCATCCGGTGTTGCCATCTGCTTTTATCTCAGTTTGCCCTGTGTAAGGGCCGGGCCTTTTCGGTTCGCGGATTCCAGTAGCCGTTACACAACCACCGCTGATTAGTGAGCGCCTTATTTCGGGTCGTGGGCGGGTACTATTTCCTGGCCCGAGACGCTCGTCGTCTCCGTTCTTCCCGAAAGGCCCGGTCTCGTAAAAGACCGTTTAGCCTTCGGTCGGTGCTGGTGACGGTGTCGGTGTCGCCGGAACGATGCCCGAAATGGACGCCGCGACCGAACCTAACGCCGATGCCTTTGCGTCCAAGTCGGCCTGTGCCGCCTGTAGGCTCGTCAGGTCAACCCCGGCCGGTGCCTGTGCAATGATCGCTGCGACCTCAGCCGAAACCGTTGAAACCGCGCTCGAGATGTCCGTCAAGTCCTGCCCGATGGCCGCAAGGTCTGCGTTCTCGGACTGTACCAATGCTTCTAATGCCTGTTGATCTGCCATGATTTTCCTTATGTCTCCTTGTATTTGTACTAACTGAAACTCCAAATGTCCGACGATCTGGTGAACGCGGACAACATACTTTGCCAGCCGATAAGTCGCCTGTTCGACCCTGTCTAGCTGGTCTTTGTATTTGCGTGAGAAAAACATTCCTGCAACCTCACTCCTTGCCACTCCATTGAGCGGAAAGCTCGTCATCTGTGCCGTCGAAATGATTCAGATCGACGTTACCGCCGATACCGGACACTTTACCTTTATCTGTCCACTGCCAAAGCCAATAGGAGTCGTACCCCTTTGGGAGAACGGCTGTTGGCCCGTACTGCGGCATCCACAGTCTGTATCGAACAAGCGGCGGACATGCCGGAGCTCCGCCCTCGTCCTTTAAGTAATTTCCTGAGTACAAAACAGGTGATCGGCTTGTACCCCTCTCGACCGTCTGCAAAAAGTGCAAAACATCGATGAGCGGAATTGCCCTTTCGAAGTCGCAGGCTATCAGCGTGTCGTCATCGAGAACGCCCGCTTCCAATGCCTTTGCCATAAAGAACGCAGCCTGCTTATTTACATCGCCAGGGCGTAGAAACTCATAGATACCCCAGAGCAAACCCGCATCTTTTGCCAATGAATACCGAGCCTTCACTTTTGGATCGACCATTCCCGAGCCGTCGCTCATTTTGTGAATGACCCCGAGCACGCCATCCGCCTTCGCCGCCGCGAGGTCTGACGCGACCGTGTTGTGATGACTGAGATCTATGACTTTCTTGTTGCGTTCCATTTCTACGGTACCGTCAGATAGTTCGTTCCATCGCTTTTGAAACGCGCCATTCCGCAATCGGTCTCAAGCGAAAATGTGCTTGCTCCGTCTATATTTCCTGCTGCGGTCGCGACGGAGATAGCGTGCGAACCAGCCGAGCAAGTTCCATCTTTAACAATGAATTCTTTGCCGCGTATTGATGCGGGATCAGGAAGCGTGACTGTCCGGCCTGTGGTCAGCGATGTGTATACGATGATCCCCGTGTTCTGTACGGCTGAGTAGTCGGCATCCGCGACGCTCGTGATCTTTCTGTCTGTCGAAGTCGAAACGATCTGCGACGTCCCGGTCGTTAAGAGCTGATAGCCACCTCCGGCAATATCCTCGCCTTTGCTGAAATAATTATTCGAGTAAAGAACGTCAGTGAACCGTGTCTCAAAAAAGGGCTGATAATTGAGTATGCCGCTGCCAGCAGAAGTGAGGTCAACGATATTCGTGCCTGCCAGAGCGTCTGCATGAGTATTGGTCAGTTTAAAGGTCGTGGCTCCGGTGACATTGACGTAGAAGTGATTGCCATTGCCGATCCCACCCGGACAGCTTGTCGGGCAGAAGGTCAAGATGGCATCGCCTGAAGCCAGATTGTGGTTTGCCGCCGCAGTAACCGTGTCGGTCGCTGCATTTACCGTATAGTTGGTGACCGAGTACGCATGGCCGAAGCCAGGTGAGACCGTGATGTGAGCAAAGACGGCGTCGGTCGTTGAATCAGTGACCGCCGTGATCGTGTGGTAACTCTCGTTAAACCAGATCCGGAGCCCGACATAGTAATCGTAGGCCCTGCACTCGCTGGTGTAATGACAGTCGAGCGTGTTGCCGTCTGTCGAAACGAACGGTATCTGCCACTCGGCATTTTCGACTGCCGCTCCGGCGTGGGTGCTCAGCGTGGACACTTCATCGAACGTGTTGTCTGACGCTCTGACGCCTGCCGAGTAGTAGGTTTGAAGGTAGGCCGCTCCACTTGTCACAGGATGAGAGTGGTTACGAAGGATGTTAATGTTCCGGGCGTATTCGACAGCAATGCAGCCGAACATATTTCCGGCGCATTCGTTGTCCGTAACGTCGATGTCCGTACCGCCGTCAAGTTCGATCCCAACTGTCGTCTGGCTCGGCAGGGACTCGCCCTCAACGTCGCCCGTGATCTTATTGTGATGTACCCGGGCTCGGCGCATCCCGCCGGGAATATTTGTGGACTGGATCTCTATTCCGCGATTGACGATGTTCTGGTTGATCAGGTGAAGCTCGTTATACGCGACCTCAATGTCCGAGAGGACGTCAAATTCCGTATTAGGTTCAACATCGATCCCGGCCCACTGGCCACCACCAGTGACAGCATCGAGCCAGATCGTATTGTTGTTGATCTTGCAGAATTTACCCGAGATGATATAGAAGACCTGCGTTCCATAACCGAGGGCAGTGTTGTGGTCGATCGAACTGTCCTGGGGATATGGATCGGTGAAGTTTTGCCGGTTGCCGACAATCCCCGCCGCATAGGCAAACGTTGAATCAAACGTGTTATAGCGAATACTACAGTGCGAGCATTCGAAAAGGGAGGCGACTGTCTGATTGCCTCCTAGGTCGACGCCGCCTCCGTTCGCAAAATAGACGTGGTCGATATCGACGTGCGAGCTGTTCAGCTTGGTGGTAACAACATCGCAATTATTCTCGGTCGCGGTACTGGTATAGACCTTGGCGCTGCCATCGCTCCAAAATCTCGAATACGACCCCATTGTGATCGGATACGCGACGCCGGTGATCTGAGCGAACGTGTGCAGATAATCGCCCGACGTGAAGTAGATCGAATGACGGTCTTGCAGCCGAACCCATCCGTTTATGGTTCTCGGATAAGCAATGAATGTCACCGGACGGCCGCCGAATGCTTCGTCTAGGTACCAAAGACGATCCGTTAGAGAGTCGTTGCCAGTATCGATTATCTCGGTCGATATTTGAGTTGGGCTTGTCGAACTTCCGGTCCATCCGATCGGGGCCGGGGCGAAATACGCGACCATCGAGGACGGGGCCGAGGTAATATCGACGGCTATTCCGGCTAATGCGTTGGCATACGAAGTCGCGAGCTTCAGCGTCGTCGAGTCGACCACGATCGCGTAATATGCCTGACCGACGGTCAACCCTCCTGGAACGGTTGTATCCCCCGGTTCCAACGTCAGAAATATTCGCTGGCCGTTGGTATAGCCATGTGGACTTCCCCCACAACAGACCACATCGGTCGTCGTGTTGACCATCCACTGCGCCCACTGCACGCGGGCAGGGGCGGACGTTATGCTGAACATCGGTTTGTTTGCCGTGAGATCGGTGGATCCCTGGTCAGCGAAGACTATTGACCCAGCTCCAGTGAAGCTAATTTTCGCATTGTTCGAGGACGCGATTTTGAGCGTTGATGGAATGGTCAGGCCGGTCGAGACGGTCGAGTCTGCATCTACGAGCAGGGTCGTCGGTGTCGCCCCTATAGCCGCGATTGCAGAGCTGAGCGAATTGTTGTAAGTATTGGCGAGACTTGTGACGCTTCCGCCACCGCCGGAGACGATCAGGGCATTGACTTGGTCCGTGGTGTAGTAACTATTTGGAAGGATCGGCGAGGGCGCGGTGTTGTACGCTCTGAGCTGTACCCATGTCACGGTAGTTCCAAAACTCGTTGGCACAGAAAATGGCTCAAGGAAACGCGCCCGCAACTTTAACTCGCCACCTACATTGCTATAGAGGTCGGCGACGTACTTTACGGTTGGAACCGACGAGTCGGTTGTTGAGTCGATCGTGAATGACGGACAGGTTACCGTCGTACTTGCGATAGTACAGGTGATCGTCTTATAAAAGCCCGATGTCGTGCCTCCGACGACAGTCGTGCTGGTGCTGGTGACAAAGGTCTTCGTCGCATAGATCCGCATTTGGGCCGTGCTGCCGCCAAAGGTCCACGTCGTGCTGACATCATAGGAGGAAACGGTGACAACCGTCGCGAACGAGGAAGCGACAAGGCTGGCTAAAAAGAATAGTATTGTTAGAATTCGTTTCACGATTTATAATTAATTCTTCCTATGATCTGTCCCTTTTGCCTCTCACACTCATTTGAGAAATCTTGGCTGTCTATTCGCTTTAACTCTCAAATATTCGAATACCTTGAATGTTCTGATTGTCGGTCTCTCGTCTGCTCGCCAATGCCGGACACTGAGACATTGCTCGCCATGTACGGCACTTCATATTTCGAGGATGGCTCCAGTCCCGAGCGATTCAACTGGATCATTCCCAAACTCAACGGCGGTCATACCTTCCTCGATTACGGTTGCGGCGCCGGCGACTTGCTGGCGCTGGTCTCTGAACATGGCTACCGGCCCATCGGCATTGAGTTCAACCCGGACACTATCAAACGACTTCAAGGCAGATATCCCTTTCAGTTCCTTTCGCCTGACGAGTCGACCGAGCCGGCCGACTATCTGCACTTGGGCGACGTAATTGAACATCTTACCGACATCAACACGCAGCTCCCCGCTATACTGTCTCGCCTTAAACCAGGCGGCGTCTTGATTGCTTCCAATCCGCTCGAGGCCAATTCAAACCTCTTTGCGACGGCGATAAAGCTGTCGCGCAAGGTTCGCGGTGGCGGTCCGGTGGATGGCGTCCCCTACCACGTCACGCTCGCGACCACGAAAGGACAAAAGTCGCTGTTTAAGCGAATGGGCCTGAAGCAAGTACTCTTCGAGGTCGAAGAGATCTGTTTTCCAGCGCCTTATTCGCTGTCCGAAGCGAAAGGCCTCAAACCGCTATCCCTTTACGCACTACGCAAGGCCTCACAAGCCGTTTCCCGAGTCTCAGGTATTCAAAGATCAGGCAACCGATATAGGTACATCGGGGAAAAACTTTAGTTCGACGGCTGTGTTGGAATTCCATCACTGCCAGTCTTTGCTGTTGCTGTTCCGGTCGAGTGCGCTACCTGCGCGAACCTTGGAACGAACGTGCCCGCCGCATTGATAACTGCCGTAACATATATCTGATAGACCACATCGGTCGTAGTCGCTGTCGTCGCAGTAATCGCAGTGGTCGATGTGGTCGATTGAACAGTTCCGAGCGTTACGCCAGGCGGCGCTGTAACGAATGCAAACTCGATTGATGTAAATGTGGCCGACCCCCCGCCAAAATCGAATTTGAGGCCGTCGGCCGCGGTCGAATCATTAGCGATAACATGGTAGAGGATGCATATCTTCTGTCCCGCCACGGCCGCGATGGAGAGGTCCGTGAGATTGGACATTGTGGTGGTCGCATTCGTCGGGCTGGTCGTTAGCCGCTTATTCGGAGTTACTATCAACCAACCCCCTGGACTAAAAACGGTGTCTAGGTTCCCGCTATTGTCTCGGAACTTTATGGTCTTGCCGCTGTTGAAACCGATCGTTGTAGTGCCATCGCCTAAAACGTCGCCGAACTGGATGTCCGGTGAGGCGCTTACCCGAAAAACGCCAGATGAGGCATTTTCAAAACTCGATGCGACTAAGTTGGTGCCGTCGGATTTGGGAATAATGTTTGCCCCTGCTCCATTGGTGATCCCACCACCGCCAAGCGCACTCCACGTATTTGTCGCAGAGCAATATTTAAACGCGTGCGATGTCGTGTTGTAGTACCAACTTCCCTCGACACAGGTAGCTGGGTCTGACGCCTTTTTCCCGTAGTATCGCGGAGCCGATGCGGGTCCGGGTTGCCCAAAGGAAAACGCCGCTAGGAACGTCAGAAAAATGAGTAGCAATACAAATCTTTTCATCTGCATCTCCTTAAACATCGCGATAGTTGACGTGCGAGCCCGTTGTTGCTGAAAAGATCGACACGCGGCCGCCGACTTCCGGAAAATCCGAAACGTGAAACCGCGAGAACGAGTTGACCATTACAAGCTCGCCGACATTGGCCGCTGCATTCGTTGCGCCAAAATTCACCCAACAATCTTCGTCCACAGGCTGTACCACCAATTCTGTTCGCCCCGGCCTTTCGGCTAAAAGTTGTTGAGCCGTACCGCCAGCAGTGATAGTTGTATTATTTAAGGCTCCCATTTTTACTCTCCACTAAATCCGTATTTCTGCCTGAAGGCTGACAGCATCTTGTCCGGCGCCCAATTGATCGTTTCAATGTTCGTTGCAGTTTTCGGACAAAGAACCTGCTCTTGTTCCGTATCGAAACACCTTGAGCACGAAATAAGGTTGCCGCTGTCTAGTCTTTCGTCAGCCGGGAAGTCGAACGGCAAACCTCTCACGGCATCATCAATATCGCTGTCGGTCATATCCCAAAGCGGAGCGACAAAGGTTGTCCCATTCGTCGACACGACATCTTTTTGGAACGGCCTTCCCGTGGCGTATGATCTATCGCTCTTTCTTGTGCCTGTAAAAACCACGTCATAATTCCAAGGAGCGAGACCCGCCGATCGGTCTTCACTCATTTCAAGCAAACAGCGGCTATCGTCGTGAGCAATGTCCCGAACGACAGGGAATGTGAGATTTCCGAGTCCAAATTCATCGACTCGGGCCAACTGCCCCTCGCCGTTCGGGATCAGATAGGTGTGCCTTGGCGCAACCACGTAGACCTCCAAATTCCAGAGTTCGACCAGGTTCTCGATAATGCGCCATTGCTCTTTGGTGAAGTCCGCCGCGAAACAAATGCAATCAATGTCGCCGCGCAGCTTGCGGATCTCAGAAAGCAAGTACACGCTGTCTCTGCCGCCCGACAGTAGCAAGACGGGGTTCTTTGCGATATCGAGATATTCGTGCAGAAGTCTCATAGCGCCGCTGCTCCTACACTTGCCCCGGTTCCTATCGCACCGAGCCAATCAAATGGCTCCCTTGTGACAGAAATAGCGCCGGACTGCACAAGCTGCGGCGCGGTCAGTCCGGCCACGGTCGCCTGCTGGCCGAATGCCTGGCCTTGCGATGCCAGTCTCGAGGATTGTTCTGCCGCGCTCTCGCCTTCCGATAATCTCTCGCCCATCACTCTCTGGGCTGCATCCCTAACCGCCGGACTTGTATAGGCGCCTAACGGGTTCTGGAACGTGTTCTGATAATCCTCACGCTCGCGGCCGTATGAGTACGGAATAGACGGATCGATCTGTGTCGGCGACTGTACCATCGACTGAAGCTGTGTCGTGGCGGGTGTCGACGGCGGAGTTAAATATTGATACGAGTTAGTTTGGGTCTGCTCTTTCTTCTTTTTGTAGCAGATGCCGCTGCCGGAGAGCGAACGCAGCCGCGCAAAGCTCTGGAAAGTGGCCTTTGGCCTTCGGATTCTTTTGATCGGCTTGCTCATTCTTTGGTAAGTGCGGGCCAAATAAAAAACCGTCCGATTCAGGCGGCGGTTTGCGGCGCAACGCTTATCGGACGGCTAGATTTTCTGCCCTTTATTCTAGGTTAAATGTCTCAGGATTAGCAACCTGATTTTTGCCCAAAGCGAATTGGCGCCATTCGATCACTTTCCCGTGTGTCGTTCCCTTGAAGCATCGAACGCCCGTATCCATAAAACCGAGCGATGAAAACAGGCAAATAACGCTTCTATTCTTTGCTGGAACAAACCCGTAAAACCCCTTCACCCCGTGATCGAAAAGGTAATTTCGCACCATCCGGCCGCCGGTTATCAGAGTATCCAGCGGCGTTCTTTGTCTGGCTGACAAATGTGTTTGGAATATCCACGGCCTTGCTTCGGCAAGGCGAATGATCGCAGACGGTTCGCCGCCCTCAAAAATGCCGTAATTCAATTCGCCTTTGGCGGCATCCATCTGCTCCTCAAAGGTCTCTTTCCATGCGTTATAGCAGTCGCGGAACCATCTCGGGGCCGACTCCATCCATTCCCACGCCTCACGGAAGACATCTGCATCACGGCTTGGGTCTAAATACCGAACTTCAAGCATTGTCAGAAGCCTCCCCCTCATCATTCAGAGGCTTGAGATTGTGAACCGCATCTCCGTTGGCGATGTATGTTTGGTAAGTTTCGACCTCAAGGTTGTAAACATCGATCTCGCCCTCGATGACTACGTTCTTTTTTCGTTTAATATGACAACGAATAAACTTACCAGCCGCAAGATTCAATGTGTGGTCGATGTGCCGGAATTCCCGAAACGCCGCGCCGCCTTGCCAGTAAAGATGTTCCCAGGTAACGCCAGTTACGCGGCCATCGGCGAATGTCGCTTCGCAGTATTCGTCCGTGGTGTGCGTCTTCACTTCAATTACCCGCGCTGGATAAAGCTCGCCACCTTGATCAAACGCCATCACAAGCATATCCGGTTCGATCTCTCCGATTGGCATTTTTGAGCCATCGCCCATCAAGACTGGCGTTTCCCCAACAAAGCACGTTCTGCCGTCACTGTCGCCGCCGCCGCCGACCGTGATGTCTCCTACAAGGCCGCCACCCCCGGTCCCGGCCGTTCCTCCAGATGCGGAGGCCGAATTAGAGGCGCCCGAGTCACTGGAATAAGACTGCTTGCTGGATAGACCTAATTCAATGTTGAGCGTGTCCTGCCCGCGCTTGGCTCGGGCGCGTGTTTCGATAATGTCCGGCGCAGTATCCTCGTTGTCACGCATCTATCGCCGGCCTCCGCTGACGGCATATTCGATAACAACCTCATCAACACGATCAAGATTATTTACATCCGCGCCGTCCCACGTTCCAACGATATTCGGTGTAAAACACATCAAATCGCGCGCTTGAAAATCTTCGCTTGGGTAGTATTCGAGACCGCTTGAGGCCGTTAGCGATAGCGCTCCGGTCTTCGATCCCGAGTTTCCGGCCTCAAGTACGGCTACATCGATGTTCTCGCCTGATGCCGCACCGTGGATGCCGAAGTTTGGCGCGGTGAGTTTTCCGGTAACGCGCAGGTGCTTCACCTTCTTTGGCCGGTTTTCGACCCCTCCATCTGTGAACTGCCAACCAAGAGACCACGGAACCGTTTCGCCGGAATAGGTATCGAATCTGTACGTTTTTTGCGATGTGCCCCCGGCGATAAATTCAAAATGGCCGTTTACTGTCGCGACACCCGAAACGATCATATCGACCGATGAACTGCTAAGAGTTATCTGCGGCCCCCAGCTCTCGGTCCTGAGCATAAATGGCAGGATTATCGAGGTATATTTGCTGCTGGTGTTCAGGCCATTACCGGAATAGACATAGCAGACACATTCGTTCTGCGGATCGTGAACAACCGAGACGCGCGAGGCATCCCAGCCGCGCATTATCTCCTCGACATCCGCTGCGAACGCGTGTTCCTCGGAGCCTTCTTCACCGTCTGCCACGGATCTCATCGCGCCCGCCGAGGTAAAGCCATAGAGCCTGCCGTTGACGAAGCACAGAGCATCCGGGTTTCTAAATCCCGACTTCCAGAATGGTCTTGTGGCAACAGGAAAGTCCGCGTCAGCCGTGAAGACCGCGATCTGCAATGTGTTCGCCGTCATCAGGTAAAGACGGCCGGCCGCCATATACTGACCGATGATTATTTCTGGTGGAGACAGCGGAACTTCGTTTCTTGAGCCATTGTCGAGTATCAGCGGCGCCGCGGCTATGTTTGAAACCTTTATCGGTACGATAGACGGCCCTGGGCTTGTGCCGCCCGGATAGGCAGTTGTCGCCCTGCCCTGGCAGGACACGAGTACCGGATATCCTGCAACCGTTCCGACATACTCCGCGTCTTGTGGGTAATCATTGTCAAAGCTTATCAGTCTCGGACTCGCGTTTATTTCAGCATCGAGATATTCGAGGTTGTACGTTGCCGCGCCTGTTCCGCCAAGCTCCGTCGAGGAAACGGTTCTGACATTGAACCACGGACCATTGTCGGCGTTCGCTGTTGCTGAAGTTGTATCACCGCCAAACTCTGTTGCCTCAATTCGCCACGCGTCGTGAGGGTCGGTCGAGCCGTTTATACTCGCGTCCGAATCCATTGCGGGAAATGCGAGCTGAATGACCTGACCGGCGGTGATCGTAACTTTGATCTTTACGCCGGGATTTCCATAGGCGGGCGTTCCGAGCTTGGTCGATGCTTTTGAGATCCTTATCGACCTGTCGCCTGCGGGCATCGATTTTGTGACGGGCGTCTCCGTGATCGTTCCCGTTCCGGCGCTTGTGAGTGTGATAAATATCCCTAAAATTGCATCACTCAGACTAGATGCGACTTTCAGAGTGGTCGAGCCGGTGACTATGGCAAAGTAAGTCGTGTTCGTCTGAAGCGGCGCGGGAACCGTACCTGTGCTTGTAATCTTGAACTGCGAGCCGGTCGACAACCCGTGGGCCGCGCCCGCTGTCAACGTGTCGCCCGATCGTGTGACCGTTTGGGCAGACGGTGCCGTGGCTGCCGTTGCAGTTGTACCAGCCGGAATGGTCTTAAACCCTAAACTCTGAACGGTATATGTTCCATCGGTTTTAAGAATGGCTATCTTCGGATGCCGATCGGCTGCGAGGTTGCTTGTTAAGGTTGAACCATTGATGTGCAGGTCGCCCGAGCCCACGCACAGGATCGTTCCTTTGTCGAACTCCAATGCATTGCCTGAAAGCAGTGAGCCGCGCTTCTTATCGACCTCGAACAGCCGCCACATGCGGGATGCGGTCGCGGCCGTTCCGGTGCCTGACGGCTTCACAGTCGCAAGGAAATGCGTATCGTCGACAACTTCCTCGACAACAAGAATGTGTCTCGCTGATGTAAAAAGCTTCTGGCCTCTGTGAAGCTCGGCGATAAAAGATGTGCCTGTTCCTGTGACTGTCTGCGAGCTGGCAGAGTAATCGATCGTTCCCGTGATGGCTACGGCGGTGAGATTTTCGTTTAGGTCGAGCGAGCCTTTGTAGCACTCGAAGTAAGTTTTCTCGCGGCCCCTAATGAAGCCGTTAAAGGCCCTAAAGAGTGCCAGATCGCCGTTGCCCGTTCTGGCGGCGGTAGGAACGTACCTGTTTGGCTCTAAAGCAATGAGTCCCATTATTCAGCGTCTGCGTTGACCGGATTGCCGCGTAGCATCATTGCAAGGTTTTGAATGGCCTTTTCCGCTACATCGGACGGAATATTCAGAAATGATGTCAGGTCGACCACGTCAATCGGCATTGATACAGCCGTCAGGACAATGATTCCGTTAAACGCGCTTGCGTTCCCGCCCGGCTCGCGAAACAAAATGCTTTGTCCTTGCTGGGTGTAATATCCAAGCTGCGAGTGTACGGGCCTCAGATAATCCAGATATCGAGGTGCAAAAGATGTGAGTTGGGTTATATCGTCATCCGTTGTCGACGATACGCTTGAGCGGTCAAGACACTCGCTTATAACCTCGTCGGGCATATCTCCGGTGCCTAGAGATATTGTGACCGTGTGAGCGATCTTGACCTCGTTAGCCGCATCAGGATCATTGGCGTGATCAATGATGGCCTGTCTCAGTGCCATCGGAGCCAAGTCCTCAAGCACAGGCAGATTGTCAATAACCGGACTAGAGTTAGGATCGCCGCCCGCCATCGTTGCGACGCGAAGGGCACGGTCTATGATTTGGCGATATGAGATGTCAGGCATATCTAACTAATTCCCGGCGCCTGCGACGACACCAGAACAGGTGCAGGTGCAAACGCCGCCGCACCGGATTTCATTTCCGAGAGGCAATTTTCGAAATACTGAGCGCACATCTGACTTTGCTGTATGAACTCATCGTCCACGAACAGGGTCGAAACAAGTCCGGTCCAGGCGATGTCTAAACACGCATCTGGTATCGGCGCATCTCCGTTTGCGCCGATTGATGTGAGAATGTCCGAGGCCGAGAAAGTGACCACATCGATCTTCGCGTTCGTTCGAGTGTGATGAAGGCGCCCGTCGATGATCTTGTAGCCGTAGTAATCACCCTTGAGAAATGTATCGGCGTTGGTGACGATGCCGCTAATGATCTGCTCGGGCATCTCCGTCAAAAGCTCACCGTCAGATGAATCCTTTATCGCTCCGTACACGCCCACGATATTCTTGCCGGCTGAGTCCGTAGAGGGTATCAGCGCCTTATGAGCAATATCGGCAGTTTGAGAGAGGTTGTTTGTTCGAAATGGATGATTCGGGACGCCTGCGTAAGTTCGGATTATTCTGCCGAGAACCGAGACAAGCGCGTCTTTTATCGCCGAAAGTGGAAAGTCCGCGCTGCCTAACTGCGTCGAGGTCAGGGGCGACGTAGTGTAATTCGACTCGATCTGAGACGAAGTGACGCCGGCGATAGCATTGCTTTTAATGCCCGCCATTCTGAGTATTTGCCTGTATGGGATAGCGATAGCTTTATTCCTCCGCTAAAAATACTCATCTCCGAACGCCGCCCTCACAACGGGAAGGTCACGCGTTGGTGTCCTCTTTGCGACCACGAACTGCCTTGCATAGCGTTGCTCCTGATTCGACAGAGACAGCGCTAATTCTTTTCGCCGGTTCTCGTTTTTCGTATCGTCATCCCACCATTCGGCCGCAGGCAGGAGGTTCATCGAGGACCGAACTTCGACGAGTTGATGGTGCTGGGAAAGAACGGCCTCATCACCCGTCGAAAGATTGGCTATCCAGTCGCCAGTCGAAAAAACTACATCGATCCGAGTCAGCGTGTAAGCAAAAGGTGGAAGCCGAAACCAAAGGTCGGCGCCTTTGCGAAAAAATGCGATTTGAAAAGGAAATGGAACGCTCCACGCTTCGTTGAAATCTCTTGAGATAGCAAAATCAAGGGGTGAGTAAAGCCAGTAGTCGGCAGACACATCAGCAAGGTCGGCAAACTCCAAACTGACCGGGTTATTGTTCGTCTCAAGTGGATAGGCGATAACGAACAAAACTTTGCCGCTTGCCCCCGGAACGATGTAGTCGGTCGTGCCGGGATTTACATTGATGGGAACGGTGTTGTAACTCCAGATCTTGCCGCTATTGGAAAGCTCGTTGACGAAGTTTTGGAATTCGTAGGTCAGGTTTGTAAACAACACGTCAAGGTTGGGCCGCTGATCTTTTGGACCTAGAAGCAGCGACCTCACCCTCGATATGCTGTCATTTATCTGGCTCAATTATTTCTTACTCGTCTTTGACTTCTCGTCGACTTGATTATTAGGAACGACCTCCGTTGCCGGTGGCTCACCGTTCTTTTGCGCGGCAAGCAGTGTGAAAGCTTCGGTCATCTTTTCAAGCAACGCCTTCATATCGTCATTTGTCACGGCACTGCCGCCTTGTACTTTTGCAACGATGTCCGCAATGTCCTGCTCGGGCCGGATAAGGTCCTCGCGGCGAACCTCCAACTGCTCGAATAGCATCTCGGCCTGCGGCGAGTACGTGTGAACAAAGCCATTTGCCACGGGCGCCCTCACAAGCTGCGTGGCTGTCTTGAGATAATTCAAGCCCCACAGCCGATACGACTCGCAGGACTCAAGCATTTCATCGAATATCTGCCTGATCGACTCGTCGGATGTGTCAGCACGCCGCGACTCCAAATGCTTTTGAAGCCACGACAGTTGAACCGGAAGTATTTCGACCCCGGCCATTACCTTTTTCCAATTGGGAAAGATAAAGTCCTGCAAACCGGCTTTCTGGACATCCTCGAACGTCTGGCCTTGTAACGGACTTATCTCGACCTCGCCTTTCGTAGTGTCGTTGTGGCGTCCGCGCAGGAGGCTCTTTATCTCATCGCCCGGAAAGACACGAACGGCGTTGAGATTCTTGGCAAGCACCGCGCCCTCGCCATTGTCCTTAACCACCGACAGAACCAGCCCTTCCTCGCCGCCGATAAGGTCGTCATTGAGAAAGTCGAAGCCTATCTCCATCGGCGTCAACTGACACCGCCGAAGCAGGCCCTTTGATCGGACAAGGGTCTTATACTCCTGACCGAGATATTCGCCGCCAAGTCTGAGATCGGGCCGAACGCGCTTTGCGGCCGGTGTGATGATGTCGCCGGGAAACCATGGCCAACGTGTGGCCTCTCGGTTCACTTCCGATGGGTTCTCCGCGATCGGGATATTCTGCTCAAGTTCAAACGCTGCTGGTGCTGGCTGTGTCATACAAATTTATCCTTAACTAGTTTTTCTCAGAGCCGATATCGCCGCTCGATAAGATTTGGCGTTTTCGTGTTCCAGATCGGCCTGTCCAATGTCTCCTTCTTTTCGATTGATCGGCTCGTTGTTCGTGACCGTACCGAGCGAGATTTGCAACTGCGCAATGGCCGGTCTCATCAGCGCCCTAAACGCTCCTCGCCTTTTAAGATTTCGGTACATCGATACCTAAAACTTCCTTCTTTTTCGGACCCGGTAGACTGAACGGCTTTACCTTGCCCGTAAAATCGACACCCGTGAAATAGCTCAAGAATTTAAGCGGGTCGTCGTCGATCGCATCACTCATCTTTTGCTGGCGGTCGGCCTTTAGCTCTGTGACTCTGTTTGAAACTTCCGCATCCGTCCGGTCAAGGGTTTCATCTGAAAGCGGTGCGTATGGATCGACAAAATGATCCGCATCGCGCCGTGCCTTTGCCTGCTTGAGATTGTCGAGGTCGAATTGAGCGGGTTCGCGATACTGGCCCCAGCAGACAACCTTGTCTCTTTTGGCTATCGAACAGCAATGCTCGTTATGCACAGCGATGGTTAAGAGATGTGAGTAATATCCATCTGTCGGCGGCAGTGGCCGTCGTTCAACGCGCTTGCTCTCTTTTATGACCCATCTGGCCGCTTCCCACGATGCGTAATATTGTTCCGGTTCGATACGTTCTTCGAGTATCCATCTTGCCGGCGGAACATCGATGACATCGGGCGTTCCGGGAATTCTTATCTGTGCGAACTTGTACTTGGCCCGAAGCTCGGTCTTTGTGCCAAAACCGGCTTCCGTCCATTCGCAGTAAAATTTCGAGAAGGTGTCTTTCGACCCTGCCCAAACAAGCCGGACAATGGGATGCCGGTCTTTCGACAATCCCATTATCCGGTTGATTTTCTGCTGAAATTCTTTGACATCGACAGCGGCAGGCGGGCTATAAATAGCTGCCTGACACCACGTCGAACAATCGTTGAAGTTCAGTTCCATTGGTTATGCTCTCAGGTTTAAGCCTGAGCTGCTGTGCGGCATCTTTCCGTCCACACAAGCCCGTCCGAAACGAACGTCACGACAAACCGTCTGGCTGTCGTTGTGCCGGTCGCAAGCGTTGCCGTTGACCGGAAATTCGTCCCAAAAGTTAGCGTCCTTGATGTAGCTCCGGACGTGTCGATGATGATCGTCAATTCCTGGTCCTCGAAGCCTGCCGACGCGGCGTTGATCGTCTCGTCCTCGCCCGGTGTCCATTTGAAATTGATATATTTTGTGGTGTCCAAAGAGACCGTCGCGCCCGGCACAGGGGAAAAGTACCGATGCGAGAGTCCCTGAATTGCTGCTTCTGACATAGATTTATCTCCTCGCTCGGCCTTAGCCGAACAGCACCGCGTAGACCGTGTCGCTACCGAGTGCAAAAAGCGCCTTGAACGTCACCTGTCCGCTAGACACCGAGATCGAAAATGCCCCTCCCAGAACACCGGTGGGATTCTTTACGAAACTTGGTGTATACGCGCTCGATGTGTCGTTTGCCGCCGTGGAGCTTCCAACCAGCTTTACGACCTCGATGTCGTAATGAGACCGCAAGTCTTGCGGCCCCCCTGACTGAAGCGTAGGCGTAATGTTTGCTGCCATTAAAAACCTCCCTCAGCCTATTAGCTGGTCTGCTGCGAAATGCCCGTCTGCGATGCACGAATAACCGCCGCGCTCGCGAGAGCATTGCCCGAACGATAGATGTTTCCGCGCCAGCCGATGGCCCGCTGATAGCGGCCCGAACCGGTTCCGTTTCCACCGAGAGACATTCTCCACTCGTTGCCATCAAGATTGATGACGCCAAGCGGACGCTCCTCAAGGAGACCGAACTCGGAATAGCTGACGTAGTACTGACGGTCCTCGTCCATATCCGCATCCTCGATCCAGACGGTGTCGCCTGACTCGAAGCTCGACGCGATGCCCTGAACAACGTCATAGCCGTTCAGATACGAGCGCAGATTCGATCCCTGCTTTCTCAAGCTTGAGATCTGTCCGGGCGGCGTAAAGCACACGAGACCGTTCTTGGCGTTGGCGTCGTTGTTCTGGATGTGAATACCGGCCTTGAGCTGTTCGACAACCGCATTGGTCATCGGAAGTCCGGCCAGATCGACAACAAGGGAATTGAGCCGCGTAAAGGTCGCGGTGTTCAAACCCTGGACGATGCGATTCGTGGCCGAGATCAAATGACCGAAGCCGCGGAAGTACTTGTTATAGGAATTCGGGTCGACGATCGGATCGCCTGACGAGATGGTTCCCGAGGTAAGAGTGATCGTGCAGGACGATTTGCCCTCGACCGTCACCTGAAAGACGCCGCGAACAGCGCCGGTCGTGGTGTTGATCGCCCAATACCATTGGTTCTGCTCAAGGCGAACGGTTCCCTTCGTATGACCGGGCGATGTCGAGGCGGCAGTCTCGCCCGAAAGCGTCTGTGAGCCAAGCGATGTGACGTTGCCGCCGGCATATGCCAGAGCGCCCGTACCGTCTCCATAGACCATCTGGTTCATCCGCTTTGACGCAACGGTCATATACAGCATCAGTTGGTCTTTGAGCGTGATGAAGGCTCCGGGGACTCCGTTCATAAAGTCCTCGATCACTGCCTCGTCATACATCATCGGCAAGGCGTAGCGTGTCGGGAAGACATAGCTCGAAATGGATTGCGGCGGCGCGGCCTCGTTAAAGTCCGAGCTTCCTGCGGTGTAAGCGGTGTGACCGCCGGGCAGATTCGACCAGTACGGGATTCTCAATCCCTTCTCGCCCGCTTTCCGTTTCTTGGTAGATTTGCGGACGGCGGACAATCCCGGAGTGTTGTACTCCCGGATCTTGTTCATCTCGGTCTGTACCTGCTGTTCGACGGCGTCTGAAACGTTGTCAAAAAACAATGTAGCCATAACTTGCTCCTATTGCGCCGCTCGACGGTAGCCGCCAGTAGATTGGATAAGGGCTTCGTAGTCGTCTTCGGAAAAACCGAATGACGACGGCGATCCCGCTCCGATCTGTGACGGTTGGCCGTTCGGCGCTGGTTTGGGGGATGTGCCCGGAGCAATGTTGGGCGTTCCATTGGACGCTGGCCGCTGTGACCGCTTTTGAGCGATCGACGCGATCAGTTTGTTGCCTTTTGCGATAAGCCGTTCCTGCAATTCGACCTGACGCTGGACGGCCCTCTCCATGTTGGCCTTCTCGCCTCTTATCTCGTAATAAGCGATGTGACCAGCCACTTCTTCGAGTGCCTTTATCGTCGGTGCGATCTGCGGGTCGACCTCGATACCTTCGGCCTTCAGGGTCTCTAAGGACTGCCTGCCTGCCAGAGTGTCTTCGAAGCTGTTTAGAACGGTGTTCGCGATCATTAGGCTATCCATCTTGGAAAGCCCTGCTTGCTGGGCAAGGGTGCCCACAAAGGAGTTGAATACGGCGTCGCCTGCCTTTGAGAAGTTTTCGTAGGATTTGGTATCGAGGTTTTGCCTGAACGCCTGTTCCTGCTGTTGCTTCTCTTGCTGTTTGTGCTGTTCCTGCTGCTGCTGCCACGATGTGCGACGACCTTCTTCGTCGATGCGAAACTTGGCGTCTTCGAGCGATCGGTTGCGGGATGCGTCCGAAAGCAGCATCAGTTCTTCGCGCTCAGCGGGTGATATCTGCGAGAACGTGGCCCTCAAATGCTGAGGGATGTCCTGTAGATCTTCCGGGCTTGGCGGCGGGTAATTTCCTTGTGCGAGCTGGTAACCGTTAGCGGCGAACTTTTGGACATCTTCAAGACGTGCCGGGTCGACGCCGGCTCTCGCGAACAATTCCTGCAAAATATTGAAGCCCTGAGTATAGGGCGACGGCATCTTGCAGAGATCGTCGATAAGCTGGTAAGCGGTCTCCGGCTGGGTCTCGTAGAGTTTCTGCACGAACGGCTCGGTGGTTGTTTCGGGCATACCCGTTTGCGGGTTTGTCCTCAGCGTTCCGAGGCCGTTGAGCATTTCAAGACGCTCGATCACCTGCGGCAGTTCGCCGTAGGATTGAAGCGGCTCGTAAGCCTTAAGTTGATTTTCGAAGTCGGCAATCTTCGGATCGTAATGATTCACGACTGCGTTTCGATACCACTTTGGCGTCCTTTCGTCTGCTAACGCCGCTTGAATTTCCTGTTCGAGTTTTTGTTTGTCCTCGTCGGAAAGCGGTGCGGTTGACACTTGGCCGTCTTGTACGGGTGCATCGCCCAAGGGTTGTGACCCTGCTGGCTGCGTTCCGGTTGTGTCTGCGGCTGGAGCTGCGGTCGTTGGGGTATCGGGCTGGCCTTGTTCGGCTTGGGCCATATACTCGACAACGTCGGCGGCTGGTGCAGTTCCAATCCCCTCGCCTGAATTATTTTCGTCTGACATAGTTTTTTGATCCTTTGTTCCGTCCACCGTCCTGCCGGATCATTAGCGATGGCTGTGGCGGAAATAGAAAAAGACCGACCTGATTTGCCCTCTTTCGAGCAGACAGGCGGTTTGCGGCGCCTGCCATCAGATCGGTCTTAAATTGTTTTTGCTGGCAGCCGGGTACGGCCGCCTTCGCTTACGAATTTAACTGAAATCAGCTATCTAACGCAAGCATCTTCTTTTCAAACTCTGCTGCAAGCGATGAAAATATCTCAAAAACGGCAGCGGCGGTCTCGGCGTCATCGCATCGCGAAAGATGGTAACGCATCATCCAGTTCGCGTTGCGGGCCTCAACGAGACACATCTCCTTGTCAAACGCCGGTGGCGGCGGGAGATCGCTTCGCTTTATCACTTTGGGCTGCAACATCAAGTTTCTTTAGTGCCAATTCGTGTTGACGCTGGCGCTCGTTTTCTGCTTCGGTTCCCTTCTGCATCCCCTGCTCGTGAATGGTCTGTAAGACCGCCTGAGCGCCTTGGGCTTGAGCGGCCTGATCGGACTGCTGCTGTTGTTGAGCGCTCTGCGCAGCTTGTGCTTGCTGATTCTGTTGGCTCTGAGCGGCCTGCAAAGCCATCTGGGGTGCGTTTGAGGCAATCTGAGCCTCACTGACTGCCTGGCCGACAACGATGGCCTGGCCCTTTGCGAGCATCCCTTCGGCCTGAATAAACGCCTGCACAAGCTCGCGTTCGGTGTCAGACATTGCCTGGCCTTCATCTGTGTCCAGAAGCTCAGCGAACCACTTCATCTTGTCCTGATGAGCGGGTTCACCAATAAGCATCGACGGTTTGACCTGTGAGATTATCTGCATCAGATCGGGCGGCGGGACCGATTGTGGGCCGTACTGCATTGATGCGAGGTCACGAATCTGTGCGGCCTGACCGAGCAGTGTTTTGGCCGACTCGTAGCGGCTTCGGCAAACCTCCGCTATCTCGTCGACCACCTCCGTCGCAAAATCCATATCCCACGTTCGCTCGGCGTCGGCGACTTCCTGCGGCGCCATTTGTTTGGCTTGAATGTAACCGAGTATCCCGCCAAACAGACCATAAAAGGCCATCGCGTCTTTGCGTTTTGTCAGACGGTTACGAGGCTGTTCCGAGCCTGCCGCGATCGACCATTCGTACTCGCCTTTGACATCTTCAGCCGAGACTTCGATGCCGCGTGAACCGGTCCTTCCGCTTGGCGTCGAGGCGATGAAGCGTTTTTCAGGATTTGTCTGACACCACAGAGCAAATGCTTTTACTGCGGTATCGAGCCTGACATCGGCCTTGATATCTAATGCCGGGCTGAACAACTCACTCGCGTTCTGATCGAGAATTTCCGCCCCGGTTGCGGTATCGTTCCTGACCCTCGGATTTAGCCCGCCCGAAAAGTCCGTGATGTGATACGCAAGCTGCATAAAGTTCGAGAGATGTTGGTAGGTGTATTGCAGCATATCGCCCGGTACTGATTGTCCTTGTATTGGAAACATCAGATCCTTGACGCTTCGAACCTCGGGGAAATCCTGCAAGCGGATCGGGATATCAGCGCCGGGCTCGCTCAGGAGATGCTTCTGATTATCGGGAACGGCACCTTCTGCCCATAGTGTTGCTGGTGTGGCCATCGTGCCCATGTAGCGGACGGCTTGAGAGTCAAATCGGTTGAACCTCTTTTGGACCTCGACCGCATCCGTCACGCCCCGGCCTGTACCGGACAAGGGCTTCATATGATAGACGCCCGATGTGACGCTTTGCGAGTGATGGTCGGCGGTGATCGAGAGTATCGTCGCCATTCCGTTGATGCCCAAGACGCAGGCGCCATTAGGAAACAGGTCGGACATTCTCGCACCAAATGGAAGCACCTGGCCACTGACAGTTTTTTCGCCGCCGTTCTGCTCGCCCTTTATCTCGATATCGAACATCTCGTCGGGCGATAGGTACATCCGCGAGATGACGCCGGAGTTTGAGCGGTCACCTTTTGGAGCGCTAGACTTGCCGCCAACGGGCGCGCCTGTTGCCGACAGATTTGCAACAACCTCCAAACCAAAATCATTCGGGCTTTCACCTGCGGGCAATATGACGTCGCCGATAATGCTTCGGATGGCGCCCCAACTCATATCCTGCTCGATGATCGCCCATGAGGACTCTTCCATCCGGTAGCGGTAATCCCACGCGCAGGCGGGGAAGGCTAGTTGCTCGGCCTTGATGTTCGGTTGGGTGGTTGCCTGATATCCGGCGGCGTATTGAATCTGAGTGGTCGGCGGCGGCTCGTGATAAACAGCCGTCGAGCCGCAATTAAGGCAGACGGGCATCGGCGGCATTGAACCTTCATCCGAGTCGCCATCATTGGCCTGAAGCTGGTTGAACGCAGCGGACGGGCCTGTTTTCTCGCAGTCGTAGCACTTGCCGAAACCTTGCCCGATCTGGACTTCTTTGGTTTCGAATATCTGCTTCAAAACCTGGACGCCCTTTTTGTAATCGGGCATCACCTGATTGCCGTACCATCCGAACACCTGCGCCATCAGACCTTCGTGCAGGTTGTACCAGCGCGTGTACATCTTGTACTCAAGATAGTCGACGATGGCATTAGCCTTTCTTGCCTTTGAAACAGCCTGATCCTGATTCGACATCGCCCGAACAATGATGTCGGGGTCGGACGAGCGCCATTTGGACTGCCAATTCGAGCAGTAATACTGCATGAAATTGACGGCCTTGATCTTATTTGGGTCTGATTTTCGAGGGGTGCGTGGACTATATGCGTTCGTGAATGGGTTCCAATCGAGTATCTGCTTGCCTTCAATGAATAGGGCGACAAGCTGGCCGGCCGCGATCATTTCCTTTCTGGCCTTCTCGTTGGTTTTTAACAGACCGGTGTATTTTTCTTTAAGCGCGTCGGTGAGGTAGTGAGACGAGTTTGGAGACTTGTCGCCATTACGCTCCTTTAGGGCCAATAATGGCTTGAGCGGCGCCATATTTTGGCCGATGTAATTGCCGATGGGATTGATATCGGTCATCGTATGGCGCGAGGGGCTAGAGCGGCGGCGCTACGTAAATGCGAACACATATCCCGCCGGTCATTCGTATAGGCGGTTCGAATCAACTGCGGCTGATGTGTTAATGCAGCAAGACCCCTAAGTGAGCTTTCGGAGGCCTGCAACACTAACTGAACTGACAGGGATCGGTCGACCCTTCGTTGCCAGACGGCTACATATTGCGGACACGCTACACGCGTATCGTGAACATTCGAACAGTACGAGCAGATGGAGTTGAATTGGCTTAGCGCGGGGGCTTGGTCGCTTCGAAGGCTCGCCGACTTCTGAATCTGCTGCCAATCCCGAACGTGAGCGTCCTGATCGTCGTCGGCCATCCAAATGTACGGACGATATGTCATTGCGTCCCCTCAAACTCCGCCATATACAGCGGCTCCATCTCTCGAAACTTCTGCTCGACCATCGAGTCGATTAGATTCATATCGTCGGTCGCCTCTTGCGCGTACTCGCGCAGGATGGCTCGTTTCTCTTGCATAAAGGCCGCTAGTCTCGCCGGTTTATCGTCGGGCTTAGTCTCGGCCTTGATGGTCTCTTTGACTTGATTGCCGATGGCGTAGGTCTTTGCCTGTGATGTCAGAAACCGGTCGGTCCACGCGAAATCGCGTTCAAGCAAAAGGTTCGTGCGAGATTCCAGTTTCGATTCAAGGGAAGCGATGCGCATGTCTTTAGCTGCTTCCCTTTGTCTTGATTCCGTCAGTTCGCGCTGAAGCCTTCTGACCTCTCGATACTTTGTGAACATCGTCTGTCGGCAATTCTAAGTAAAAACTCTCGTAGCATCTTTTCTCTACGAGCGATTATCGGATCCGGCCCCTCACCTACCCAATAAGACAGTCGTCGTCGCGGAAGTTTCGCAACAAAGCGTTTAATATTCCGCCAATCGCGAACGTGCTTATTTTGCTGGTCGCACTCGTCATACATCCAGACGTAGAGGCCGGGAATGTTCACTTAGTCTCCGTACAGATCGCGGTTCGGCAAACTGCCAAGCTGCGTCAATGCCAGCAATCCAGCGACGGTCGACACACCCGACAATGTGGAATCTGTAATTCCATCATCGACCGCGACGGCCTGCGCAATGCGGTGTTTGAAACGATGCTGATCGGCATGAAGACCCGATACCGCCTCGACCGCTGTCTGAAACGCCGCGATAGATGCGTGATTGGCACTCACGAATGTATCGGAAATAATGCTCAGGTCGTTTGCTCGCTGAAGCGTGGCTCCGGCCTTAACGGACATCGGGATATGATCTGCGTGCATAAGAATTCTCCTATAGGCTGAAAGAAAAGAATTGAACGTTCAAGATGTACGGAATTCGATCTTCCGACTGCTCGAATGTATTGAACAATATTTTGGTGTGAAAATGCAAGAGATATCTGGTAGGCGCGCTAGTCCGGCTGTGCTAGATGTTGGGGTGGTGAACTATTTCTCGGCTTCCTCAATAGCCGACACGAGCGCTTGAGGCGTAGTGCCCAAACTCATTAACTCAAAAGAGACCGTTACACGCGCCGCTTCCAACAGCCTCTTATAGTTCGCGGCAAGGGCTTTGAGGTCGCTCGGCTCGAAATTCACTAACAACTCCTCATAATCGATCACAATGCCATCAGGGGTTCGGCCCGTCGCGCGAGATATGGCGATAGAATCGTCGTCATCGCGTAGGCTTTCAATCGCTTCTATCGTCTTTGCTATGCTGGTCACCTGTCTACTCCTGCGTCCGTCCATTCAACGTGCCCCGGATGGATAAGAACCGGGGCTTCACCCGTACAGTCAATATGGCGATTTCTCATTGTCCAAGAGACGGCTCCCTGCTTCATCCAGTATCCCGTTGGTAGAGGGTGATCTGACCAATTTGGCGGCATTAGTCGTATATCATCGCCGGGCAAGCCGACTGGCTGATCTATCGTCTTTGCAATGGTCATATGGCGGAGTATTTGGTAGCGGATCACTTCGAAACGTGAGCGCTGAGGGGTGATTAGCCAATCGTTGCGGAGCTGATACTTCCGCATTTCAACCTTCAACCGCTCAGTCATAAGCGTCCAAAACACTGCCCCATTCTACACCCTTTCCACTTCTTTCCGACACGCGAACGACACGGAGAAAACGCTCTATTGTGCGGCACTTCTCATCTTCCCACTCGTAGCCGTATTTTGTTTCGATGCTCATTCCTTTAGTGCGGCCTCCAGGTCGATTAAGGCGTCATCTAGCGCAAAAGTAGCGAGCGGCTCTTTGTTTAGTTCTTTAGCTAAAGCCTCCGCCGCCGTTTCCAGCTTAGTTAGTCGCGCCTCAAGAGCCTTGAGATCGGCGCCGTCGAAGTTTATCGCGTCGGTTCGCCATTTTCGCTCGCCCGAATCGTTGTCCTGAAACCCGTTAGAGTAATTCAGCAACATCCGGCATTTGTCCGGCAGCTCGCGGATCGCATCGCGCGTCTTGGTTAGGTCAGTCATTTCACCAAATACTCCTTCTCAAGTTCTTCGATCTTCTCTGCGATGGCCTTGAGATAATACCAATGCGAGCGAGTGTAAAGGCCTTTGAACGGAAACTCGACTACATGAAATTTGCCGTTCATAAACGTGATCTTGCAGCATCTGTCGGGTTGAACATCCTGCATCGAAAGCCTCAACCCAAGCTCGCCGCCTTGATTCAGCTCAAACGTATAATGGTCAATTCGCTGGCGCCTCTGATTGTAAAGAATTTCCATCAAATCACCCTGCTTGGCAGCATCTGCTCGACTTTCCGCGCCTGCACCATCAGGCTAACGGTCCGCGACGAGTAGATGTTTGCCGTTCTGATAAGCCTCTCCTTTTCACGACGAGGCAGATCGGACACGGCAAGCGTCTCCATCCTGCCGAGATGTATCTCAAGCAGTCGAACGGCGTTCGCCAGGTCTATCTCTGCCCTGTCGTGATCGAGTGTCATTGTGTTTACTTCGCGGCTGGCTCTGTTTTATCGGCCTTAGCCGTTTCCTTATCGCTTAGTTCAACGGCCTTTTTCTCGAAGTCCGTGTCCGCCTTGCCCGTCTCGATGGCACGATCTGCCTGATAAACGAGGCGTTCCCTGTGTGTGACTTCCACGCCGCCCCAGGCCGGGTCTTCCTTCGGCTTTGTGGCCTCATACGCTTTTGCTGCAATTGCTTCGCTCATAGTTAATTTCCTCCCTTTGCTTAATATCCATCATCTTGGATGGAATCTCTCGACCGCCCCCAACTCTCGTGCGGGAACGGAATCTTTAGCTTCTCTCGAACCTCGCCTTCGGCCATTACCCGCGCCATCTGCTGCGAGTCGGACAGCGCCTTTCCGGTCGGTGAATTCTTGAGCAGGTTGGCGATCTTTAGTTCTTCGGGCATCGCGGCTTCGACGGCCTCGGCTGCACTTAACGGCTTGGCGTCAACGCCCCACCGCGCAACGGCGTATCTGACCGTTGTGATCACATCGTCAAAGACGGGCTTAGGCCGCATCTTTGGTACGGGCTTGCCGCGTTCTTCCGGCGGATAGTGCCAGGACACGATCTCGGCTCGCAAGCGCTTAAATCCACCCTGCGTCTGTGACGGCGTTACGAAATGCGCCCCTGTTCTTTCGTTTCTGGCTAGAAAGTATTCGTCCGATCCATCCGGCGCCGGTAGAGCAACGAAAATGATCCTGCAGCGGCCAAACAGCTCGGGCCGAAAGGGATTTTCCTTGTCTTTGTCGATGATCTCGAAATGAAAGACGAGCTTTCTCCGGCCCTTATCAAAATCAAGGTCGGGAATGAGCCAGTTGTCGCCACACTTTTTGAGCAACACTTCTTTCGGATCCGTGGCCTCGTGCGACATATCATTGACGGACGGGCGCTTTATCCAGTTCCGGCCATTGCGGACGCCAAGATCGGATTCCCATTTCGAATAGCACGCGAATCCTTCCGTCTCGCTAGCACCTACCGGCTCGATCGGCCGCGAGTGAAAGAAGAAGAGCGTGTCATTAAGCGGCATCGCCATCGATGGCCGCATCATCATCGAATATGCCCAGATATGCGTATCGTTTTCCTGTCTTGCCGATTCGCCGTAGTCGCAGACGCGGCCCCAATTGCAATTCCCCGGGATGATTGGTCGACCATTCCGGTCTAGAAATCTCTTTGCTGGTACTCCAAGCCTTTCCCAACCATCCAAAAACTCATTGAAATTGATGAAGGCGTGAGGCTCTGAGACGTTTTTCAGCACGCGGCCTGGCTGTGATGCCTCGTAGTTCCGCTCGACCTCCTGAGCGATCTCTTCCTGCGTCATAGCGTCGCCGATATAGCCGTATGGCAAGGCATTGAACCACCGCTCGTCGCGCCACGGATGTTCTCGCCAGTCCATCTCAAACTTCGCAGTCTTCCCATCGTGCGCGAGGTCGGCAAACTTATTGAATTTACCCTGCACTGAGGATACGGAGCAATTCGAATTTGAGGTTCGGGATAGCGCGGTGTGTTGCGGATAGCCGCCGTGAGCCCAGGCCGCAAACTCGTCTCGCAAGACGAACGTAGCCCTCTTCTGCCTGCCCACATTTGGCGTTGGGGCATCGCCACTGATCACGCTCTCGGTCTCGCTGTTCGAGATGATCATATACGGCATATCCTTATCGAGACTGAAATCTCGCGGAAGTTGCCAACGGGGAAGCAGCCTGATCTGGAACCGAAGTTTTTCGAACAGGGTGCCGGGGTCTTTTTTCGAGTCGACCAGGTCCTCATTAGCCGACAGGACAAGGCCGTTAAAGTTTCGACTGAAAAGCCATTTATGAAGCTGCCAACGCAAAACAGTCTCGGTGGCGCCCATGTCGCGGGATTTTTCCACAACGCCTGACTCACGCTTGATGAATGTGATCGTATCAAGCCATTCGACAAAACGCTCCTGAAACTCGAATAGAGCGAACGGCATTACCGACAACGGCGTGTCGGGCCTCGGGTCGACCGCCCACGCGTACATTTCGAACCAATGTGATACGTTCGCCGCACAAAGATCCCTTTCGTTCCGGACATCGCTTTCGGTCTTGATCTGGCTGAGATAGTCGAGGCGCCTGCGGGCAAGTTCCGACGAACGGGTTAGCTGCCACTCTACAAGATCGATCTGATACATTCGCGCATCGCGTTCGGTCTCATTGCTTGCCTGTTCTGCGAGTTCTTGCAGCTTCGCCTGCTCGACAGGGATTTGTTCAATGGACCTGAGCGCGCTTTGAAGCGTCTCGATAAGCAGTTCGTGCGGTGAGTATATCTTCCGAAGCCGCGGCGCAAGTCCGGAGCTTACGCCAGTGGCAACGGCTGAGGCTTTTTGCTCGTTCGTGAAAGCGGTCATTGAACGGTCTGGGTGATTAAAGATTGCTCGATTGATGGGTTAAGCCCTTCAAAGCCAACAGATTTCAAGAGCGTGATGGCCTCTTGTGCCGTTTCCACCACGCCCTGTTCCATAAGTTGATTCATCGCCGTCTGCCACTTTTGAATCGTATCGTCGTTCTCGCGCGGCTTTTGCTTGATACCGAGAATGTCCGCGAGCTGTGCCAGGGCGTCGGTTCGAGAGTAAAACTCAACTGCGACAGTCTCGCCATATTTGGTTTGTTGCCGGCTGATCTTTTTAATCAGCTTCGCAGATCCATTTTCCTTAGCTTTGGCGAAGTCGAGGACGCCTTCGTCATCCATCGCATCTTCGATCGACGCAAAGGCGATCTCGGCCTGAGCGCCGATGATGTCTTTGGCGTCTACGTCGGCGATCGAGCGAAAGTAAGCCCGCCGTTTTTCAAGGGCTTCCTGAATTATAGGGGTATTTAACTTTTGCGATGCCTGAATGCCGGCGGATTTGGTCGCTTTATGGCCCGATCTTTTGTAGGCATCGGTCGCCGTCTCACCCTTTGCCACGAGGTCCACGAACTTCTCATCACGAGGCGTCAACTTTACTGGCTTCTTTCGTCCTGGCATATATCAATTCGCACCACCGACATCATAACACGGCTGAACAATACATCCGCCGCCGGCCATGTCCTTTCGTTCTCAAAATGATCCCCAGACCACCGCTCCCTCACTCTCCCCGAAGCGCGGCGAAGGCGAGTAGGGCGGTGTCGTATAAGTTCTCGTCTTGGTCGTGCCAGCATTGTGAGCCTTCCGGTTGATCGCACGGCTGAGAAATGCTTTTACCGTTGTCGAATTGAATCCATTCTGCTTTTGCCAACAATCGCTCATACAGCGCGTTCTTCTCCTCGGCGGCGGCGAGCTGGGCCTTAAGAGCTTTAATCTTGTCGCTGTGACGCTTGCCTTGATGCTTCGACTGATGGTCAAAATGAGCACGCAATTGTTTCTCGTCTTTAGCGTCTTTATACCGAATGCCCTTTTTTGTGGTGATCGGGATTCCGCACTCGCAAACTTCGCTCATTTCCCCTTCTCCTTTTGCCCATCGAGATATTGGCGGGCTGGTTTCAGTTCACCTTTGGCCGTTGCTTCGATCAGACACAGTACGCATTCGTGGCCGGGTTCTTCGTGGCCTTTGGTATATCTGAGTATTTCGTCAAGCCGTTCTCGCAGAGCAGAGTTTTCGGCAGTGAGCCTTTCGAATAAAATGCTTCCCTTTTTCATACAATCGAGGCCGTAGATAACCTTATGAAACGCCTCTCTCGCAATCTCCACCCGCTCTCTCAGCCCGTCACGCTCTGCGATAAGATCGCGGTTCTGCTCGGCGGCGAAGGCGGCCAGCCAACTTGCATATTTGTTGGGGCGCCGATTCAGTTCATCAAGCGATATACCTTCCTCGCCCTCACCTGGTTCGGTCGTCCATCGAATCTGCGTATGTGATTCGAGCCATTGTTTCGCTTTTTCAAGTGTCATAATCATCCCTCTCTAGGAAGTGGCGGCTAGGCGTACCACTTATCGATTGCCTTGTATGCCTGCTCTATATCCGAATCGTTTATGTATTCGATCAAGGCTTTGTCCGCATCCGCGTGAGCTCTTTCGTTGTCGAAACTTTCAGCACATTCTTCTAAGATTTTCAATAATTCCTCTTTTGTCATCTTCTCCTCCTGCCAATCTAAAATTATTCCGAGTCTGGTGTTTGTGGCGTGACTGAATCCGCCTTACCCTCGTTTACGTGCATATTCTCAGGCGTAAACGAACCGACAAACGAAGGGTAATAGTCGTCGGAACGATCCGTGCCGACCTCTAAAACCAACTTGCCGTTCTTTGTATCGAAGAATTGGATAATGTCCGCCTCGTCGTATCGAGAGCGATCGCGGTAAATACCAAGCACTTCGACTGGCGTAAATCGGTTTTCAACCTTATGGCGCGTCAATTTCAACGAACGCAGACTTGAACGGTAGCCATCGGACGGGTCCTCAATAGCCCGGTAGGTTTTACCGTCCAAAACAAAGTTCACGACGGACGCATCTTCAAAGTCCGATCCGTACTCTTCCTTCACCTGATCGATACTCAGATCAACACCTGATAGCTTGTGTTTACCGACTAGCGATTTCACTTCAACTTCTTTTTCCATAATCTCTCCTGCACGGCGCACACAAAGCGCCTCGGTGTTAAAAATCTGTTGGGTCATTTGCTTCCGGGTTCAGGCCCATTCGATGCTTGCTGGTTAAGGTCGTGGTTGGACGCTTGCCGCGCTTCCCACTCGGCCTCGATAAACACAGGGCGATTGCCACTCATTTCGTCTCGTCCTCCATTCGATACCACCAGCGTAGAAACATCCTCACGGGCCACACTCGATGGCTTATGTCAACAGCCCGTCACGTTCTGCGATAAGATCGCGGTTCTGCTCGGCGGCGAAGGCGGCCATCAGTCGCTGCACCATTTCCCGCATTTCAGTATCTAATTCAGCATCCAGTAGGTCTGGGATTTCCCGCAGCAAAAATTCTCTCGCTTTTTCAGTTGTCATAATCCCCTCTAGTGGCGGTCTGGATTGAAAGACCCCCTCGCACCGCTCTATTTCATCGACGATAAAACTCGCCTTTGCCACGTTCTTTGCCGTGGCCTCATCCTGAGTCAGTTCGTTGTTCGCTACCTTTTCGGCTATATACTTGTAGCGTTCGGGATTGCTCAATAAGGCCGCTGTGATTAACGTGACCGCTTCAACTCGTGTCATCTCTCACTCCTCCGGGGATACGCCTGTAATAATTCCGGGTTTTCGTAGATGTTGCCGATGACCTCGACGTTTTGCGGCTCATCCCACACAATCTCGAATAATACGTCGCTACCGGGATACTTACGGCTCTCGTCCGTATCGAGATACCACGCACCCCTCGCCCAGATAATGGGAAGGTCGTAGCAGAACACGCGCTCTTCAAAACTGTCAGACCATCGCACAATATCGCCCTCGTAAATCTCGACGCCGTTGCGGTCGCGCAGGCCGGTACTTTGCATCAGCTCGTATCGACTTGGAACGTTGTCTTCGTTAAATATCGGGTTGTCCTCACTATCGTATCCAGTAGCGACGAACCATTTGCCGTCTTGATAAAGCAGTCCATCCTTATGACTAAGATCGAACCGCTCCATTTGTTTACGTTCCTTGTCCCACGCTCTGAATTTAATTTCCCTCATCTCACTCTCCCTCCGGCCAGCGTCCGTCATTCAGCATCGTCGGCCTCCGTTGTCTCGCCTTTTCCGAGGCTTCCGGTCGAGACTGCCTTTAATTCTACGTCTCCGCATTGGACGCAAAATTGTTTCTCTCCAAAATGCAATACAGGCACAGGCGGCCTAAAATGGTCAGTCCCACATTGCGGGCACCGCATCAGTAAACTACCCGCCGTGCCAAATCGCCATTCAGGATGTTCGTTCGGGCAGCACCAATGATCTAGTGGAGTTTTTTGCATTTCTCTCATCATTCCTCCGTCTCGCCTTTGGTGAAGGGTGCTGGAATCTCGTAGTCCTGCCATGCCAGCACATTGCCCTCCACAAGTTTGCCACTGTGCCAAAAATACCACCCCGTCTTGGCGTCGTAGCCTGCCGACGATACTTTCACCCTTCCAAAATCCCAAGCATCCTCAAACGTGATCCATCTCCGCATTCCAACGTCCGGCAATCCGTCAGTCTCGATCACCTTCCACTGGGATGCGGCGGCAAGTCCGGCCCGGGCGTTCCATTTCTCGATTGCGGCTTTTTCGGACGTTTGAAAACCGCCGTGAGCGCCGCACGGCAGACAAGAAACTCCGTGAAATTCGTTTGGCTGTATCGGATGCGGCTTGTACGCCAGACCGACACCATCACTTCCGCAAAATGGACAGGGTTTCAATTCAATCGCCGCTTCTCGTTTTTCTTTCATCTTTCCCTCGTAGGGTCATTTGCTTCCGGGTTCAGGCCCGTTCGATGCTTGATGGTCAAGGTCGTGGTTGGACGCTTGCCGCGCTTCCCACTCGGCCTCGATAAACACAGGGCGATTCTTGGCGTCAACGCGCATTCGCAATAGCGAGT
>Ga0207707_10000241_pt1 | contig 59575 bp, 49 predicted proteins | sample KBSC83BmetaG_FD_184336 | JGI IMG/M metagenome (GOLD analysis project Ga0207707, IMG submission 184336) | Corn rhizosphere microbial communities from Kellogg Biological Station, Michigan, USA - KBS C8-3B metaG (SPAdes) (version 2) | ecosystem: Host-associated > Plants > Roots > Rhizosphere ... | reverse complement strand
GATGCCGATGCGCACCTGGTTACCCTTGACGCCCAACACCGTAACGGTTACCTGGTCGCCGATCATCAGGGTTTCCCCCACGCGGCGGGTCAAAATCAACATGACGGAACTCCATTCGTTCGGATCGATTAGACCCGATACCCGCATGCGCGTTCCCCTCGGACCGCACATCACGGTAATTCAGGACGATCGCGAACAGGCCCGGATGAATGCGCGAGTTCAGGTTCCTCCATCACCCACACTAGACCGGTGCAGGGGCGATCGATGCGTGGCGACTATAGCTGAACGGGCGGCGCAGGTGCAATGCAAAAAGCGGCGAAAACGGCATGACTATTGGCATAGAGGCGATCAAACCAGCGTGGGCGCGAGCCAGTCGGCCAGCCCTTTCAGAGCCCGATCCAGGGCCGGCGAATCCACGCCTCCGCCTTGGGCCATGTCGGGCCTGCCGCCGCCCTTGCCGCCGATTTCCCTGGCCACGTGGGCCACGACCTCACCCGCTTTGACCTTCGCCAGCGCGGCCCCGTGCACACCGCCGACCAACGCGGCTTTCCCGTCGCTGCCCGAAGCCAGCAACACCACGCAATCGCCGAGCTTCTGCTTCAGGGTATCGACCGCGTCGCGCAGCGCTTTCGCATCCATGCCATCCACGCGCGCAGCGACCAGCTTGATGCCGCGGACGCCGACGGCATGCGCGGCCAGATCGCCCGTGGCCGAACTGGCGGCCTTGGCCTTGATGGCATCCAGTTCGCGCTCGAGCTTTTTCTGTTTGTCGAGTACCTGGCGCAACTTGTCAGCCACGTCTCCCGCGCTCGACGAGAGCAATCCTGCGATGTCGGCAAGCCGATGTTCTTCTTCCACCACGTGGGCCATGGCACCCGCACCGGTCAGCGCCTCTATGCGACGAATGCCGGCTGCGACACCGGATTCCGAGACGATCTTGAACAGGCCGATTTCCCCGGTGCGCGTGACGTGGGTGCCGCCGCAAAGCTCGGTCGAGAAATCGCCCATCCGCAACACCCGCACCTCGTCGCCGTATTTTTCGCCGAACAACGCCATCGCGCCCGTGGCGATCGCGTCGTCGTAGGCCATGTGGCGGATTTCGGCGACATCGTTGCGGCGAATCTGTTCGTTCACGCGATCCTCGATGCGGCGCAACTCGTCAGGCTTCATCGGCTGGAAATGCGAGAAGTCGAAACGCAACCGGTCGGGCGCCACCAGCGATCCCTTCTGCGTGACGTGCTCGCCCAAGGTTTCGCGCAGCGCTGCGTGCAACAGGTGCGTCGCCGAGTGGTTCAACACCGTGGCCTGGCGGTGAGCGCCGTCCACGCGCGCGCAGACATTTTCGCCAACGCGCAGCGGTTCGCTGCCCTTCCACTCGCCGACGTGGCCGTGGAACTGGCCACCAAATTTTTGCGTGTCGTTGACAATGAAGCGGCCTGACGCGAGTTCCAGCGCACCGATATCGCCGACCTGGCCGCCCGACTCGGCGTAGAAAGGGGTGCGGTCCAGAACGACCGCGGCGGATTCGCCGGGCTGCAGAGCAGCCACCGCGCGGCCATCGCGCAGGATTGCCAGCACCTTGGTGTCTTTCGCTTCGAGCGTTTCGTAGCCAAGAAATTTCGTCGGCGACAACCTGCTGGCAACTTCAGCCGGCAATTGCGCCTTGCTTTCGAACTTGCTGGCCGCGCGCGCACGTTCGCGCTGCGCTTCCATCGCGCGCTCGAAACCGGCCATGTCAACCGACATGCCGCGTTCGCGCGCGATGTCGGCCGTCAGGTCCACCGGAAACCCATAGGTGTCGTACAGGCGAAACGCATCTTCGCCCGGAATCGTCTTGTCCGACTTCGATGCAACCTCATCGAACACCTTCATGCCGTGTTCCAGCGTCTCCCCGAAACGACGTTCCTCGGCGCGCAGTGCTTCCTCGACGAACGCCTGCTTCGCAGCAAGCTCGGGATACGCCTCGCCCATCTCGGCGACCAGCGGCGCGACCATCTTCCAGAAGAAATCCCCGCGCACGCCAAGCATCCAGCCGTGCCGCAAGGCGCGACGAATGATCCGGCGCAGCACGTAGCCGCGGCCTTCGTTGGAAGGCAGCACGCCATCCACAATCAGGAACGCGCAGGCGCGTACGTGGTCGGCAATCACGCGCAGCGATTTGTTTTCGTGGTCATTGCAGCCGGTGAGTTTTTGCGCGGCCGCGATCAGGCGTTGGAACAGGTCGATCTCGTAATTGGAGTGCACGCCCTGCAATACCGCCGCGAGGCGTTCCAGGCCCATGCCGGTATCCACGCACGGCGCCGGAAGCGGTGACAGCGTGCCGTCCTCGGCGCGATCGAACTGCATGAAGACCAGGTTCCAGATTTCGATGTAGCGGTCACCATCTTCATCGGGCGAGCCGGGCGGACCGCCGGCAACATCGGCGCCATGGTCGTAGAAGATTTCGCTGCACGGACCACACGGCCCGGTGTCGGCCATCTGCCAGAAATTGTCGGAGGCGAACGGCGCGCCCTTGTTGTCACCGATCCGCACGATCCGTTCGGGCGGCACGCCAACGACGTCCTTCCAGATACCGTAAGCCTCATCGTCGGTGTGGTAAACCGTCACCCATAATTTGTCCGCCGGCAGCCCGAAAGTGCGGGTCAGCAATTCCCACGCCCACCCGATCGCTTCCTTCTTGAAGTAATCGCCGAACGACCAGTTGCCCAGCATTTCGAAGAAGGTGTGATGGCGTGCCGTGTAGCCGACCGAATCGAGGTCGTTGTGCTTGCCGCCTGCGCGCAGGCAGCGCTGCACGTCGGTCGCACGCACGTAGGGCAGCTTCTCGCTGCCGAGGAACACGTTCTTGAATTGCACCATCCCCGAGTTGGTGAACAACAGGGTCGGATCGTTGGCGGGAACCAGCGGCGCGGAAGGCACGATGGTGTGGCCGCGATCTTTGAAGAACTCGAGGAAACGCGCGCGAATTTCAGCAGTTTTCATGCGGTTGCGTAAGAAAGCTCAGGTAATGACAACGCCGGAGCACGCCTGAAGACGACGGGTCCGGAGCCGCTGTGGTTGAAAGTCAGGCCACGGAGCTCTTGGCCATGGATGGCGGCTCTAAGGCCGTTCTGGTGTTCGCGTTTGCGGTACCGTTTCGTTTGCGACACCGTTTCGCGACGCCGCGATCAAGGATGATCGCAAAGTGATGGCATCAATCGCCGGGATCGCCAACCTCGGAGTGGGTGACGATTCTAACTGTGGCGGCGCTGAAACCGCGACGCAAGAGGAACGCCGCGCGTTTGCCGCGCTCGGCGTAATCGGCAACGGGCCTGATGCCGTACTTCTTGCGCAGTTGCGCGGCGGCCAAAACTTCCCAGTCGACGCCCGCACCCTCGATCAACACACGTATCGGGGCATCACCCAATCCATGCGAACGCAATTCGGCCTGAATACGCGCCGGCCCGTAGCCCTGCCCTACCCGCGCGCGCACGATCATTTCACCGAAGCGATCGTCATCCTGGTAATGCTGCGTTTGCAGCCTGCGCAGCGCGGACTCCGATTCGTCCTCGTCGCAACCAGCGCGTTCAAGCCGCGTCCGCAGCTCGCGCTGCGAGTATTCACGACGGGCAAGCATGCCGAGTGCGCGGTCGTAGGCGCTGCGGTCGAGCCTGTCACCACGCGTGTCCTTGCGCTTCATCGCATTGTCGCGTGCGCAGCCATTGTCGCCAGAACCGATCTCTTGTCGCCGATGTCCCGGATTTCGCTTCGCTCCATCCGGGCTACCCGGCGATTTATGCCTCGACTTCCTCGGCATCTTCGGTAGCAGAAGCATCGCTCTTGGCCGTGCCCGTCCCCACCAACAGCTTGGCGCGCAAGGCAGCGTCGAGTTCCTTGGCTGCGGCCGGGTTGTCCTTGAGCCACTGGCGCGCGTTTTCCTTGCCCTGCCCGATCCGTTCGCCGCCGTAGCTGTACCAGGCACCGGACTTTTCGACCAGGTCGTGAAGCACGCCGAGTTCGATCAGCTCGCCCTCATACGAGGTGCCTTCGCCATAAAGGATCTCGAACTCCGCCTGCCGGAACGGCGGCGCGACCTTGTTCTTGACCACCTTCACGCGGGTCTGCGAGCCGATCACCTCATCGCCCTTCTTGACCGCGCCGATGCGGCGGATGTCAAGGCGCACCGAAGCGTAGAACTTCAACGCGTTGCCGCCGGTGGTAGTCTCCGGGTTGCCGAACATCACGCCGATCTTCATGCGAATCTGGTTGATGAAGACCACCAGCGTGTTGGAACGCTTGATGTTGCCGGTGAGCTTGCGCAGCGCCTGGCTCATCAGGCGCGCGTGCAGACCCATGTGGTTGTCGCCCATCTCGCCTTCGATTTCGGCTTTGGGCGTCAGCGCCGCCACCGAGTCGACCACTACCACGTCGACTGCATTCGAACGCACCAGCATGTCGGCGATTTCCAGCGCCTGCTCGCCAGTGTCGGGCTGCGACACCAGCAGGTCGTCGACGTTGACGCCGAGCTTGGCCGCGTAAGACGGATCCAGCGCGTGCTCGGCGTCCACGAACGCGGCGGTGCCGCCATTCTTTTGACAACTCGCGATCACCTGCAGGGTGAGCGTGGTTTTGCCGGATGATTCCGGACCGTAGATTTCCACCACGCGGCCGCGCGGCAGGCCGCCCACGCCGAGTGCGACATCAAGCCCCAACGAACCGGTCGAGACCACGTCCATGACTTCGGCGGTGCGATCGCCCATGCGCATTACCGCGCCCTTGCCGAACTGTTTCTCGATCTGGCCCAGTGCGGAAGCCAGTGCGCGGCGCTTGTTGTCGTCCATCGTGGAACCCTCGATTGATCGTGCTGGGTGAAGTGTCGCGGAAGTGGTTCTCATGGGTTGAGACCATGCCATCGCGATGACGTTGCCATTATTTCACACCCCTCCGGCGGCGGTAGCGGTGCACGCCGCATCATGCGGTAAGAATTTCCTGAACGCCTTTCAATGCGCGTGCCACTGTTTGCCGGCGCACCGCATCGCGGTCGCCATCGAACTGAAACCGTTCGACACATGCTTCATGGCCGCGCCGCTGCCACGCGATCCACACCGTGCCGACCGGCTTGCCGGGCATGCCGCCCGCGGGACCGGCGATGCCGGTGACGGCCACCGCCACGCTCGCCTCGAAACGCACCAACACGCCCGCCACCATTTCCAGCGCGCATTCACGACTGACCGCGCCATGCTTTTCCAGTGTCGCCGTGGTGACGCCGAGCAGCGCCTGCTTGGCGCGATTGCTGTAGGTCACCGCAGCGGATTCGAACCACTCCGAACTGCCTGCCAGATCGGTGCACGCTTTCGCGACCCAGCCGCCGGTGCAGGATTCCGCCGTCGCCAGCATCCCGCCATTCGCGCGCAAGGTTTCGGCAACCTGTTCGGCAACCTGGAGGAGCGCGGCATCGTCGGGAACGGCTTTCACGGTGACTCGGCGATAGGAAAGCACTGTTCTACCGCAACACGGCATATACGCCAAGCGTGAGACGAGTCAGGCCACTGCCAGCGGGGAAACCGAACACGACCACACCGATGCCGCTCCGAGCGCGGTGCCGATCAGGACGCCCGCCAGCACATCGGTCGGATAATGCAGACCCAGCACCACCCGGGACATCGCGACAAGCACGGTGAACACCGTCAACGGCAGCGCCAGGAAAGGAAACCAGGCGACGGCGACGATGGTGAAGCTGACCGCGTGCAAGGTGTGGCCGGAAGGAAAGCTGTATTCGTCCAGCGCCGCTGCGCGGGCAGTGACGTCCGGGTGTGCACGGAACGGACGCGGTCGGCGGGTGTGCAGTTTGAGGGTGCGATACAGCAACCACGCGACCAGGCCGGTGCCCAGCATCTGCAAGGCGGCGACGATGCCGCGCGTGCCGCCGAATACCGCGAGCACGGCCATCAGGCCGTACCAGAACCAGCCATCGCCGAGGCGGCTGATGATGCCGAAGAAACGATGGATGCCGCGCCGCCTGGCCCAATGGCTGGCCACGCGGCACAGGCTCGGATCAAACGTCCTAAGCAGCTGCACCGACAGGGTCATGGCCGTGTTTCCTCGCGAGGGCATGCAGCAGTTTGTCGAATTCGGCGGTCACCGCGTCCGGCGCACATTGCTGCGCCACGATCCTCGCGTTGACGCCGAACATCAGGCGCGTCTCCAGATCCAGGCCCAGCTCGTAAGCCGAGGTGATGAAGGCCCTTGCATCCGACGCCGGAACAACGAGCCCCGAAATGCCGTTGGCGACGTGCTCCTGCGCCGCTGCGCGATCGAATGCAACCACTGCCAATCCGGACGCCATGGCCTCCAGCACAACATTGCCGAAGGTCTCGGTAAGGCTCGGAAACAGGAACATGTCGGCGCTGGCGTAGTGCGCCGCCAGTTCCTCGCCGCGTTTCGTTCCGGTGAAGATCACGTCCGGGTAGGCATCCGTGAGCGCGCCGCGCTGCGGGCCGTCGCCGACCATCACCATGCGTGCAGCGGGAATCCTAGCCTGCAGGGCGCGGAAAGCCTGCAGCGCAAGCCCCAGGCTCTTTTCGGCCGCAAGCCTGCCAACGCAAAGCATCACCGGCGCGTCGCCGTGAACGCCCCAGCTTCTGCGCAAGGCGGACTCCCGGCGGGCCGGCGTGAACAGATCGGTATCCACGCCACGGCGCAGCTTCCGCACATGCCCGATCCCGGCCTCGGCCAATTCGTCGAGCAACGCGCGGGTCGGCACCAGCGTCATCTGCGCGCGCCGGTGGAACTGCATCAGGCGCGAACGCACCAGCGGTGCCAGCAAGCCGACGCCGTAGTGCGCGGCATAATCATGAAAGCGGGTGTGGAAGCCGGTCACGACCGGAATCTGCAAGGCATTCGCCACGCGCATGGCGGAGAGGCCCAGCAGCCCTTCGGTAGCGATATAGACCACATCAGGCCGCCGCGCACTCCAGCGCCGGCGCAATTCCCCACCCTGGGGCAAGCCGACCTGCAATCCGGGATAGCGCGGCAGGGGCGCGCCGCGGGCGAACAGCAGTTCCAACTTGCCGTCGTTTCCATCCTTGCCCGGGCGCACCACCTCGACGCGGTGCCCGCGTGCTGCCAATTCGAGGGCCAGCGCCCTCACCGTGAGGGCGACGCCGTTGACCTGCGGCGGCCAGGTTTCGGTCACGAATACGATGTGCATGATTCAAGGTTCGCTTTGGGTTCCGGCAAACCTTAGCATTCCGATGTTGCATCCTCGCTACCGTGCGATGACCCATCTGTGACGCGGCCGGGCGCCCAGCACATGTTCGGTCCGCATGGCACCCGACTTCGCATCGAAAACGGCCTGGAGACACCTCCGCCGGTGTGCGCGTCACTCACTCCCTGTCACGCAATCGTCTCGCTTCGTTCAAGCTCGTGAAACCCGGGGCGCGTAGGGTCACTGCATCGAACCTCAGGGGTGCCTTCGATGTCGCAATTCATGCGCAAACTCGGCATCGACGGCATCCTGTTGCTGATCCTGACCTGCGTGGTCGCGGCCATCGTGCGGGCCGCCCTGGCCATGTTATAGACCTTCGGCATGGCGTCGTATCCGTTCACGCGAGGCGCAACACACCCTGGGCGCACCGATCGAGCGGAACCACTCCGTAATGGCGCGATCCGCCAACGGTGTTTCAGGGATCGGAAGTCAGGTCGCGCCGGGCGCGTGGTTCGTTGAGCGTTTCACCGCGCACGACGAACCAGATGTTTTCCGCGATGTTGGTCGCATGATCGCCGATGCGTTCGATGTTCTTGGCGATGAACAGCAGGTGCGTGCAGGCCGTGATGCTGCGCGGGTCTTCCATCATGTACGTGAGCAATTCGCGGAACAGCGTGGTGTAGAGGGCATCGAGGTCGGCATCGCGTTCCCATACGGCGTACGCCAGCTCGGCATCCTGCGCGGCGTAGGCGCGCATCGCGTCGCGCACGAGCCTGCAGGCCATCCTCGCCATGGGCGCGAGGCTGCCCACCAGCGGCACGGGCGCGGACAGGTTCAGCGTCATCGATCGCCGGGCCACGTTGGTGGCGTAGTCGCCGATGCGCTCGATATCCGAAGCGATGCGCAACGCAGCGAGAACTTCGCGCAGGTCGCGCGCCATCGGTTGGCGCAGCGCCAGCAACCGCAAGACGTCGCCGCTGATCTGCCGTTCCCGATTGTCGATCTCATCATCGTTGTCGGCGACGCGCTGGGCCGCCTTGCTGTCGCGCTTGCCCAGGGCGTCCATCGCCGCTTCCAGTTGTTTGGCCGCGAGTTCGCCCATCGCGGCGATCTCGCCGGTCAGACGGGACATTTCCTCGTCGTAGCTTTTCACGAGGTGGTCGTGGGATTGAGTGTTCATGTGATTTTCCTGGTCATTTCCAGACGTTCAGCCGGGGTGTTTGCTCGTCATCCCGGCGCAGGCCGGGATCCAGTTGCGTGCGCGCATCGGATCAACCGCAATCCGGAGCAGTGCCACTAAGCTCGATCGTCCTGATCTCGCCAAGTGGCTCCGGCCCTCGCGTCCTGCTCGGGCGTTCGTCCGCGCGGCAGATGCCATTCAAGGCATCTGCCAAACGCGCGGCCTCACCCAAATCTTCCTGAAATGTAATCTTCCGTCTGCCGCCTGGCGGGCTTGGTGAAGATCTTTTCGGTCTCGTCGAATTCCACCAGTTCGCCCAGGTACATGAAGGCGGTGCGGTCGGATACGCGCGCAGCCTGCTGCATGTTGTGGGTGACGATCACGATCGTGTAGTCGTGCTTGAGCTCTTCGATCAATTGCTCGATGCGGCCGGTGGCGATCGGATCGAGTGCCGACGTGGGTTCGTCGAGCAACAGCACTTCCGGCTTCAAGGCAATGCTGCGCGCGATGCACAGCCGCTGCTGCTGGCCGCCCGACAGGCCCAGCGCGCTGCGCTTCAGCTTGTCCTTCACCTCGTCCCACAACGCCGCACGGCGCAGTGCCTGCTCGACGCGCGCCTCCATTTCCGACTTCGACAGTTTCTCGTGGTGGCGGATGCCCCAGGCGATGTTCTCGAAGATCGTCATCGGGAACGGCACCGGTTTCTGGAACACCATGCCGATCTGGCTGCGGAGTTTGTGGACGGGATAGCCGGCGTCGAGGATGTTCTCGCCATCCAGCAGCACCTCGCCGCTGGCGTGCTGGTTCGGATAGATCGCGTAGATGCGGTTGAACACGCGCAACAAGGTGGACTTGCCGCAACCCGACGGGCCGATGATCGCGCTGACCCGCTTTTCCGGCAGGTCCATGCTGATGTTCTTCAGCGCCGGGGCGTCGCCGTACAGGAAATTCAGGTTGCGCACCGCCAGCTTCGCTGGCGGCGACACGGTGGCGGCGGCGACCGTCTGCACGGATGCGAGAGGCGGGTTGAACAAGGCGGCTTCCTTAATCATGGGTGACCTTGTGACGATGCAAATACCAACGTGCAGACAGGCTGAGCAGCAGCACGAACAGCGTGATCAGCAGCGCGCCGGCCCAGGCGATCGCATGCAGCGCCGGATTGGGATCGTTGGTGTACTGGTAGATCGCCACGGGAATACTCGCCATCTTGTCCAGCGGATTGGCGACCATGAAGTTGTTGCCGAAGGCGGTGAACAGCAGCGGCGCGGTTTCGCCAGCGAGGCGCGCCAGCGCCAACAGCACGCCGGTGACGATCCCCGAGAGTGCCGCGCGCATCAGCACCTGTATCGTGAGTTTCCACTGCGGAATGCCCAGCGACAACGCGGCTTCGCGCAGCGTGCCCGGCACCAGTTGCAACATCTCATCGGTGGTGCGCACGATCACCGGCAGGCCGATAAGCGCCAACGCGATGGCGCCGGCAAGGCCGGAAAACGATACCGCGCCGTGGGTGAGGTTCGACATCGGCAGCACGATGATCACGTACACGAACAGGCCCAGCACGATGGACGGCGCCGACAGCAGGATGTCGTTGAGGAAGCGGATGACGGCGCCCAGTTTCGTGCGATTGGCGTATTCGGCGAGAAAGGTGCCAGCCAGAACCCCCACCGGCGCACACAGCGCCAGCGCGATCATGTCCATGACCAAACTGCCGACGATGGCGTTGGCGAGGCCGCCCTGGTCGGCATAGGCGGTGATCTTCGTGAACAGTTTGAGGTCCAGCGCGCTGATACCGTTCTTCACCGTAATCCACAGGATCCAGACCAGGAACGCAAGGCCCACCGCGGCGGCCAAGCCGCTGAGCAGCATGGCCACCACGTTGACGGCACGCCGGCGAACATAAATGTCGACGGCCATCACGCGCCCTCCCGCCGTGCGAGCTGGCGCAGCATCAAGCGCGAGATCAGCAGCACCACGAAGGTGACCACGAACAGCAGGAAGCCCAGCGCGATCAGCGCCGAGCGGTGCGTGCCGACCGCCTCATTGAACTCGTTGGCGATGGAAGAGGAGATCGAAGTGCCGGGCATCAACAGTGAAGAAGTGATGTTGTACGCGTTGCCGAGCACGAAGGTCACCGCCATCGTCTCGCCCAGCGCGCGTCCCAGCCCGAGGAAGATGCCGCCAATCACCGCCGAGCGCGTATACGGCAGCACGATGTCCCACACCACCTCCCAGGTGGTGGAGCCCAGCGCATACGACGACTCCTTGAGCCGGTTCGGCACGGTCTGGAATACCTCGCGCATCACCGAGCAGATGAACGGCAGGATCATCACCGCCAGCACGATGCCCGCGGTCAAAAGGCCCAGCCCGATCGGCGGCCCTTCGAACAACTTGCCGAGCAACGGAATGCGACCCAGCGTGGCGCTCAAGGCGGGCTCGATGCGCGCCATGAACGGCACGAACACGAACAGGCCCCACATGCCGTAGATGATCGACGGGATGCTGGCCAGCAGCTCGATGGCCGTGGCGACCGGGCCGCGCAGCCAGGTCGGCGCGATCTCGGTGAGGAACAGCGCGATGCCGAAACTCAGCGGCACCGCAAGAACGAGCGCGATCGCCGAAGTCGCCAGGGTGCCGAAGATGGGCGCCAGGGCGCCGTAATCGTCGGTGACCGGATTCCACGCATCGCTGGTCAGGAAATGCAGTCCCTGCCCGAATAGCACCTCGCGTCCGCCCCAGAGGGTGGACAGCGCGGCGCCAAGCAGGGCAGCCAGCACCAGCAGCGCGCAGGCCTTCAGCAGCCGATGGAACCACGCATCGTGCCGAGCGTCGGCGCGACTGCGGCGGTCGGCGTTGCTGGTTATGGCGATGGCGGGGCTCGATGACATGGGTTTGTCGCAGTCGCGGGTTCGTGGAGTTCGGCGGTTTGTCTTCCCCCTTCCGTGGAAGGGGGATCGAGGGGGATGCGCTCTTCGAATGACGCGCGCCCAATCGTCGAAGTTGCTTTCATCCCCCCGATGCTTCGCATCGACCCCCTTCGTTCCGAAGGGGGTGAAGAACAGCGCGCCGCGTGATCGTCTTCCTCCTTCCGAAGCAATGGCGGAGCGAAGCGAACACGCGCGAAGCGCGCCGAGGGGGATGGCTTTTGATCGTCACTGCTTGAACTCGGTCTTCCAATAGCCCTCGATCTGGTTCACCAGGTTGGCCGGAAGCGGCACGTAGTCCAGCGCTGTGGCCGCGGACTTGCCATCGCCATAGGCGTAACGGAAGAAATCGAGTGCCACCTTCGAGTTCGCGGCGTTCTTCGGATGCTTGTACATGATCACCCACGAGGTGGCGGTGATCGGCCAGGCGCTGGCGCCCGGCGCGTTGGTCATCAGCAAGTTGAAGTTCTTCGCATGCGACCAGTCGGCGGTCGCTGCCGCGGCCTGGAAGCTGGCGGTGCTGGGCTCCACCACCTTGCCGGCGGCGTTCTTCATGCGCGCGTAGCCCAGATGGTTCTGCACGGCGTAGGCGTATTCCACGTAGCCGATCGAGTTGGGGATCTGCTTGACGTAGGCCGACACGCCTTCGTTGCCCTTGCCTCCGATGCCGGCTGGCCAATTCACCGCGGTGCCTTCACCAACTTTCGACTTCCAGGTTGTGCTGACCTTGGACAGGTAATCGGTGAAATTGAACGTGGTGCCCGAACCATCCGAGCGATGCACCACGGTGATCTTCGCGCTGGGCAGCGCAACATCCGGATTCAACGCCGCGATTGCAGGGTCCGACCAGTTGCTGATCTGGCCGAGGAAGATCTTCGCCAGCACCTGGCCATCCAGTACCAGCTTGCCGGGCGCGACCGCCGCGATGTTGTACGCCGGCACGATGCCGCCGATCACGTCGGGAAACTGGCCCAGGCCGAATTTGGCGAGCGTGGCTTCGTCCAGCGGCATGTCACTGGCGCCGAAGTCCACCGTGCCGGCCTTGATCTGCGCGATACCGCCGCCGGAACCGATCGACTGGTAGTTCACTCGATTGCTGGTTTTCTCGGCGTAAGCCGCCGACCATTTCGAGATCACTGGGTAGACGAAGCTGGAACCGGCGCCGGTGATGTCGGTGGCGTGCACCGCGCCGACGCCGAGCGCGAGCGAGGTGGCGAGTGCAAGCAGGCGAAGCTTGTTGCGTTGCATGGTGGTCACGCGAGTCTCCTGGTGCGTTGGTTGACTGCGCACATTTCAAAGTCCGCGTGTTGCCGTTCGATGAGAGAAATGTTTCAGGCAGATGACAGCACACGTGTCGCGCGGCGGCTGTCACACGCCGGTCATGTCTCCGGAACACGGGTGTAACAGTCGGCCGGCATTGTGCGCCACATCCCGCGGCGTCATTCCGGTGTCGCGGACATCAAGAGACCGAGAGGAGACTCATCCGTGCGTATCAAGATGCTTGCGGCGACGATTGCAGCAGGACTGACCCTCGCCAGCCTCGGCGCGCAGGCGCAAACCGCCGGCGATTCGCAGGAACTGGCGCAACTGCGCGCGCAACTGGCGACGCTGCAGACCAAGGTCAGCGACCTTGAGCAGAAGCAGCAAGCGCAGGCGCAAGTCCAGGCCCAAGCGCCGGCCGCCCCGGACACGCTCGCCGCCTGGGCCGACAACACCAAGGTCAACGGCACGATGTTCGTCGATTTCACCAACATCGACCAAAGCAGCAACGGCAAGAAAACCGATGCGTCCGGCACCGGCCTCGACGTCAAGCGCTTCTATCTCTCGATCGACCACCAGTTCAACGACATCTGGTCGGCCGACCTCACCACCGATTTCAACTACACGAGCGTGACCGGCGAGACCCAGTTGTTCGTCAAAAAGGCTTACCTGCAGGGCGCGTTCTCCAAGCTCGCGACGGTGCGTGTCGGTTCGGCCAACATGGCGTGGATTCCCTTCGTCGAGGACTGGTACGGCTACCGCTTCGTCGAGAACACGCTGGTCGACAGGGAGAAACTCGGCAACTCCGCAGACTGGGGCCTGCACCTGCTGGGTGACAACGGCATGTTCAATTACCAGGTGTCGGCGGTGAACGGCGGCGGCTACAAGAATCCGTCGCGCTCCGATCACGTCGACTTCGAAGGTCGCGTTGGCCTGCAGCCGGTGAAGGGCCTTATGTTTGCGGTCGGTGCCTACGATGGCGATCTCGGCAAGGACACGCAAACCGTCTCCACCCTGCACAGCGCGCGCCGCTACGACGCCATGGCCGCCTGGAACCGTGATGGTCTGCGCCTTGGCGCGGAATGGTTCAAGGCCGACAACTGGAAGAATGTCACCACGCCCGCCACCGACACGGCGTCGGGTTGGTCGCTGTGGGGCAGCTACGACTTCACTTCCGCTTCGCTGTTCGCGCGCTACGACCAGGTCAAGCTCAGCAAGGACATCGATCCGTCGCTGAAAGACACTTACTGGAATGCAGGCGTGGCCTTCCCGGTCACCAAGGGCGTGCGGGTGGCGGTCGCGTACAAGGACGAACGCCTGCGCAACGACACCATCACCGACATCCACACCCGCGAGATCGGTGCGTGGGGCGAAGTGAAGTTCTGATCCAAACGTTGGGACCCCGGCAGATCCAGCGTTGGCGGCGGGCGAAAGTCCGCCGCTTTTTTTTGCGCTCGCCCGAAGAATCGTGCAGCCCGGATGAAGCGATTGCGTCTGCAGAGCCCGCCCCGGACTTGATCCCGGAATTGCAGCTGCGGACGCAAACCGGTCCGAACGATATGGATATTGCGGTGCTGCGCGCGTGCAGCCGGACTACCGCACTACTCCGACTCCAACAGCCGCGCCCTGTCGAACACGCACGTGAACGTTGAACCGTTGCCGGCCTCGCTTTCGATCCGCAGCCGCGCGTCGTGCAGGTTCAGCACGTGCTTGACGATCGAAAGGCCGAGCCCCGTGCCACCGGTCGCGCGCGAGCGGCTGGACGAAACGCGGTAGAAACGTTCCGTGAGGCGCGAGAGATGTTCGGCGGGGATGCCGTAGCCGGTGTCGGTGACCGAATACTCGGCGCCGGTCGGCGTGCGCCGCCAGCGGATCGTTATGCCGCCGCCTTCGGACGTGTAGCGCACCGCGTTGCTGACCAGGTTCGAGAACGCGCTGTGCAGATCCTTGGGCGAACCCAGCAGATCGACGTGGCCTTGATCCTCGACCGCGACGCGGTGCTTGCCGTGGCTCAGGGCTTCCGCCTCGCGGCGCAATGACTCCAGCAGCGGCGCCATTTCCACGCGCTCTTCGGGCACGTGCTGCTGCATCTCCAGGCGCGACAGTTCAAGCAGATCCTCGACGATCTGCCGCATCCGCTGCGACTGCGTGCGCATTTCGTTCAGCACCGGCGCCAGCGCCGGCACGTCCTCGGGATCGAGCAGCTCCAGGTAACCGTGGATCACCGTCAGCGGCGTGCGCAGTTCGTGCGAAACGTTGGCGACGAAATCGCGGCGTACCTGTTCCAGCTTCGTGACGCGACTGATGTCGCGCGCGATCAAGAGGCGACGATGTTCGCTGTACGGAATAAGGTTCAATTCCAGCCGCACCGCGGCATCGACGGGTGAAGCGACGTCGTCGGCGTCCCCCTGCCCCGCCCGCAGCCATGCACCGGCCTCGCCATCGCCGAAACGCGCGGCCAGCGGCTGACCGCGATCGCGCGGCCACGCGATGCCCAGCAGGCGCTGAGCCGCCGGATTGCACCAGCGCACGTGGCCGTGCGGGTCCAGCAGGACCAACGCATCCCGCAAGGCACACGCGGCCGTGCGCAGGTCGCTCAACTGGGCCGCGAGGCGCCGCGCACGCGCATGATCGGCGTTCATGGCGAAACGGAAAACCGGTAGCCGGTGCCGCGCACCGTCTGGATCAAACCGTCCAGCCCGAACGGTTCAAGCGTCTTTCGCAACCGGCGGATGTGCACGTCCACCGTGCGTTCTTCGACATACACGCTGCCGCCCCAGACCTGGTCCAGCAGTTGCGCGCGCGAGTAGGCGCGCTCGGCGTGGGTCATGAAGAAATGCAACAAACGGTATTCGGTCGGACCGATTTCGATCTGCGTATCGCCGGCGTACACGCGATGCGCGGGGCCGTCGATGCGCAGGCCGCCGCTCTCGATCGAACCCGTGTCGCCGTCGGCCTGGGCGCGGCGCAGTACCGCCTTGATCCGCGCCACCAGTTCGCGGGTCGAGAATGGCTTCACCACGTAATCGTCGACGCCGGCTTCGAGGCCGTTGACGCGATCCATCTCCTCGCCGCGCGCGGTGAGCATGATGATCGGCACCTCGGCGGTACGTTCCTCCGCGCGCAGGCGACGCGCCAACTCCAGCCCCGTCATGCCCGGCAGCATCCAATCCAGCAGGATCAAGTCCGGCGGTGCGTCGCTGATGGCCGCCAGCGCGGCGCGCGCGTCGGCGGCATGGATGACCTCCATGTCGGCCTTGCGCAGCGCGAAGGCGACCATGTCGCGGATCGAGGCTTCGTCTTCGACGACCAGGATGCGTTTGTGCATATTCGGGGCTTGTGTCGGTGGTGTGACGCAATTATTGCAGCGTCGCAACGTGACAATCTCGTGACACTGCCGGTACTTCCGTTATCCGTTCGCACTGAGCGTAGCGACCTTCGGGCCGCGAAGTCGAAGCGCAGTACCGATGTCCTTCGACTCCGGCGCTCCGCGCCTACGCTCTGGACGAACGGCTCTTCCAAACTGACGCACTACCGACAGCACCGGCGCTTGGGCACGGCCACCGTGCATGCCACACTGCGCACTTGCCACGACACCCACCCCGATGGACCACGCCGACCTCGCCCGCCACACGCCATTGATGAGGCAGTACTTCGCCGCCAAGGCCGAGTACCCGGACACCTTGCTGCTGTTCCGGATGGGCGATTTCTACGAGCTGTTTTACGACGACGCGCGCAAGGCGGCACGACTGCTCGACATCACGTTGACCCAGCGCGGCGAATCGGCCGGCGCGCCGATCCCGATGGCGGGCGTGCCGTATCACGCGGTGGAATCCTATCTCGCGAAGTTGGTGCGCGCGGGCGAATCGGTCGCCATCTGCGAGCAGATCGGCGATCCGAATGGCAAGGGTCCGATGGACCGCAAAGTCGTGCGCGTGGTCACGCCCGGCACGCTCACCGACGAGGCATTGTTGCCGGAGCGCCGCGACAACCTGCTGCTGGCGATCGCGGCGGGACAATCGGGATTCGGGCTGGCATGGGTCGATCTGGCGAGCGGCCGATTTCTCTTGAGCGAAGTCGCCGACGCCGACGCGTTGGCCGCCGAACTCGCGCGCCTCGCTCCCGCGGAAACGCTGGTCAGCGAGGACGTCACCTGGCCGCAAGCGGTCGCAAGCTTGAACGGCCTGCGCAAACGTCCGCCCTGGCATTTCGATGAAACCAGCGCCCGCCGCGAACTGACGCGATTCTTCGGCACGCGCGACCTCTCTGGCTTCGGCGCCGATGGCATACCGTTGGCCGTCGCGGCAGCCGGTTGCCTGCTCGGCTATCTGCAGGAAACCCAGAAAGCCGCATTGCCGCACCTGACCGGCCTTGCGGTCGAATCGGCCGACGAAACCGTGGCGATGGATGCGGCCACGCGCCGCAACCTGGAACTCGATACGCATCCGAGCGGCGACACGCGCTACACACTGCTCGGCGTGCTGGATTCCACCATCACACCGATGGGTGCGCGCGCATTGCGGCGCTGGCTGCACCGCCCGTTGCGCGATCACTCGACATTGCGCCTGCGCCATCAATCCATCGCCGCATTGATCGAATCCGGCGTGCTCGCGAGCTTGCGCGAAAAGTTGCGCGGTATTGGTGACCTCGAACGCATCCTTGCGCGCGTTGCGCTGCGTTCGGCGCGCCCGCGCGATCTCGCCACCCTGCGCGATGGTCTTGCCGCGGCACCGAGCCTGCGCGAGACCCTGGCATCGCTCGATTCGCCGCTGTTGCACGAATTGCTTCAACGGCTCGGCGAGCACGCCGACACCGTGCGCCTGCTGCAGGCCGCCATCGTGGAACGTCCACCCGCGCTGCTGCGCGAAGGCGGCGCCATCGCCGACGGCTACGATGCCGAACTCGACGAGCTCCGCCAACTTTCCACGCATGCCGATCAATATCTTGTCGAACTCGAAGCCCGCGAACGCGCCGCCACCGGCATCGCCACGCTCAAGGTCGGCTACAACCGCGTGCACGGCTACTACATCGAGTTCGGCAAAGCCCAGGCCGAGAAGGCACCCGCGCATTACACCCGTCGCCAGACGACGAAAAACGCCGAGCGTTACATCACCGAAGAACTGAAGGCTTTCGAGGACAAGGTGCTGTCCGCGAAGGAACGTTCGTTGATGCGCGAGCGCGCGCTGTACGACGGCGTGCTGGATGCGTTGATCGAAAGACTTGCGCCGCTGAAACAGGCCGCGCAGTCATTCGCGGAGCTCGACGTGCTGGCGGCGCTGGCCGAGCGCGCGGACGCGCTGAACTGGTCGCGCCCCGAACTCGTGGACGAACCCGCGATCGCGATCGAACGCGGCCGGCATCCGGTGGTGGAAGCCGTGCGCGCGGAGCCGTTCGAGCCCAACAATCTCGCGCTCGACGACAACCGCAAGATGCTCGTCATCACCGGCCCGAACATGGGCGGCAAGAGCACCTACATGCGCCAGAACGCGCTGATCGTGCTGCTGGCGCACGTCGGCAGCTACGTGCCAGCCGCGAGTGCGCGCATTGGCCCCATCGACCGCATCTTCACCCGCATCGGCGCGGGCGATGATCTTGCGCGCGGGCAATCGACCTTCATGGTCGAGATGAGCGAGACGGCCAATATCCTGCACAACGCGACCGCGCAATCGCTGGTACTGATGGACGAAGTCGGACGCGGCACCTCGACGTATGACGGCCTGGCGCTGGCGCGCGCGGCGGCGGTGCATCTGGCCACGGCCAATCGCGCGTTCACGCTGTTCGCGACGCACTACTTCGAACTCACCGGACTCGCATCGCAGTTTGATTCCATCGCCAACGTGCATCTCGACGCGGTCGAATACCACGATACGAAACAAGGCGACCAGCTCGTCTTCATGCACGCGGTGAAGGACGGTCCAGCGAATCGCAGCTTCGGCTTGCAGGTGGCGGCGCTGGCGGGTTTGCCCAAAGCCGTGATCGCGGATGCGAAACAGACGCTGGCCGAACTCGAACGCGGCGCACGCAGCGGCGATTCGAACAAACCATCCGCCAAGGGCGGCGCCTCACCGCAATCCGACCTGTTCGTCGCGCCCCCCGCCGACCCGGCGCTGATCGAACTTGCCGACGCACTGCGCTCGCTCGACCCGGATGCAATGACGCCGAAAGAAGCCTTGGAAGCGCTGTATCGGCTGAAGCGATCCAGCCCTTAGCTGCGCACCCGCCGTCAGCACTGGCAACGGCATTCCCGCAGGCCTATGCTCGCCGCGCGATTCCAGCCGGAGGGGGTTCACCATGCGCCAGTCCACGCTGTCAGCAACGATCATTGCGATCGCCGTACTGCCCTGCGCCGCACAAGCCGCGCACCGCGTTCCCGGTCAGTGGGAAGTCACCACCCAGATGCACTTCGTGCAGGGCGGCATCCAGATTCCGCCCGAGGTGATGGCGCAAATGAAGGCGCGCGGCATCAAGATGCCAGACTTCGGTACGCCGCACACGTTCAAGCAATGCCTGACGGTCGAACGAGCCGCCAGGGACGAGCATCCCGACTTCAGCCAGGACAAGCGCTGCACCTCGCAGAACGCGAAATGGTCGGGCGATCACTTCCACGCCGATATCACGTGCGGCGGCAACGAAGGTCCGCGCCATGGCGTGGCCGACGGCAGCATCGGCAGCGGTGGCAGGAGCTACGCCGGCACTTTCCGGATGGAAGGTGAAAACCCGCACATGGGCGGGCACTTCGTGATGCAGGGTCAGTCGTCCGGCAAGTGGCTTGGCCCGACCTGCGCGAAGGACGCTTCCTGATCGGTGCCCGCACCTTCGGCCTGGATCAACCCTTCGATTCGCGCGAAGGCCCGGTCGTGGCTGCTCCGCCCGGATGCATCGCCTCGTCCGGGACGGCCGCAGGAGCCGGCCCGGGCCGCGGTTGGCTGACGTGCACCACCAGCGGCGTCGACCCGCTGCCCACGGCGCCTTGCATGCCGCTGCCGATCGATGGCCGCATCACGCCACTGGTGGCGGGTACCGACCAGGCGTGAACGGGCGCTTTGGTGCGCGGTGCCGCCGGCACGCTGGCTGCGGGAGCCGCGGGCGCAGACTCGACTACGGACTCGGCCGACGGCGGAGCGATGTGCGCCTCGTCTGGCATGCCGATGTCGGGAATGGCATTCCACTCTTCCTGCGTCATGCCCTCCGGAATCACCTCCACGGGTGCGGCTTCCACCCGCCCAGGCATGCGCCCCGCCTGCACCAGCGCGCGGATCGCATGGAAAACGTCCGCGCGGCCGAACGGCTTCTTGACGAACCCATCCGCACCGAAACGTTGCACGTAGAACTGTTCGGTCGCCTGCTGGTTGCCGCTCATCATGACGATCGGCGTGGTGCGGGTACGGCTGTCGCGCCGCAGCGCGCGCAATACCGCGAAGCCGGATATGCCGGGCAGCACGATGTCGAGGAAGATCAGGTCCGGTAACTGTGCCTGTGCCAGCGTGACCGCGCTTTCGCCGTCAACGGCCTTCAGCACTTCGTAGCCGTCCTGCGCCAGCATCTTGCCCAGCACCGCGCGAATGGTGGCCGAGTCATCCACCACCAACACCCGTGCGCCGAGCGACGCACGCAGGCGCTCGTCTTCGCGACGCTCGGCCGGAGCCGCCGTCTGGGCCTTGAACCGTCTGAATAGGTCGAAAACCGGCATCCTGTTCCCCTGAGCGGGTGCCTGCATAGTGTCGGCCGCTCCACCCGCTGGCGCAAGCGCCCTCGGCAAGGCGTCACATGGGCACGATCACGCTGCAACAGGTGACACCGCCTTCCGCCTTTTCGGTTTCCGACATGTCCACGCTGCGCACGTCGATGCCGAGTTTGCGCAGTGCGTCCGCCGTGCGCGGGCAGGAAGCCGGATAGATCAGTGCGTCGCCAAGGCTCAACGCGTTCGCGGCGTGGGGCTCGGCGGGGTCGATTGCAATCGGCTTCCATCCCGGGAAACACCTCGCTTCGACCCACGCAGGATTCAGCAACACCTGCCCCGATGTCACCTGCGTCACCGCGCTCTTGAGGTGCAGGCAGCCCCGCAACGGCACCGCGATCACGCGATAGTCGAATGGCGCCAACAGGCGCCCCAGTTGCGCGATGCCTTTCGCGCTGCTGCGCGCCGAAGCGCCGACGTACAGTGTTCGATCCAACCGCAACACGTCGCCGCCATCCAGCGTACCCGGCGGCTCGATGTGCACGATTTCGCGCAACCCGTCCAGCGCCACCGCCATCGATTCCACTTCCCCGCGCCGCGACGGCGCGCCCGGACGGGTGATCACGGCCACTTCGTCCAGCGCGATCGCGGTGTCTTCCACGAATACGGAATCGGGGTGGTCCGGCTGTTCCGGAAGTTGCTGTACCTCGCAACCCGCCTCCCGCAGCGCCTGTTCGTAGGCCGCGTGCTGGCGACGCGCAAGCGCCAGGTCGATGGGGCAACGCTGCAAATGCGTCAGCTCGCAATGTTCCAGCGCGCGGCTGACCGCGCGAGTAATGGCGATGCAGGGAATGGCGGCTTCCTCCATGGATCGGCAGAAATGTCAGCATATCGCCCGTGGCACTCCATGCGCAGCGTACAATCGTGCGGCCGTTTCGGCGCGCAGGGGGCACCCATGAACGTGTCGAAGCGGGAGATCGGGCTTGGCATCGCGACCACGCTGGTGCTGGGCAACATGATCGGTTCGGGCGTGTTCCTGCTGCCCGCTTCGCTCGCGCCCTATGGCGGCTACAGCCTGGTCGGGTGGGTAGTCAGCGCGATCGGCGCGCTGTTGCTGGCGGCGGTGTTCTATCGCCTCTCAAAACGCGCGCCGCGCGCCGGCGGCCCTTACGCGTACAGTCGCGAAGCCTTCGGCGATTGTGTCGGCTTCCTGGTGGCGTGGGTGTACTGGATCGCGCTGGTCGGCGGCAACGCGACCATCGCTGTCGCCTTCGCGAGTTACATGTCGGCGTTCATTCCCGCGCTCGGCGCGCACCCCTTTTACGGTGCGCTGACTGCGATGGCGGCGGTGTGGGTGCTGATCGCGGTCAACATCGCCGGCATCCGCAGCGCGGGAACCGTGCAGGTGGTGACGACGATCCTGAAGATCCTGCCGCTGCTGGCATTGGCGTTGTTCGGGTTCGTGCATTTCAATCCGCACTTGCTGGCACCGGGGCCGCACGCAGGCTCGCCATTGAGCGCGATCAACATCTGCGTCGCGGCCACCCTGTTCGCGTTCATCGGCGTGGAATGCGCCACGATTCCCGCTGGCCACGTGCGCGATCCCGAAAAGACCATTCCGCGTGCCACGCTGCTCGGCACCGCGATCGCGGCCGCGCTCTACATCGCCTGCACGGCGGCGGTGATGGGCCTCGTGCCCGCCGCGGAGTTGGCGAAATCGCAGGCGCCGTTCGCGGAGGCAGGACGCGTGCTGTGGGGGGGCTGGGCGAGCTGGCTGATCGCGGGCGCCGCGGCGATTTCCTGCTTCGGCGCACTGAACGGCTGGACGCTGATCGCCGGGCAATTCCCACAGGCGGTTGCGAAGGACGGTTTGTTCCCGAAGTTTTTCGCGCGTGAATCCGCGCGCGGAACGCCGGTGCCCGCGCTGCTGGTTGCGGGCGTCATCAACAGCCTCATGGTGTTGGCCAACTACAGCCGCGGCATGGTCGCGATGTTCACCTTCATGGTGCTGCTGACGACGCTCGGCAATGTCGTCTGCTACCTGGTGTGCGCGATGGCCGACGTGGTGCTGGCGCACCGCAGCGGACGTCCGCTGCGCGCACGCAACCTGCTGCTGGCCTTCGCCGCGTTCGGGTTCTGCCTGTGGGCCGTGATCGGTGCCGGCAAGGAGGCGGTATTCTGGAACTTCGTGTTGCTGGCACTGGGCATTCCGCTGTACGCGTGGCAGGCACGGCACAAGCAGCTCGCACCCTCCGGCAGCTAGAGCGTGTCGATGTCGCCCAGTGCGCGGATCAACCGGCGTGCACGTTTGTCGGGCCGCTTTGGCGGTGGGCGGTAACCCGCGCGTTCGGCACGGCGTTGTTCGCGTGCGGCCTCACGCGCCTTGATCGACCCCTCGGACTCGCGATAAAGCGCCTGCGCCACAGCAGCCGAGCCGCGCTTGTGCGCAAGCCCAGTCACCTCGACCTCGAAAGTTTCCTCGCCGCGCGTGATGCGCAGCTTCTCGCCGATGCGCACCTCGTGTGACGGCTTGCACGCCGCATCGCCGATCGTCACGCGCGCCCGTTCGACCGCTTGCTTCGCCAGCGCACGCGTCTTGAAGAAGCGCGCCGCCCACAGCCAAGCGTCGATGCGAAAAAGGGTGTTTGTCTGCGTCAACGAAGCCGATCCGACTTAAAGAGTTCCACCCGGGAGCGGTGCCGGAGCACGATTCGTCTTTTCAGTCGCAGCAACAAACGCAGCTCGATGGTCGGCATCCTGCATGTGCTTGACGAAATCATCGAAATCACTACTAAGAAAGAAATTGGCGAGCTTTTCTTTGGCCGCGTCGATCCTGTCAGCGCGCATCTCTTTGTTCGCCCAGCCAACTGGATAGTAGCCACCGCGTGCAACGTCGATTTCATCTGTACTCACATGCAGCGACTTACCCATCCGAACGAGCAAATCGTTCAGCAGATCTCGATGCTTTTCATTCCAGCCATCCGAGTTTGGCTGAGTCTCAAGATGGTCGATGAACTTTCGCCATGCAACGATGACCTTTGGCTTATCATCAAATTCGATTTGAACGACATTAAGTGCACGAACATGCTCAGGATTGAGCGATGCGCCTCTAAGTCCCATCAAAGTAGAAAAAACCCAATGCCGTCTCAGATTCGCAGTCTTACGGCCTTGAATCCAAATAGAAACGAGAACTGCGACAATAGGTCCAATCGCTGTTGCCACAACGACAGCCCAAGTATCGATGTTCATAACCGCCCCCAAGTGCCATCTCACATCAGCTTACTTGATTTGATAGCAACCGATTCATGCGTTGCACGAATGCCGCAGGGTCCGGCAATGCCGCGCCGGCGGTGATCTCGGCCTGCTCCAGCAACAGCAGCGCCAGATCCTTCGCCTTGGTTTCGTCGGATTCCGCCTCGACGCGCTTGACCAGCGCGTGCGCAGGATTGATTTCCAGCGTCGGTTTGGAATCGGGGACCTCTTGGCCCGCTTCGCGCAACAGCCGCGCGAGGTGCGGCGCGAGTTCGTAATCGGCCAGTGCGAGGCACGACGGCGAATCGGTGAGCCGCGCGGACACCCGCACGTCGCCCACGCGGTCGCCCAGCAATTCCTTCAACTTCTTCACCAGCGGCTCGGCTTCCTTCGCGGCTGCTTCCTGCTTCTGCTTGTCGGCTTCGTCCAGCGGCAGCTCGCCCTTGGCGACGTTGCGGAACGATTTACCCTCGTACTCGCCGAACTGGCCCATGATCCACTCGTCGACGCGATCGAACATCAGCAACACCTCGATGCCCTTGGCCCTGAAGGCTTCGAGTTGCGGGCTGCCGGCGGCGGCCTTGTAGCTGTCGGCGGTGATGTACCAGATCGCGTCCTGGCCGGGTTGCATGCGCGCGATGTAATCGTCCAGCGACACATCCTGTTCGGCGCCCTCGCCCTTCGTGGATGCAAAGCGCAGCAGCTTGGCGATGCGCTCGCGATTGGAAGGATCCTCGACGATGCCTTCCTTCAGCGTGTTGCCGAAGGCTTGACGAAAGACCTTGAACTTTTCCGGCTCATCTTTCGCGAGTTTTTCGATCAGGTCCAGCACACGCTTGACGCAGGACCCCTTGATGCGTTCGATCTGGCGGTTGTGCTGCAGGATTTCACGGCTGACGTTGAGCGGCAGGTCGTCGGCATCCACCACGCCGCGCACGAAGCGCAGGTAGTTCGGCAGCAATTCCTCCGCGGCGTCCATGATGAAGACGCGCTTGATGTAAAGCTTGACGCCCTTGCGCTCGTCGCGGCCGCCCATCAACAGGTCGAACGGCGGCTGCGCGGGGATGTAAAGCAACGTGGTGAAGCGCTGGCTGCCGCCCTCGACCCGGTTGTGCGTCCATGCCAGCGGATCGTGGAAGTCATGACCGAGCGACTTGTAGAACGCCTTGTATTCGTCGTCGGTGATTTCGGACTTCGGCTTCGCCCACAACGCGGACGCGTCGTTGACGGTTTCCCACTCATCAGTCGGCTTGCCGTCCTTGACCTTCTTCATCCGGATCGGGAATGCGACGTGGTCGGAATACTTGCGGATCAGATCGCGCAGCTTCCAATGGTCGAGAAACTCGGTGTCGTCTTCCTTCAAATGCAGGACCACCGATGTCCCGCGCGCGGCGATTTCTTCCGCGGCCAGCGAATATTCGCCTTGCCCGTCGCTTTCCCAGCGCACACCGTCCTTCGGCTCGGCGCCAGCACGACGGCTCAGCACTGTCACCTTGTCCGCCACCACGAACGCGGAATAAAAGCCCACGCCGAACTGCCCGATCAGGCGCGCGTCGGCCTGCTGCTCGCCGCTCAGGGATTCGAGGAAACGTCGCGTGCCGGAGCTCGCGATCGATCCGAGATTCGCCACCACTTCATCGCGACTCATGCCGATGCCGTTGTCGCGCACGGTGAGCGTTTTTGCGTCCTTGTCGTACTCGATGTCGATGCGCAGCTCGCCGTCGCCGTCCAGCAGTTCGGGTTTGCCGATCGCTTCGAAGCGCAGCTTGTCGCAGGCGTCGGAGGCATTGGAGACCAGTTCGCGCAAGAAGATTTCCTTGTGCGAATACAGCGAGTGCGTGACCAGGCGCAGGACTTGCGCGACTTCGGCTTCGAACGGGCGGGTTTCGGTGGGAGTACTCATGGAGCGAACTTCCGTGATAGTTGAAAGGTGTGCAAAATTTGGTGCATCGGAGCTCTCGAATTTTCGTCATCCCGGGGCCATCGCGGGCTTGACCGGCGATGGAACCCGGGACCCAGTGTCTTTTCGAATCGGAAGCAAAGGCGCTGGGTTTACTCGCGCCATCCATGGCGCTCGCCCTTTCGGGCCGCCTTCGGCGTTCGCGTTGGCAATCCTGCCAACGCAGTCGGGTTCCGCCCGCTGCGCGGGCGGCCCGGAATGACGAAGAAAGATGATGTCGCGTGCTGACAGGCGAGCACATGGCTCACTTGGTGACGCGAACGCGTTTTCTCAAGCCGTGGAACGGGCCATCCTGATAATCCACCTGTACAGCACAATCACCGTGATCGCAAACACCAAGCCACCGATGATAATCGACGGTGTCGCGAAGTTGTCGCCGACCACTGCGATCGGATTCTGCTTGCCGCTCAAGCCGACGATGCCGGCGAAAATCACCGCCAACAGACTCTCACCGACGATCAGGCCGGATGCCAACAGCACGCCAAGCTGCCTGGTCGCTTCGGCCCGCGTACCGCGCTCGGCGTGGCGATCGAACCACGCCCCCACCAGCGCGCCCACCACCACCATCAGCGTGGTCGAGGTCGGCAGGTAGATGCCCAGGCCGACTGCCAGCGGCGGCAGGCGCGGTCCCTTTTTCGCGAGGCCGAGCAATTCGTCGAGGATGATGATCGCAACGCCGATCGCGGCGCCGAGACCGATCATGTCCCAAGGCACATTGCCGGTGATCACGCCCTTGGCCAGCGCGGAAATCAGGCCCGCTTGCGGCGCGGGCAACGCCTTGGACGGATCGGCGCCCGGCGCACCCAAAAAGCCGTAGGTGTGCTGCAGCAAGTCCATCACCGGCGGAATCACCACCGCGCCCGCCAGCACGCCGATCACCAGCGCCCACTGCTGCATCGCCGGCGTGGCGTCCACCAACTGGCCGGTCTTCAAATCCTGCAGATTGTTGTTGGCGATCGACGCCACCGCGAACACGATGGAGGTGATGAACAAGGCAAAGCCGACCAGTGCCTTGTCGGCGCCCGGCGGCAGGAACGGCTTGACGCCCAACACGAGCAGCAGCGCCGCGATCACGACGACGAGAATCCCGACACCCGACAACGGACTGTTGGACGAACCGATCAGCCCGGCCATGTAACCGCACACCGCCGACACCAGGAAGCTCAGCAGGATCACGAACACCACGCCGCCGATCACCAACGTCCAGGTTGCGCCGCCGAGTCCGTTGTTGACCGCGAAGTGCCACAGCAGGTACGCGATAGGAATCATGCAGACCAACGAGATCAAACCGACCATGCCGATCGGCATGTCGTGCTCGGTGCGCGGCAGTTCGTCCAAGGTGCCGGCCTTGCGCGCACGCGATGCGCGGAACGCGCCGGCGAGACCGCTCGCCAGCGGCTTGATCAGTTTGGCGAGCGTCCAGATCGCGGCCACGCCGATCGCGCCCGCGCCGATGAAACGCACGTAGTGGCTCCATCCGGCCTGCGCGACGCCGGCCGCCGCGCCGGCAGCCCAATGCAGGTGCGTGAAATACGGCACCGCCCACGCCCAGCCGATCAGCGCGCCGACCAGCATCGCCACGCCCACCCACAAACCCACCAGATGCCCGATCGCGAACAACGCGAACGACAGCCCGAAATCGAAACCGCTCGCGCCGCCCTTGTCGCCACCCACGCGGAAATAATCGGTCACGCTGGCGGCAAACACCTTCGTTTGCACGATCACATAGAAGAGTGCGGAGACGATCGCGCCCCACAGCACGGCTTTCAGGCCCGCGCCGCCAGTCTCGACCCTTTCCGCCTCGTCGCCGCTCGCTTCCCCGGCGCCAACCTTCAACACCTCGGCACAGGCCACACCTTCCGGGTACGGCAAGTCGGAATCGGTGACCAGCGCGCGCCGCAGCGGAATGGTGTACATCACGCCGAGGATGCCGCCGGTCGCGCAGATGCCCGCCGAGATCCAGAACGGGAAACCCGTCCAGTAACCGACGATCACCAGGCCCGGCAGCACAAAGATGATCGACGACAGCGTGCCCGCGGCCGAGGCCACCGTCTGCACGATGTTGTTTTCCTGGATGGTCGCATCGCGCATCGCCTTCAGGATCGCCATCGAGATCACCGCGGCCGGGATCGATGTCGAAAACGTCAGGCCGGCCTTCAACCCGAAGTACACGTTCGCGGCGGTGAACACGATCGTGATGACGATGCCGATGATGATGCCGCGGATCGTCAGCTCACAGCGTTTCGGCATACCACTGATTGCATTCATGGACATATCCCGTTGGCATGATTCCCCACCACGAACCTCGCGTGGCCCGTCGCACCGGTTCGTGGCCGACGCGTCTGCCGCATGGTAGCTTTTCCCCTCTCCCTTCGGGAGAGGGGGCGCAACGCGCTGCTCTTGTTTTTGCCCAAAGGGCCGGGTGAGGGTTCGGTGAACCGATACGCATCCAATTCTTCCGAACCCTCACCCCAACCCCTCTCCCGGAGGGAGAGGGGCTTTTACCGCGGACGCTTCGCGCCATCGCCTACCGGCGAGCTGCATTTCGGCTCGCTGGCGGCGGCGTTGGCGAGTTGGCTGCGCGCGCGCAATCGGCACGGACAATGGCTGCTGCGCGTCGATGACATCGACCCGCCGCGCGAGGTCGCGGGCTCGACGCAGGCCATCCTCGCGGCATTGGAGCAGTTGGGGCTAATCGGCGACGCGCCGCCCCTGTATCAAGCGCAGCGTGGCGAAGCCTACGCGTGGGCGTTGCGGCGATTGCAGGACGACGGCCACGCATTCCCGTGCTGGTGCAGCCGCACCGATCTGGAAGTAACGGGCGCAGTTCATCGCGACGGGCAGTGCATCAGCGCGCGCCGCGACGATCGCGAAACCGCCTGGCGGCTGCGCGTGCCGGATGTCGACATCACCTTCGACGACGGCCTGCAGGGATCGCAACACCAGAACGTGCGCGAAGCCGTCGGCGATTTCGTACTGCGCCGGGCGGATGGGCTGTGGAGCTATCAACTTGCGTGCGTGGTGGACGATGCATTCCAGGGCATCACCGAAGTGCTGCGCGGCTGCGACCTGCTCGATTCCACCCCGCGCCAGATCCTGCTGCAGCGGCTGCTCGGCGTGCCGACGCCCGCGTACCTGCACCTGCCGTTGGCCGTGGATGCACAAGGCCGCAAGCTTTCCAAATCCAGTGACGCGCCAGCGATCGACCTGGCCGATCCGCGCGCGGCTTTGGCAAGCGCGCTGCACTTTCTTGCCCAAGGCGTTCCCGAGGCACCCGATGTCGCAACGATGCTGAGCACCGCCGCGCGCGACCTCGATCTTTCACCATTGCGCGGCATCACCGCGCGTGCCGCGGCAAATTGGGCTTTAATGCATCACTGATGATTCCGTTCGCGCTGGCCGATCAGCGCACGGCCACGAGCGAAGGAGCAAGCCGAGGAGCGTAGCAGGTTGCAGCACGCTTCCCGCAGTCTCCCGCCACCACGAAGGCTGGCGTAGGATGGCCGTACCATCACACGATAGGAGCGGTCATGAGCGCACGCGTGGCATTGGTAACGGGGGGTACGGGCGGCATCGGCACCGCAATCGTCCGGCGCCTGGCCGGCATGGGGTACAAAGTCGCGACCAACTACCGCCACGAAGAAAAGACCAAGACGTGGCTCGACAAACTCAAGGGCGAAGGTATCGACGTACTCACGGTCAAGGGTGATGTCACCGATCCGCAATCGTGCGACGCAATGGTGCGCGAGGTCGAACAAAAATTGGGCCCCATCGACATCCTGATCAACAACGCCGGCATCACCCGCGACACCACCTTCCACAAGATGAATTACCAGCAGTGGACGGACGTCATCAATACCAACCTCAATGCGTGCTTCAACGTGACGCGGCAGGTGATCGAGGGCATGCGCGCGCGCAAGTGGGGCCGCATCGTGCAGATCAGTTCGATCAACGGTCAAAAGGGCCAGTACGGGCAGGCCAACTACGCAGCCGCCAAGGCCGGCATGCACGGCTTCACCATCTCGCTGGCGCAGGAAAACGCCAAGTTCGGCATCACCGTCAACACCGTCTCACCCGGCTACATCGGCACCGACATGGTGATGGCCGTGCCCGAGGACGTGCGCGCCAAGATCGTCGCGCAGATTCCGCTCGGGCGTCTCGGCGAACCCGACGAAATCGCCTATGCCATCGCGTTCTTCCTCGACGACAAAGCCGCGTGGGTCACCGGTGCCAACCTCGCGATCAACGGCGGGCATTACATGGGGTGGTGACCTGTCTTGCTCCCTCTCCTCCGGGAGAGGGGCGCAAAGCGCTGCTCTTGTTTTTGCGCGAAGCGCCGGGCGAGGGTTCCGGATTGCGCACGACAAAGCGTCAGGAGCAAAGTCACTGGATCCCGGCCTTCGCCGGGATGACGAGGTTGAATAGTCATCGGCATTTTCCGGCGCAGTGACGCGCGTTGGGTCACACGGAGTCGAACCCTCACCCGCCCTGCGGGAAGCGCTACGCGCTCGGCCTACGGCGGCCTCTCCCGGAGGGAGCAACGATTTTCGCCGCCATGCGATAATCCGCGATCATTTTCCGATCGCAAGTCCGAGCAATGCCCCGCGAAATCCTGGCCACCAGCGCGCTGCCCTACGCCAATGGCCGCATCCATCTCGGCCACATCGTCGAGCATGTCCAAAGCGACATCTGGGTGCGCGCGATGCGGATGGCCGGGAACACGGTGCACTACGTCTGCGCGGATGACGCGCACGGCACCTCGATCATGCTGCGCGCGGAGAAGGAAGGCATCACGCCGGAAGCACTGATCGACGGCGTGTGGAAAGAACACACCGCCGACCTGCGCGATTTCGATGTCGCCTACGACCATTATTCCAGCACGCACACCAGCGCCAACCGCGAGTTGACGTACCGCATCTGGCGCGCGCTGGAGGCAAACGGCCACGTCGAATCGAAGCCGGTCAAGCAACTGTTCGATCCCGAGCGGCAAATGTTCCTGCCCGACCGTTTCATCAAGGGCGAGTGCCCGGTCTGCCATTCCAAGGACCAGTACGGCGATGCCTGCGAAGTGTGCGGCAGCACCTACAATCCGATCGACCTGATCAACCCCTATTCCGTCGTGTCGGGCGCGAAGCCGGTCGAAAAGGAATCGCTGCACTTTTTCGTCAAGCTGGCGGATTTCGAAACGCTGCTGAAGACGTGGCTGGAAGATCGCCGCGCGGTTGGCGGCCTGCAATCGGAAGTCGTCAACAAATTGAAGGAATGGTTTACGGACGGCTTGCGCAGTTGGGACGTGTCGCGCGACGCACCGTATTTCGGTTTCGAAATCCCCGGCCAATCCGGCAAGTATTTCTACGTGTGGGTGGACGCGCCCGTCGGCTATCTGGCAGCGTTCAAGGAACTGTGCGAAAGCGGCAGCAAGCCCGATCTCATCGTCGCCGACTTCGAGCGTTTCATCCGCGCCGGCAGCGACACCGAGATGATCCACTTCATCGGCAAGGACATCATCTACTTCCATACGCTGTTCTGGCCGGCGATGCTGCATGGCGCCGGACTGCGCATGCCGACCGCGGTGAACGTGCACGGATTCCTTACCGTGGACGGCGCCAAGATGTCGAAATCGCGCGGCACGTTCGTCAACGCGCGCACCTATCTCGATCACCTGGACGCGGATTACCTTCGCTATTACCTTGCCTCGATGCTCGGTCCGACGCTCGCCGACATCGACCTCGACCTGAAGGCCTTCGAGGAACGCGTCAACTCGCACCTGGTCGGCAAGTGGGCGAATATCGCCAGCCGCTGCGCGGGTTTCGTGCACAAATATTTTGACGGCGAGCTCGCCGCAACGCTTCCGGAAACCGTGCGCGGGCGCTACGACGCGGCCGCCGCCAAGCTGGAAGCCTGCGCCGCGTTGTACGAATTGCGCGATTACGCCGCCGTCATGCGCCTGATCATCGAAGTCGCGGACGAAGCCAACGCGTACGTCGCCGACCACGCGCCGTGGGTGATGGCCAAAGACGAATCCAGGCGCGACGAGTTGCACATCGTGCTGACGCTGGCGCTCAACTATTTCCGGCTGCTCACGATCTGGTTGGCGCCCGTGGTGCCGGCCACCGCCGCGCGCGCGTTCGAGTTCCTGGACGACAGGCCCGCCGATTTCGAAGCCGCGCTGCGCCCGTTGCTCGGCCATGCCATCAAGCCGTTCAAGCCGTTGGTCATCCGCATCGATCCGAAGAACGTCGAAGCCATGATCGAAGCCTCGAAAGAATCGCTGCAGGCGAATTCAAGCCCATCCCCACCCAACGTTGCTACGCTCGGCGTCCTGCCTCGCGAAGCAACCCAGCCCTCCGCTCCTGCTTCGGGCGCTCATCGGCGCGCGGACCTACGTTCCGCAAACGCGCCGATTCGCTCCCTTGAAGGGGATGGCTCAAAAAAAAGCGCACCCGCCATGTCGAATCCGAGTCCCGAGTCCCGAGTCCCGAGTCCCGCTCTTGTTTCCATCGACGACTTCGCCAAGCTCGACCTGCGCGTCGGCAAGGTGCTGGTCTGCGAAGCCGTGGACGGTTCCGACAAATTGCTGCGCTTCGAGCTGGACGCGGGTGATCTCGGCGAGCGCCAGATTTTCTCCGGCATCAAGGCCGCCTACTCCGATCCGGCCATGCTGGTCGGTCGCAACGTGGTGTTCATTGCCAATCTCGCCCCGCGCAAGATGCGCTTCGGGTTGAGCGAGGGCATGATCCTGTCGGCCGGCAGCGGCGGCGCAGATCTGTTCCTGCTCGATGCAGACCCGGGCGCTCTGCCCGGCGCGTCCGTGAAGTAGGCATCACGCGCCCGCAACCTTTTCTTTGCGACCGAAGGCGCAGCCTTGGACCGTGCCGTGCGATCCGGTTTGGAGCCGCACCGCGTGGCCGTCGTTGGACTGCGCGGGGTGGTCGCCGTGATCAGGCATTGGGCATTCTTCAAGCAAAGCGATACCTCCTTCGGCACGTTCTACCCGAAGCACTACATCGTCGCGGGCTACCCGAGTCTGCACGAGGCCCAGGAAGCGGAACATGCGTTCACCGAATCCGGTGTCGGTGCCGAGAACGTCCGCGCGACCACCGGCGATTTCGTGATCAACCGGCTGGAAGCGCACCGTCGAGCCAACTGGCTGCAGCGCGCCGAAGCGCGCCTCGCCGAATTCGCCGGCACCGAGACGGGATTCCTGAAGGATGACGCCGAGCTCGCCCGCAAGGGCGGCGCGTTCCTGTTCCTGTTCGCGCCCGAAAGCAGTCACGTAGAGCACGCGCGCAAGGTATTCGCGCAGCACCGGCCGAGCTACGCAAGGCGCTATCTGCACATCGCCATCGAGCGGATCATCGATCCGCCGCCAAACTTGGCCGATTAGGGTCTGCCAACGCCAGATCAAACGGTCACGCCGCGTCGCGACTTTGCTATCGTGGGCACCCTCACGACGGCGAAGAGGGGTGCGCGACATGCGGCTTCCGATGGGCGGTCTGCACGGGCCGCGACTTGGATCGGCCCTGCTGCTCGGCATGTTGCTGGCCGGCTGCGCTGCCGACCCGGCAACGCGTCCCGCGGCGGATGGCGCTTCGGCCCAGCTGCCCCGCCACGTATTCGTGATCGTGCTGGAAAACGAACCGTTCCAGGTCACCTTCGGCGCACATTCGCCCGCGCCGTATCTCGCGCATGAGCTGCCGCAACAAGGCGCGTTGCTGACGCAGTATTTCGCGACCGGGCATGACAGCCTCGACAACTACATTTCCATCATCAGCGGCCAGGCACCGAATCCCGAAACGCAGGAAGACTGCCATGTGTTCAGCGAATTCAAGCGCAGTGCGCCGGGGTTCGGCGCCAATGGCCAGATCCGCGGCACCGGCTGCGTGTATCCCGCGGACGTGAAGACGCTCGCCAACCAGTTGCAGGACGCGGGTTACACGTGGAAGGGCTACATGGAAAGCATGGGCGTCGATCCTTCGCGCGAAGCCGCGGTCTGCGCGCACGCGAAGATCGGCGAAGTGGACTTGACCAACAAGGCGACCGCGAAAGACCAGTACGCCGACAAACACAATCCGTTCGTGTATTTCCATTCGATCATCGACGATGCCGCGAACTGCGCTGCGCACGTCGTAAATCTCGACAAACTGCCGACGGACTTGCAGTCCATCGCGACCACGCCGAACTTCTCCTTCATCACGCCCGACCTTTGCCACGACGGCCACGACGCGCCGTGCAAGAACGGCGAACCGGGCGGCTTGATCTCGGCCGACAAGTTCCTGCGCGAATGGGTGCCGCAGATCGTTGCTTCGCCTGCGTTCAAGCAGGACGGCCTGCTCATCATCACCTTCGATGAAGGCACCGACGCCGCGGCCTGCTGCGGCGAAACCCGGCCCGCAGGCGCGCCGCAACCCGGCCAGTTCGGCCCGGGCGGCGGACGCATCGGCGCGGTGGTGCTGTCGCCGTTCGTGAAACCGGGCACCGTGTCCCGCGTGGATTACAACCATTACGGCCTGCTGCGCAGCATCGAGGACTGGTTCGGCCTGCCGCATCTCGGCTACGCCGGGCAAAAGGGATTGCGCACGTTCGGACCGGACATCTTCAACCGCGACATCCATGCACAAGGGACCCAACCGTGAATCGATTCGCCTATTCCACCGCCGCCGCTTGCATGATCCTTGCGCTGGCGTTGCCCGCAGCCAGCCATGCCGCGACTGCAGCGACGACCCAACCTGCGCCGACCATGGACCAGATTCTCAAGGCCTCGAAACCATCCGACTGGCGCCCGCTGAATCCCGACGACACGCTGTACATGGACTTGCCGCAAGGCCGTGTGGTGATTGAACTTGATCCTGCGTACGCGCCGCTGCACGCCGGCAACATCCGCGCGCTTGCGCACCAGCGTTACTGGGACGGACTCGCGATCCTGCGCGTGCAGGATGGCTTCGTGACGCAATGGGGCGATCCGGCGGCCGAAGCGAAGCATCCCGCGCGCCCGCCGCGTTCGCTGGGCAAGGCCAAGGCGACGATCGCGCCCGAATTCGAGCGCGACATCGCGCCCGACCTGACCTTCACGCAACTGCCCGATGGTGACGTGTATGCACCCGAGGTCGGCTTCAGCAACGGCTTTCCGGTCGCGCGTGATCCGAAAACCGGCAAGACTTGGCTGGTGCACTGCTACGGCATGGTCGGGGCCGGCCGCGACAACACGCCCGATTCCGGGCCCGGCACCGAACTGTACGCCGTGATCGGGCAGGCACCGCGTCAGCTCGACCGCAACATCGCGCTGATCGGACGCGTGGTGCAAGGCATGCAATACCTTTCCGATTTGCCGCGCGGAAACGGCCCGATGGGTTTCTACAAGAATCCGGCACGCCAGACGAAAATCCTGCGCGTGCGCCTGGCGTCCGACGTTCCAGCGTCCGAACGCATGCACCTCGAAGTGTTGCGCACCGACACGCCAACGTTCACGGCACTGGTCGAATCGCGCCGCAACCGCAGCGACGCGTGGTACCTCTACAAGGTAGGCAAGATCGATGTCTGCAACGTGCCGCTGCCGGGGCGCGAGGATCCCTCAACCACGGTCGATCGCCACTGAACCACGGAATATCGTTGCGCGAGCGCAGCGATCGCCAGACCGTCAGTCGCCGGTCTCGACGGTAATCTCCGCACGCGTCATCAGCTTGTGGATGGGACAGTTGTCGGCCGCACGCCGCAGCAGCGCACGCTGGGCATCCGTGAGCGGGCCCTGGAAGTCGAGATGCACGCGGAGGCGATACTGCCCTGATCGTTCCGCGTGATCGTCCCGCTCCACGCGCGTGGCCACGCGCTCCAGCGGAATGTCATGGCGCTTGGCATACCAGATGGCAGTGAGCGCCTTGCACGACGCCAAGGCCGCGTCGAAATAATCGTGCGGACTCGGTGCGGAATCGGTGCTGCCATCCTCGCGGCCGACGTCGGCACGGAACACGTGCGAACGCGTGCGCAACTCCTGCGGCCACGCGCCCTCGTCGATGGTGACGCAGTCCACGATGTTGGAAAAGGATTCGCTCATGGTTCTCCGGCAGACTGCAACGGCACGTGTGCCCGCTCTTTGTAACACTGCGTTTCCAGATCTTCCAGAACCATGTCCCACGCGTCCATCCCCAGCCATGTCGGCCGCAGGCTTTCCAGAAGGTCCATTTCCCCTTGGTCACGATGATGCCGCAGGCGCGCCAGATAGCTGAGCACCCGTTCGGTTTGCTTGGCGTCGATGGTTGCATCCATCGCAAACTCCAGTCTGGCTAAAGACCTGTACCAGGAGGTGATAAAGCAACAGTTGTGCCAACATCGGAAGAACGATGAGGTGCGGCGACGGTGGGTACGGGGCATCACCGCCACTCACGCGAGCACGTCGACCAGAACATGTGCCCGCTCGATGCCTCGGCGGCCAGTGGACGACGCAACCCGTGCACAACGACAAGGTTGCGTCCGAACAACCAGCGATCATCGTCGAATCAGAACGAAATAACGCCCTGCAACATCGCGCTGCCGGCGCGTTCCCGTTCGCCCTGTTCGCGCATGTACCCGAGGCGCAGCCCGAAGCCGCGGCTTGGCCACAACGACAGGCCGGCGCGCAATACCATCATGTTGCGTGACAAGCCAATGCCCTCCACGGGCAGCCAATCGTTGAAGCCGGTGAAGCTCGCGTCGAACACGCTGCCGTATTGACGCAGCGTGTGCTGCCAGCCGGCACTGCCATCGAATTCCATCCGCATTCCGTTGGCCAACCGCCAGCCACGTTCAGCGCGCAAACCCAGTCCGGTCTGCAGGCGGCCAGCGGTGCGGGCATCGGCCGTGAGGCCATATCCCAGACCACCCTGCTCGGTGAAGCCGCCCAGATCGAGGCGCTGGTAACGAACGTCCACAAAAGGCTCGACACGCGTCGCGCCGATTTGGAACCGGCTCCCACCTTCCATTACGCCCGCAACGTAGTGACCGTTGGACGCGGCGCCGACCGGCGATCCCAGCGCACCCAGTTGCAACAGGCGCTGCATGTCTTCACGGTACCAGCCGTTTGCGACCTGCGCGCTTGCGTACCACGGCCCATTCATGAGGCCAGCGTACATGGTGAAGTTGTTCATCCAAGTTTGGTTGTGATCCCAGGACGAATCAAGCTGGCCGAATCCGAGGCTCTGCCCCGCCGCAAAGCCCAACAGCGCGTGCGTGCCGATGCGCATGTCGGCACCCGACACGCCTCCGCTGCTGCGGAACCTCGCGCCCGCGTAACCGCTGCGTTGCAGGTTGCCCTGCCAGCCGAGATCGCTGTACCAGACCCCGGGCTGCGCGCGTCCGCTCAAGAGATCGTCAAAATGTTCGGCCAGTGCATCGCTGCGAGCGTCGATGCCATCAAACAGCATCGCGGCGCTTGCCGCATGCAACTGACCCGAGAGACTTTGGAGCGTAGCTTGTGCCACGGCGGGCGTGGCGCTCTGCTGGATGGCACCGGCGCCTTGCATTACGCCCGGTGAAAGCGTGCCTCCGGATGCCATGGTGTTATTGATCGCTTCGAACCCAACCTGCACGCGCTGCGCCGCACCCGCCGAAGCCGGATCGACGATGCCCATCGAAGCCGCAGCTGCGGTGATGCTGAGACCGGTCGTGTCCAGATACACGTCATTCGGGCCGTACCCGATGGTCGTGGACGTAAATACCACGCCCGAGTCCTTGACCAACTGATTGAACGTGCCGGTAACGCCCCCGGTTGCGGCGAGCACGTCGGTGTGGGCGTTGGCGACATAGCCGCTGTCCGCCCCGGTCACTTCCAGCGTGCCGCCACTCAGCGTCGCGGTGCCGGTCACGGCAAGTTTGCTGCCCAAGCTGACCGCTAAGGTACCCGTGGAAGCATTGGTGTAGTTGCCGCCTACGGCGGTATCGCCGCCGAGCACCGCCACTCTGCCGGAGTTGGAAAGATTGCCTGCTACACCAGGCACTACATCCAGCGTGCCACCACTGTTGATCGTGGCATCTCCGGGCAGCGTTGTAGTTGCCTGCAAGGTGCCGTCGTTAATGGTGATACCGCCGGTATATGTGTTGTTTCCGGTCAGCACTAGTGTGCCGGGGCCTGTCAGCACCAAACTGCCGGTACCTGAAATATCATTACTGAAGGTTGAAGTAGTACCGGCCGATACGTTCGCCTCGAAATTGCCGAACGCAAATTGCGCCGGGCCGTGGACGGCCTTCGCAGCGTTGATCATGCCCCACCCGTAAGTCGGGTTCGGGGTCTGGTGACTGCCATCGTCGAACGGCGTCGCGGTGGTCAGGATGGTGTCGGTGATGTTGGCTGCGGTCATCCACGGAAACGCCTGCCACACCTGCGCGGCCACGCCGCTCACCACCGCGGCCGAAGCCGAAGTGCCGTTGGCATACCCGCCCGTGAAAGAGCCCACCACCGGGAACTCCACATTGCCCGGTGCGGCAAGGCACCACTGCGCGGCAATGCCGCAAGCGTTGGAGGGCGCATCCGACCCCGTGTAGAGCCCCGCGGGCTTGCCATTGCTGTCGATGGCCATGTCGACCACCGCGAGCCAGTTCGGCTGAAAACTGGGAACCCATGCCGGCAAACCTGCTTGATCCCAGGGCTGGCTTGCGCCGCTGCTGCCAGCGGCCCACACCAGCACGGCGCCGGCGTCCACCGCAGGTTGGTAGATCCCCTGCGTGGCGGCGAGGTTGGGATCGGTCTTCGCATTGCCGGAACCGAGGGACCCGTTGATGATCCTGACGTTCTGGGCGACGAAATCACTGAAATTGCTGCTGCTGGTCGAGCAGCTTGCCAAATTGCCGCTCGCGCAAACCTGTTCGAAATACAGGCTAGCGCCCGGCGCGACGCCACCCGGAAAAGTCTTGTTGTGGTCGGCGGGCAGCGTGCCGGCCGCCGAGCCGCCCAGAATGTCCGCCACCACGGTGCCGTGACCGGACGTGTCGTTGGGCGATTGCGAGCCACCGGGCAGGTAACTCTTGAACCAGGCGATCCGCCCGCTCATGGGCGGCGTGGTCGGATCCACGCCGGAATCCAAGATGCCGATGTTGATGCCCTGCCCTGTGAAGCCTTCACCCTGCGCCGTCAGCGCACCTGTCGGGATCAGGTGGTTGTACGCCGGATCGTACCCTGGCGGTGGCGGTGGCGGTGGCGGTGGCGGTGGCGGTGGTGGCGGCGGTGGCGGCGGCGGCGGAGGGCTTGGCGGTGGCGTCGGTGGACTGGATTTGACCACGCCGCTTCCGCCTCCCCCACCGCAGGCGGTGAGATAAATGGGAGCCGTAGCGAAGATTGCCGCGGCAACGGCCAACGTGAGTGCGCGCTTGCGACTGTGGTTCATCTGCTGATCCCCTGTTGTTGTTGCGACCTTCCGCCTTGCACATTCGACGCAGGCGCATCGCATGTGTAAAACCGATCAGTGCAAACTGCTGTCGCCGACGCCAATCCCGAGGTCTGGCCAAACCGGCCAGCACCTGCACTTGCGTCATCGGACCCCAGGCGAGCCGCGCTCATCCGTCGCGCGCCACGTCGAGTCCATCGTAGTCCCGGTGAAACAGACCTGCAATCGCCCCCGCGTTCAGGCAACGACCGGCCATCTGGATGGCCGGTGCAACCCCTTCAGAACATGTGCCGCTCGATGCCGAGGTGCGCCATGATCTTGCTGCCGATTTCCTCGATCGAGGTGTGGGTGGTGTTGAGCGAGGGAATGTTCTCGTTGCGGAAAACGCGATCGGCGATGATGAGTTCCCGCTTGCAACGGTCGAGCTTCGCATATGAACTGCCGGGGCGCCTCGCCTCACGCACCTGGGCCAGCCGTATCGGATCGATGGTGAGGCCATACAGGCGATTGCGGCACCCTTCCAGACGCTTGGGCAGGTAATCACGTTCCAGATCCTCGTCGGTCAGCGGATAGTTGGCCGCCTTCACGCCGTAGTGCAACGCCATGTACAGGCAGGTCGGCGTCTTGCCGACACGCGACACGCCGACGAGCACCACGTCGGCTTGGGTGTAATCGACGTCGATGCCGTCGTCGTGCGCGAGCGCGTAATTGGTCGCGTTGATGCGCGCCTCGTACTGGTTGAAATCGACCATCCCGTGCGAGCGGTTGACCGCGCCGGAACGGCGAGTGCCGAGTTCCAGTTCCAGCGTGCCCACGAACGGCGCCATGACATCGACCATCAGTGCGCCCGATTCCGCGATGATTTCGCACAATTGCGGATCGACTACCGTGTTGACCACGATCGGCCGCTCGGCGTTCTGCGCGTACACGGTCTTGATGCGCAGTGCCGCGGCTTCCGCCTTTTCGCGGTTGTCCACGAAGGCAATGCGGTGGCCCTCGAATTGCACGCCCTCGAATTGCGCCAGGATGGAATTGCCGATGGTCTCGGCGGTGATGCCCGTGGAGTCGGAAACGAAGAAAACCGTCCTGCGGCCGTTGCCGTTCAAAACCCTCTCCCGATGTGACCCGATGGTCGAGTGTATCCGCGCCAAACGCGCGACGTGGCGCGGCTTGTGTCCAGTCCGGATGCCCGCGAAAATGGGCGTTTACGGGCCGTCCGCCCGCACATGGAGACCGTCGTGACCGAACTCGTCCTGTGGCTGGACCAACTGCGCATGACCGACTTGGCCAAGGTCGGCGGCAAGAACGCTTCGCTGGGCGAAATGATCGGCAACCTCGCCAAGCTGGGCGTGTCGGTGCCGGGCGGGTTCGCCACCACCGCGGCGGCGTTCCAGGCGTACCTCGAAAAGAGCGGGCTGGCCGACAAGATCCAGAAGCGCCTCGCTTCACTGGATGTCGAAGACGTCAACGCATTGGTCGCGGCCGGCAAGGAAATCCGCGGCTGGATCGTCGATACCAAGCTGCCCGCCGAACTCGAACAAGCCATTCGCGATGCCTACGCAAAACTCTGCAAGGACGCGGGTGGCGAGGACGTTCCGGTTGCGGTCCGTTCCTCGGCGACCGCCGAGGACCTGCCCGACGCGAGTTTCGCCGGCCAGCAGGAAACTTATCTGAACGTCACCGGCATCGAGGACGTGCTGCACAAGGTAAAGGAAGTCTTCGCGTCGCTCTACAACGATCGCGCGATTGCGTATCGCGTGCACCAGGGTTTCAAGCACGAGGAAGTATTCCTGTCGGCGGGCGTGCAATTGATGGTGCGCTCGGACATCGGCGCGTCGGGCGTGTTGTTCACGCTCGATACCGAATCCGGTTTCCGCGGCGTCGTGTTCGTCACCGCCAGCTACGGCCTCGGTGAAATGGTCGTGCAGGGCGCGGTGAATCCGGACGAGTTCTACGTGTTCAAGCCGACGCTGAAATCCGGCAAGCAGGCGGTGCTGCGCCGCAATCTCGGCGCCAAGCAGCAGCGCATGGTGTATTCCGGCAAGCCGGGCGAGCGCGTGCGCATCGAGGCTACGCCGGACGAACTGCGCCGCAAATTCTGCATCAGTGATGCCGATGTCGAATCGCTGGCGAAGCAGGCACTGATCATCGAGGACCATTACAAACGCCCGATGGACATCGAATGGGCGAAGGATGGCGCGACCGGCAAGCTTTACATCGTGCAAGCGCGTCCGGAAACAGTGAAGTCGCGCGCGCACGCGACGCAGCTCGAACGCTTCCAATTGAATGAGCAAGGCAAGGTACTGGTCGAGGGCCGTTCGATCGGTCAGAAGATCGGCGCCGGCACCGCGCGCGTGATCCGTTCGCTCGACAAGATGAGCGAGTTCAAGGAAGGCGACGTGCTGATCGCCGACATGACCGACCCCGACTGGGAGCCGATCATGAAGCGCGCCGCGGCCATCGTCACCAACCGCGGCGGCCGCACCTGCCACGCCGCAATCATCGCGCGCGAGCTCGGCGTGCCGGCGGTGGTCGGCACCGGCGACGCGCTGCAGAAAATCCCTGACGGCCACGCAGTCACTGTGTCCTGCGCCGAGGGCGACACCGGTTTCATCTACGACGGCAAACTGAAGTTCGAGCGCATCACTACCGACCTCGGCGACATGCCGAAGGCGCCGCTGAAGATCATGATGAACGTCGCCAACCCCGAGCGCGCCTTCGACTTCGCGATGTTGCCGAACCAGGGCATCGGTCTTGCGCGCCTGGAAATGATCATCGCCAGCCACATCGGGGTGCATCCCAAGGCCTTGCTGGAATACAGCAAACAGGACGCGGAAACCAAGGCCAAGATCGACGCGCGCATCGCGGGCTACGCGGGCCCGGTCGAGTTCTACGTCGATCGTTTGGCTGAAGGCATCGCCACCATCGCGGCCTCGGTGTATCCCAAGACCGTGATCGTGCGCATGTCGGATTTCAAATCCAACGAATACGCCAACCTGCTTGGCGGCAGCAAATACGAGCCGCACGAGGAAAATCCGATGATCGGGTTCCGCGGCGCCTCGCGCTACGTGGACGCTTCCTTCGCCGAAGCGTTCGGTCTCGAGTGCAAAGCCGTGAAGAAAGTGCGCGAGGCCATGGGCCTCGACAACGTGTGGGTGATGATCCCGTTCATCCGCACCCTGGACGAAGGCAAGAAGGTTATCGAAGTATTGAAGACCAACGGCCTCACGCAGGGCGAGAGCATTGACGGCAACGAGGCATTGAAGGTGATCATGATGTGCGAGGTGCCGTCCAACGCGTTGCTTGCGGACGAATTCCTCGACATCTTCGACGGCTTCTCGATCGGCTCGAACGATCTGACGCAATTGACGCTGGGACTCGATCGCGATTCCTCGATCGTCGCCGGCCTGTTCGACGAACGCAATCCCGCCGTCAAGAAACTCTTGTCGATGGCGATCAAGACCGCGCGCGCCAAGGGCAAGTACATCGGCATCTGCGGACAAGGTCCGAGCGACCACGCCGACCTCGCCGAGTGGCTGATGGACCAAGGCATCGAATCGGTGTCGCTGAACCCGGATACCGTCGTCGATACATGGTTGCGACTCGCCAAACATAAAGGTTGACGGCGGATCCCTGACCGGACGCAACGCCGGGCAGGAACAGGCGGTTCAGCGTCGCCGCAGCACACTCGCCGCACACGGCCAAGCGACCCGAGGAGCCACCATGAAAATCGCCTTCGCCGCCATCATGGTTTTCGCGCTGGCCGCTTGTTCGCAAACGCCGCCCGATGGAACGAGCCTGGCTTCCGCCACCGCGCAGGCTGCGGGCGCACCGGCCAGCGAAGCAGAAGCGCCGTCGTCCAGCGCTTCCGCACCCTTGCCCGCAAGCACCGCGACTGCACCTGCCGCCGACGCCACCTCGGTGCTCACTCAGTACCACTGGCGACTCGTGAATGCGGTGGACAAGTCCGGCCGGCGTATCGACGCGTTGTTCGCGCGCCCCGACCAGCCCCTGCAACTCGATTTCGACGCGCACGACGTCTCCATCAGCAACACCTGCAATCGCATGCGCGGCAGCTATTCGATCGCGGGCGGCAAGCTGACCTTCGGCAACTTCGCCGCCACCCTGATGGCCTGCAACGATCCCGCGCTGGCGGCGTTGGATTCCGCCGCCGGCAAAACCCTGCAAGGCACCTTCGCGCTCGCCGTGGATGTGCACGGCAAGCAACCGCAACTCACATTGTCGATCGCTGGCGGCGACAAGCTGACCTTTGCCGGCACGCCGACGGACACGACCCATTACGGTATGCCACCGCGCTCGTCCTGAGCGCCGTCTGTGCCATTGGTCATCGTGACCACGCGTTGATGACATGGCATCCTCTCGGATTGGCGCCAATCGCTGCGCCAACTTCCTGGCTGTTCCGGATAATCGATGAAGAACGCATGTTTGTGCGCCCTCGCGCTTTTGTTGATCGCTCCTTTCACGTCGGCAGCGCCGGCCGCGGGCAAGCCGGCCACATCGAAGTACGACCCGCAGGCACTGTTCGCGCCGTTCGATTATCAGAACCCTGTGAATCGGCATCGCAGTGCCGACGGCCGGCCCGGTCCCGATTACTGGCAGAACCGTGCCGATTACGAAATCCACGCGACGCTGGACCCGAAGGCGAAAACGCTCACCGGCACCGAGACGATCACCTACACCAACAACAGCCCGCAGGCGCTCGGCTATCTGTGGCTGCAGCTTGACCAGAACATCTACCGCACCGACGCGCGCGGAAACTTCACCCGCGATCGCGCACCGAAGTTCGACCAGCACACCGAAGGCGACGTGATCACGTCCGTCGAAGTGCTGGGCGACCACGGCGCCGTGAAAGCCACGCACCTCATCAGCGACACCCGCATGCGCGTGGATCTTCCGCAGCCGGTCGCGGGACACGGCGGCAAGGTGCGCGTGCGCATCGCGTGGCATTACACGGTTCCGGGTGAATTCGGCGGCCGCACCGACTGGTTCCACACAAAGAACGGCGACATATTCGAAATCGCGCAGTGGTACCCGCGCATGTGCGTGTACGACGATCTGCGCGGATGGGACACGGCGCCCTACCTCAACAACGAGTTCTACCTCGAATACGGCGATTTCGATTACTCGATCACCGTGCCGTCGAACATGCTGGTGGTGGGCTCGGGCGAACTGGGGAATCCCGAAGACGTGCTGACCAAAACCGAACTACAGCGGTACGAGCAGGCGCGCAACTCGGACAAGACAGTAGTAATCCGTTCCGCCAGTGAAGTGACCGATCCGAACAGCCGTCCAAAGCAAAGTGGCACGCTGACGTGGCGCTTCAAAATGCACGACAGCCGCGACGTCGCGTTCGGCGCGTCGGCGGCGTACGTGTGGGATGCCGCGCGTATCGACCTGCCCAGCGGCAAGCATGCCATGGCGCAATCGGCGTATCCGGTCGAAAGCATCGCCAAGGATGGTTGGCAGGACTCCACCCAGCACGTGAAGTACACGGTGGAATTCTTCTCGAAATACACCGGCGTCGAATACCCGTGGCCCAACGCCATCGCCGAAGCCGGCATCGCCGGCGGCATGGAATACCCCGGCATCGTGTTCGATTGGTGGAAGGCGAACGGCTACGGCCTGTTCATGCTTGCGGTGCACGAAGTCGGCCATTCGTGGTTCCCGATGATCGTGGGTAGTGACGAACGCCGCAATGCGTGGATGGACGAAGGCATGAACACCTACGTCGACGCGATCGCGCATGCCGAATGGGGCAAGGCGCACGGCGGCCAGTTCGCGCCGAAAAAGGACAGCGAATACGCGCCGCTCACCGGCGATCCCGCGAAGGACATCGTCAAGCAGGTGTTCGACGACCCGGATGCAGCGCCGGTCCTGACGCGCGCGGACGCGGTCAAGGAGAAGTACCGCCATCCGATCACCTACTTCAAGACCGCGTATGGCCTTACCTTGCTGCGCGAGCAGGTCCTCGGGCCGGAACGCTTCGACGCCGCATTCAAGCAATACGTGCACGACTGGGCGTTCAAACATCCTTCGCCTTCCGATTTCTTCCGCACCATGGACAGCGCCGCGGGCGAAGACCTGTCGTGGTTCTGGCGCGGCTGGTTCCGGCACAACTGGAAGCTCGACCTCGCCGTCACCCGTGCGAAGTACATCGACAACGATCCCGCCAAAGGCGCGCTGGTGACGGTGACGAACCTCGACAGGTTCGCGATGCCTGCGACGCTGAAGGTGACCTACACCGATGGCAGCAGCAACGAATTGCGCGTGCCGGTCGCGACCTGGATGCAGCACACGCAGTTCGACGTTCCGGTGCCTGGCAGCAAGCGCATCAGGAGCGCCGTGATCGATCCCGACGGCGTGCTGCCGGATGTGGATCGCGCCAACAATACGTTTTCGATGAGCACGAAATAGCGATTCGCGAGCGACGCGGTTTCAGCCCGCGCCGTTCGCTTTCAACAAGCGGCACCACTCTGCAAGGGGATGATCATGCACACGCGTTCGTGGTCGTTGTTGTCGTTGGTTCTGATGGCACTGCCGGCGCTGGCTGCGCCACCGCAAGCGCCCGATGCCGCCGCACAGTTGCAGGACATCGACGCCTACGTGCAGCAGGTGATGCGCGACTGGCGCGTTCCCGGCCTAGCGATCGCGATAGTGAAAGACGGCAAAGTCGTGCTGGCGCGCGGCTACGGCGTGCGCGAATTGGGCAAGCCCGGCAAGGTCGATGCGGACACGCTGTTCGGCATCGCCTCCAACACCAAAGCATTCACGGTTGCAGCGCTGGGCACGCTGGTCGCATCCGGCAAGCTGACATGGGACACGCAGGTCGTCGATGTGCTCGAGGATTTTCGGCTCTCCAGCCCCTACGTCACGCAGAACCTCACGCTGCGCGATTTACTGACCCACCGCACGGGTTACTGTGATCCAGGCGTGTGGTACACCAGTGACCCGTCGACCATTCTGCATCGCGTGCGCTATCAGAAACCCGACTACGGTTTCCGCACCACGTTTTGCTACAACAACATTCAGTACGACGCGGCCGGTCGTTTCATTCCCGCGATCACCGGCCGGAACTGGCACGACTACGTCGCCGCACACATGTTTCAACCGCTCGACATGGATCGCACGGTCACTACCGAAGCTGCACTCGAAAAATCGACCGACGCCGCCGTGCCGCACGGCATGGTCAATGGCAAACTCGCGGCGATCCATCGCTACTGGCCGCACGAAGCAGACGTTCTGCCTGCCGACGGCGCCATCTGGTCCAGCGCCGACGACATGAGCCATTGGCTCGAAATGTTACTCGCGGACGGTCAATACGGCGGCAAGACGGTGCTTGATTCCGGCGTCGTCCGCACGATGGAAACGCCGCAGATGCTGATCCAGCCCGGCACTGGCGTAGGCAATGCGATCCGCGCGTGGATGCCCGGCGGCACTTTCTACAGCTACGGCCTCGGCCTATTCATGCAGGACAACCACGGCCACACGCTGGTATGGCACGCGGGTGACGATGAGGGGATGGCGTCGGCGCTGGTGATGGCCCCGGATGCTCACCTCGGCATCGTGGTGTTGTCGAACATGAATCAAGCCGACGCACGCTTCGCGATTGTCGCGCATGTGCTGCAATCCATGCTCGACCTTCCTCGCCACGACATCGAGCCTGCCTTGCTCGCCGACGCGCAAAGGTACCAGGCGAAAGACGAAGCGACGGAAAAGAAATTCGCCGACACACGCATTGCCGGCAGCAAGCCGCCGCTGCCACTGGCCGATTACGCCGGAACGTATTCGGACAAGCTGGATGGCGAGGCGCACGTCGCGCTCGAACACGGCCGCCTGGTCCTGCGTCTCGGCGACCCCGATTTCACCGGCGACCTCGTGCCGTGGCACGACAACACCTTCCGCGTCACCTGGCGCTACAAGTTTTACGGCGACGACTACGCGACGTTCGACGTGGATGCGTTGCGCCATTCCGCGAAACTGACGCTCACGGGCATGTGGCTGCACTACGAACGCGTGCAACCTGCGAACAAGGGCGCGCAGTGATGACGCCGTATCGCCAAAGCTCCGACTCGTCCAGCATCCGCACAACCCGTCTTCGCCCGCGACGGCAGCACGCGCAACGTGCGCGTACCAGTCGCGACCTGTATGCAGCACACGCAGTTCGACGTTCCGGTGCCTGGCAGCAAGCGCATCAGGAGCGCCGTGATCGATCCCGACGGCGTGCTGCCGGATGTCGATCGCGCCAACAACACGTTCATGGCGGGCGTCAAGAAGTCATGACGCGCGCAGGCCATGCCACAATACAATGGTCTCAAGCCAACCTGTCTTGAAATCCAAAATCAAGATCGTCTGGTCCGCGAATGAACGCAAATGAACGCAAAGAGAAGCAAGACCGGATCGAATTTGTTTTATTTGCGTTCTTTGCGTTCATTTGCGGACTGATTGCTCTTTCTTCAGACAAACGGGGATGCTCATGCTCAAGTGGTCGTGCTTGTTGTTGCTCCTTTTCGCGCCGCTTGCGCTCGCCGCATCGGCCTCACCGCTCGCGCCGCATCGGGTGTTCCGCGTCACGCTGGATGGCGCATCCACGCAACCGGTTTCCGGGCGGCTGCTGTTGTTCGCGCTGCCCGCGAAGGAAGCCGCGGCGCAGGCCAAGGGCGGCAAGGTCACCGAAATCGACACCAACCCGTTCAAGCCGACGCAAACCGCGGTGGCGTCGATGGAAGTGACCGACCTCGCGCCCGGCGCGTCGGTGCTCATCGATGCCGACGCGTTGGCGTTCCCGGAAGGTTTTTCGAAGCTCGCCGCCGGCGATTACGACATGCAGGCGGTGTTGGACGTCAACCACGGCTACAACTACTCGGGACGCGGCACGGGCGATCTGGTCAGCGACGTGACCGAGGTGCCGTTCAACGACGCCGCCGCGGTTCCCACGCTGCGCCTGACGCGCGCACTCAGCGACGCACCGCAACCGTGGTCCGTTCCCGAGCAGGTTCCCGCAAAGAAGCGCGACCAACTGGCGAAGGACATGCAGGCGGCGCATGCGCACAGCCAGCCGCTCGACTTCGTCAGCCCCGCGTTGAGCGCATTCTGGGGCCATCCCATCCACGCGCGGGGCTGGGTGCTGCTGCCACCCGGCTATGACAAGCATGCGAGCACGCATTATCCCACCGTGTATTTCACCCCCGGTTTCGGCGGCAACCTCACCTACCTCACCTACAAGGCCGCGGGCGTGTGGTCGGACATGGCCGACGGCAAGATGCCGTCGATGATCTGGGTGTTCCTCGATGAATCCAGCCCCACCGGCACCCACGAGTTCGCCGATTCGGTGAACAACGGCCCGTGGGGGACGGCGCTGACCACAGAGCTGATTCCGTACCTCGAATCACACTACCGCATGGACGCGAAACCCAGCGGACGTTTCCTCACCGGGCATTCGTCCGGCGGCTGGGCGACGCTGTGGTTGCAGGTGCGCTATCCGAAAATCTTCGGCGGCACCTGGTCCACCTCACCCGATCCCAGCGACTTCCACGATTTCACCGGAGCCGACTTGTACGCGCCGAATGCCAACGTCTACTACAAACCCGATGGTTCACTGAACCCGCTGGTGCGAGACAAGGGCAAGGTGCTCGCCACATACAAGCAGTTCGCGCAACTGGAACGCGTGCTCGGACCCTACGGCGGGCAGATGGCATCGTTCGACTGGGTGTTCTCACCGCGCGGACCGGATGGACGTCCGCAGCAGATGTTCGACCGCGGCACCGGCAAGGTGAATCCGGCAATCGTCAGATACTGGCGCAATCATTATGACATCGCGTACCGCATCGAGACCCGGTGGCCGCAACTGAAGCCCGACCTCGACGGCAAGATCCACGTGATCGTCGGCACCGCCGACACCTTCTATCTCGACGGCGCCGCGCACAAGCTGAAAGCCGTGCTGGACAAGGTCGGCGCGCACGCCGAGGTACAGTTCCTGCCCGGCAAAACCCATGGCGATCTTTACTGGAAGGGCAAGGACCACGAGTGGCTGGAGAAGCAGATCGCGTGGGCGATGTACCGCGTGGCGCGGCCGGACGCGAAGATTCCGGCGGCGTACCGCCACGAATTGCGCCCCGCGATCGACGCCGCGGAAACATCGACGCATTGACATCGCGCGGCATGCCACAATGCCGCGGTTTCCATCACGCGCGGGGGTGACGATGCGTATCTGTGGATTGTTGTTGCTGGCTTTCGTCGCGGCGCCGTCCCTTGCCGCCGTCCCGCCCAGTTCCGCGCCGACGCAACTGCAGGGGCTGGATGCCTACGTGCAGCGCACGATGCACGACTGGCACGTGCCGGGTCTTGCCATCGTCGTGGTGAAGGATGGAAAAGTTTTGGCGGCGCGCGGTTACGGCGTGCGCGAATTGGGCAAGTCCGGCAAGGTCGATGCGGACACGTTGTTCGACATCGGCTCCAACTCCAAGGCCTTCACCGTCGCAGCGCTGGGCACGCTGGTTTCAGCGGGCAAGCTCAAGTGGGATGCACCGGTCGTCGATGAACTGAAGGATTTCAAACTAGAAAGTCCGTACGTCACGCAGAACCTCACGCTGCGCGATCTGCTGACCCACCGCACCGGTTATTGCGATCCGGGCGCCGCGTGGTATGCCAGCGACGCCGACGACATCATCAAAAGAATGCGCTGGCAGAAACCGGAATACGGTTTCCGCACCACGTTCTGCTACAACAACGTGCAATACCTCGCCGCCAGCCATTTCATTCCCGCGATCACGGGACAGGGCTGGAACGACTACGTGGCCGCGCACCTGTTCCAGCCGCTCGGCATGACGCGCACCGTCAGCACGGATGCTGCGGTCGCGGCTTCGACCGACGTTGCCACGCCGCACGGCATGATCGACGACAAACCCGCGGTGCTGCACCGCTACTGGCCGCACAACATGGACATCTTCGCGGCGGTGGGCGGCATCTGGTCCAGCGCCAACGACATGGGCCATTGGCTGCAGATGCTGCTGGCCGACGGCAAGTACGGCGGCAAACCAGTGCTCGACGCCAAGGTCGTCACGGCGATGGAAACGCCGCAGATGCTGATCCAGGCGGGCACCGGCGTCGGCGATGAAATCCGCGCGTGGATGCCCGGCGGCACGTTCTACACCTACGGCATGGGCCTGTTCGTGCAGGACGACGGCGCACACAAGCTGGCGTGGCACGCGGGCGACATCGACGGCATGGCGTCCGCCGTCGTGCTGGTGGCGAAGGCGCAACTCGGCATCGCGGTGATGTCGAACATGGATCACGCCGACGCGCGCTTCGCGATCGTCGCGCACGTGCTGCAGGCCATGCTGGATTTGCCGAGCCATGATCTCGACCCCGCCCTACTCGCCGCCGAACGCAAGAACGAAGCCGAAGGCGCGGCGATGGAAAAGAAACTTGCGGACACGCGCGTGGCGAACGCCAAGCCGCCGCTGCCGCTGGCCGATTACGCCGGAACGTATTCGGACAAGCTGGATGGCGATGCGCATGTCACGCTCGAGCACGGCCGCCTGGTGCTGCACCTCGGCAACCCCGATTTCACCGGCGGCCTGACGCCGTGGCACGACAATACCTTCCACGTTACATGGCGCTACAAGTTCTACGGCGACGACTACGCGACCTTCGACGTGGATGCACTACGGAAACCGGCGAAGTTGACGCTCACGGGCATGCAGCTGCATTACGAACGCGTCAAGCCATCCGTGGAAAGCCCGCATTGAAACACCAGGACCTCGTGACGGAATCCGCACCCAGATGAACACGCATCCACGCACCTTTACCCGTTCCGACGCCATCGTGATCGGCGGCGGCGCATTGCTGATCGTCGCCGCGGGTGCCACGCGCTTCACCCACACCGGCGCAGTGCCGGCGTTCATCTGTTCGGGCCTTGCGGTCGCGCTGCTCGCCGCACTGGTCGGGCGTTCGGTGGAACAACTTGGCGACCGCTTCGGCGCGGGCGCCACCGGTGTGCTGCAATCCGCGCTCGGCAACCTCCCGGAACTGTTCATTGCACTGTTCGCGCTGAAAGCCGGGCTGGTGATGGTGGTGCAGGCCGCGTTGATCGGCTCCATTCTCGCCAACCTGCTGCTGGTGCTCGGCCTTTCGTTCACTGTCGGCGGTTTGCGCCACGGGCCACAGAACATCAACTCCCAGCGCGCGCGTGCAACCGCGGTGCTGATGCTGCTGGCGGTCGCCGCGATGGTGGTTCCATCGCTCGCGAGCTACATACACACACCGGCCGCGCCGCACGAAGCCACGCTGTCGCTGGTCGTTGCGGTGATCCTGCTCGCGTTGTTTGCAATCACCCTGCCCGCCTCGCTCAAGAGCAAACCCGCGGGCGATGCCGCCGAACAACACGAACCGCCGCGCTGGCCGTTGCCGCTGGCTCTGGCGCTGCTGGCTGCATCCGCCGTCGCCGCCGCGTTCGTGTCCGAATGGTTCGTGCACGCGCTGGAACCGGCGATGGGCGCGTTGCATATTTCCGATGCGTTCGCCGGCCTGGTGATCGTCGCGATCGCGGGCAACGCGGTCGAGAACGTGGTCGGCATCCAGCTTGCCGCGAAAAACCGTTCCGAGTATGCGTTCTCGGTGGTCATCAATTCGCCGCTGCAGATCGCGTTGGTGCTGGCACCGGTACTGGTGATCCTGTCGCGGCTGTTCGGCTTCACGCCGCTGACGCTGGTGTTTCCGCCGATGCTGATCGTCAGCGCCGCGATCGCGGTGCTGGTGACGGCTTTCATCACGTTCGATGGTGAGTCCGATTGGGGCGAAGGGGTTTCGTTGCTCGCTTTGTACGCCATTATCGCGACGGCGTTTTGGTGGGGTTAGGAACACTCGACTGCCGTCATCCCGGCGCAGGCCGGGACCCAGTGTCTTCCATGCAGCCTGCCAAAGACAAAGACGCTGGTTCCCGGATATCGCTGCGCGACTGCGTTTGCAGGATTGCAAACGCGAACGCCGAAGGCGGTGCGCAGCACGAGCGGCATGGATGGCGCGAGTAATTCCGGGATGACGAATCAAAAAAAGTTCTCGTGACAAAACCAAGGTCAACTTCATGCCCATAACCCGCCGCTTGCGGATCAACGCGCCGACCGATCCGGTTTTGGTGCAAGGTCTGGCCGACATCCGCCAGAAGATGCACCTTCCGGATGCGTTTCCGCCCGAGGTCGAAGCCGCCGCGCGCGACGCGGCGGCGAACGTGAAACTGCCCGCGCTCGACCGTACCGATATTCCGCTGTTGACCGTCGACCCGCCGGGCTCGATGGATCTGGATCAGGCGATGTACCTGGAGCGCAACGGCGATGGCTGGCGGGTGTATTACGCGATCGCCGATGTCGCCTCCTTCGTTGCACCGGGCGGGGCCATCGACCTTGAGGCCAACAAGCGCGGCGAAACGCTGTACGGCATCGGCCACACCATTCCGCTGCACCCGACCGCACTGTCGGAAGGCGCGGCATCGCTGCTGCCCGATCAATTGCGACCCGCATTGCTGTGGACGATCGAGCTCGACGCGAACGGCGCCAGTGCGGGCGCAAAGGTGGAACGCGCGCGTGTGAAAAGCCGTCAACAGTGCGACTACGCCAGCGTGCAGGCGCAAATCGATGGCGGCACCGCCGATCCCATGTGGGCACTGCTGAAGCAGGTGGGTGAACTGCGCCGGCAGCGCGCGCAGAAGCTGGGCGCCATCAGCCTGCCGTTGCCTGAACAGGAAGCCAAGGAAGTCGATGGCCAATGGACGCTGGCCTACCGCGCGCGCCATCCGGTCGAGGATTGGAACGAGCAGATCTCGCTGCTCACCGGCATGGCTGCCGCGAGCATCATGCTCAAGGGTCAGGGCGGCATCCTGCGCACGTTGCCGCAACCCGATCCGGAAGCCATCGCGCACCTGCACCAGACCGCCGCCAACCTGAAACTTCCGTGGCCACCGGAACGCGCTTATCCCGCCTTCATCGACACGCTCGATCCCACCGACCCCGCACAGGTCGCGATGCTGGTGGCATGCACGCGCGTACTGCGCGGCGCGGGTTACACCAGTTTTCATGGCGCGCCACCCGCGCAGCCGATGCAGTCCGCGCTGGCTGCCGAGTACACGCACGCGACCGCGCCGTTGCGGCGGCTGGTCGATCGTTATTCCGGCGAAGTTTGCGTCGCGCTGTGCGCGGGGCAGACTCCACCAGATTGGGCGCTGGCAAAACTCGACGTGCTGCCCGACAGCATGCGCGTGGCCGACCGCACCGCGGGCGAGTTCGAGCACGCGACGATCGACCTGCTGGAAGCCGTGGTGCTCGCGCCGCGCGTGGGCGACAGCTTTCCCGCCATCGTCACCAACCTCGAGGACGGCGACGCGCGTACCGGCACCGTGATGATCCAGAATCCCGCCATCGAAACGCGCGTGCATGCGGAGCGCGACCTGCCGCTTGGGCAGCAGATCTCGGTGAAATTGATGGAAGCGGATCCGGCCACGCGCAGGATTCGCTTCGAACTGGAGTGACACGCCATGCCAACTCCCGCCACCTTGCTGTGGGGCATGCTGTTCGGCGCCATCGGCGTCGGCTATTTCATCTACGGCAAGCGCCAGGCGATGATCGTGCCGCTGGTGTGCGGCATCGCGCTGATCGCCTATCCGTGGTTCGTGTCGGGCGCGTGGCTCACGCTGATCGTCGGCGTCGTGCTGATGGCGGTGCCATACTTCGTGCGCCATTGACCCCCACGGCGGAACGTCTTGGCCCACGCCGCACGTCACAGGCCAAACCATCATGCCACGAAAGCGCACAACGCTCTGCTTGTTTCTGGCCGGTGCGATCTGCGCAATGGCGCCGACGCTGGCGGCGGCTCCGTACTTCACGCTGCACGACCTGGGCCACGGCGTGTGGGCAGCCATCGCAATACCAAAAAGCGCTGCGGGCGCCAACGCCGGTTTCGTCATCGGCCCGAACGGCGTACTGGTGATCGACACGTTCGAGGACCCGGCCGCGGCCAAAGCCATGCTGGCGGCGATCCGCGAAAAAACCGACGAACCGATCCGCTACGTCGTCGACACGCATTATCACCTCGACCATACCGCCGGCAACGAGGTATTCGCGCAAGCCGGCGCGACGGTGCTGGCGCAGCAGAACGTGCGAACCTGGGAGCGCAGCGAGAACCTCAAGTTCTTCGGCGATCACCCGACCGCCAAGCAGCAACAGTTCGTGGCGACACTGGGCTTGCCGTCGGTGACGTACGAGCATGGCATCACGATCTGGCTCGGCGACGGCAAGATCATCGTGCGCACGCTCGAAGGCCATACCGGCGGCGATTCCACGGTCGTCGTTCCCGATGCCAAAGTCGTGTTTACCGGTGACCTGTTCTGGAATCACACGCTGCCGAACCTTATCGATGCCAACACCCGCGAGCAGATCACCAGCAACGACATCTATCTCCATGACTACCCCGATGCGACATTCGTGCCTGGCCATGGCGAGATCGGCAAGGCCGCAGACGTGCGCGACTTTCGCGATTACCTCGCCACGTTGCGGAAAGCCGTAGCGGACGCGCAAAAGCCCGGCAAGTCGGGCGACGCGCTTGTGAATACGGTGTTGCCGCAACTTCAAAAACAATACGGCAACTGGGGCTGGTTCAAGCACTTCGCGCCACGCAACATCGAACAAACCGCGGCGGAACTCGACGGTACCAAACATGTTCCTGTGCCGGGAGTCCCGTAGCCATGGCCCACGCAAGCGGCTACCCCGCCATCGACGACATCCGCGCCGCCCGAGAACGATTGGGTGAACGCGTGCGCGAAACTCCGGTGTGGCGCTGGCGCGGTGACGCGATCGACCATGCAGCAGGCGCCGCCACGCAGGTCTTCCTGAAGCTGGAATTGTTCCAGTACACCGGAACTTTCAAGGCGCGCGGAGCGCTGCTCAATGCCATAGCGCTGTCCACCGACGCGAAACAACGCGGCGTCACCGCGGTCAGCGCAGGCAATCACGCCATCGCGGTTGCGTTCGCGGCGCGCGCGGTGGGCACGACGGCGAAAGTGGTGATGCCGAACACCGCCAACCCCGCGCGTGTCGCCTTGTGCCGCACCTACGGCGCGGAAGTGGTGCTGACCGACGACGTGTTCGCCGCGTTTGCGGAGGTCAAGCGCATCGAGGCCGATGAAGGCCGCACCTTCATCCATCCCTTCGAGGGCGAACTCACGGTGCTCGGGACCGCGACCGTCGGTTACGAACTCTGCAACCAGATCGAAAATCTCGATGCCGTGATCGTGCCAGTCGGCGGCGGCGGCCTGATCGCCGGCATCGCCTGCGCGGTGAAGCAGATGCAACCGCGCTGCGAGGTGTACGGCGTGGAACCCGAAGGCGCCGACAGCATGTCGCGGAGTTTCGCGGCCGGCACGCCGCAGAAGCTAGAACGCGTGAACACCATCGCCGACAGCCTCGCCGCGCCCTATGCCCTGCCCTACAGCTTCGGCGTGGCGCAGCAATGCGTCGATGAGATCGTGACCATTCCGGACGCAGCCATGCAACGCGCGATGGCACTGCTGTTCGCCGACATGAAACTCGCGGTGGAACCCGCGGGCGCCGCCGCGACCGCCGCATTGTGCGGTCCGCTGCGCGAGCGCCTTGATGGCAAGCGTGTGGCTCTGGTCGTGTGCGGCACCAACATCGACCTCGCCACGTTTTCGCGACTGGCGGGCACCGCGGAAGCATGACACTCGCGCTTCGCAGGTGATTCGGCCGAAATGTCGAATTCTCCGCACACCGTTCGTCGTTCAATCAGCCGCTACCCGGCGCACCGCAACCGGATGCCTGCGCGGCAACACGCTTCCCATATCGAACGAGGAGCCAGCAATGCCCCGTCAAATCTTCATCAACCTTCCCGTGCAAGACCTGGCCCGGGCCACCGCGTTCTACAGCGCCATCGGCGCGGTGCAGAACCCGCAATTCAGCGACGACACCGCCGCGTGCATGGTGATTTCCGACACCATCTTCGTGATGCTGCTTGCCCACGCGAAGTGGGCCACGTTCACCAAGAAACCCATCGTCGATGCGCATCGCGACAGCGAAGTGATGCTGGCGCTGTCGAGCGATTCACGCGCCGCGGTGGACAAGCTCACAGACGCCGCCGGTGCGGCGGGTGGCAAGGCCGACGTCAACCCGAAACAGGATTTGGGCTTCATGTACGGCCGCAGCTTCGAGGACGTGGACGGCCACATCTGGGAAGTGTTTTACATGGACATGTCGCAGATGTCGAACGGCTGAATCCCGCGACCGGCTGCAACGGCACTCGGCGGCAAGGTCACGTTTTCCACGCCGGCCGCCCGGTGCCAAACCATGGCCTATCGCGATAGCTGTCGGCCACCAGCCAGACACCGGCGGCGATTAGAAATGAAATGATGAACGCGGTGGTGGCCGTGCGGCCGGTATAGAGATCGGGACCCCAGTAGGTGATCGCGATGAGTGCCAGCATCGCCGCTTCCACGGTCGCCGCGAATCGCGGCCACACTCCGAACAGCAACGCCAGGCATGTCGCGATGCTGCCGATGCCGGTCAGGCAGGCCCAGGCCATTGGGTCGGGCAACCCTTGCAACCACGGTTGCATGACTTTGTCGCCGGCTTTCATCGCGTCCACGATGACTTCGACCCCGATCATGGGCAGCGCGACGATCAGCAGCCAGCGCGCCGCGCGGGTGCCGCTGGTTCCCGTCGCAAAACCGAAGTGTCGCGTTTCCGCATGCAGGGCGAACAGGCACCACGCGCCCGCCGTGATGATCGCGATCTCGCCGCCGCTCCCCCAGGCACCCGCATCCAGCGGCGCGTGGATCACGTTCTGAATTTCCAGCAGCAGCAGCCATAACACCATGTAAGGAAACAGCACGCGGCACGTTGGCGTCAACGTGCGCTTGAACAGCAAACCGATCCCCAGCGCGATTTCGATCACGGCGCAGACATAGGCGATCGCTGTGCGCCCCGGCACGCCGGCCGGAACGTGCTGCCACACCAGCGCGAAATCGCCGTTGACGAGCCCTGTAATACCCAACGCGATCATGCAAGCGGCGAAAAACAGACGGCTGGGTTGCAGTGTCGTAGTCACGTCATCACCTCGCGGTTGTTGGTTCAGCGCAGCGTTGCGCGTTGGCGAAAATCCAACCCGCATGGCGATACGAGTCTGCAACGATCCACGCCGCGGCGGTCAACACCCAGGAAACGGTGAATTCGCCCCATTGCGACGCGGTGATGGTGCCGGCGAACGCGAGCGGCAACCACACCAGGAACGTGAACAGACCCATCTGCAACGCCGACAGCATCGCCACCGGTTTCGCAAGGATTCCGATGATCATCGCAAGCCCTGCCGCGAGGTAGGTGCCACCGGTGAAATACGCCCAGCCCACGTGCCACGGCAACCATGCCGGCACCAGCGGTGCGGTGAGATTCAGATAGAAGAAATGCGACAGGCCGAAGGCGAGCATCGCGAGGCCATACAGCGCGCGTGCGGCGCGCAGACCCGTTTCGCCGCTGAAGAAGCCGAGGTACCGCCGATCCCATTCTGCGGCCAGCGTGACGTACAAGACCCATGCACCGGCGACGATCACCGCGTTCTCGCCGTTGCTCTGGTACGAACCTTCCGTCAGCGGCGCCAGGAAGATGAAGCGCACCTTGACCAGCAGCATCCACAGCAAAAGGTAGAAGAACAACACGCGCGCAGCCGGCGCGGCGGCGCGGCGCCACAGCAGTCCCGCACCACAGAGAATGGAGATCGCGGTGCAGAGCCAGACCAATGCCGCGCGCGCAGGCCACGCCTTCGGCACCGGCTGCCAGATTTGCACGAAATCGCCATGGACCAGGCCCAGGATTCCGACGCCGACCATCGTCAGCGCAAAAACCACATGCCCCACGCTCAGGATTCGCATCGATCCGCTCTCCGGACACGGCGCGTCGAGCGTAGGCGCGCACACTGATCCGGACAATAGGCAGGAAGTCGCGGTGTGGTGCAATGTACTTGCCGATGCAAGCCGCGGGTGGGAAGATCGCGCCGGGGAAATCCATGCACGATGTGGCCAGAATGAAGTCCCCACCGCAACCGTGTGTGTTATTCGAGATTATTGCCAGATTCCGTTTTCTGACTACGCTGCGTCCGGGGAGAACGACGATGAAAATGGTGATTTCAAGCCTTGCCGTGCTGGCGCTCCTTGGCATCTCGTTGCAAGGAATCACCGCAATCCCATCATCGTCGAACAACCCTGTTGCAAACGAAAAGAATTTTCAGCCCGGGAAAACGTTCCGCGACTGCGCCAGCTGTCCCGAGATGGTAGTGATTCCGGGCGGCAGCTTCGAGATGGGCACACCGGCAGCGGAGCCTGGCTATTCACCTTTCGAAGGCCCCCGGCACCGCGTGCGCATCCGCCAATTCGCCGCCGGAAGATTTGACGTCACACGCGGTCAATGGGCCGCATTCGCGTCGGCCACCAAGCGAAACTCGCGGTCCGGATGTCTCTGGGACGGGCGTGCCACCATGAAACCCGACCCCAAGGGTTCCTGGAAAAATCTCGGCTTTCCGCAAACCGACGACCATCCGGTGGTCTGCGTTTCGTGGAACGATGCGCAGGACTACGCGCGCTGGCTGAGTCGTCGCACCGGCCATACCTATAGGCTTTTGACGGAGGCCGAATGGGAATACGCGGCGCGCGCCGGCACCACAACGGCATATCCGTGGGGCAATACCGCAACCCACGAGCGTGCCAATTATGGTTCCGACGAATGCTGCAGCGGGCTCGCAACGGGACGCGACAAATGGATTTACACATCGCCCGTGGGATCGTTCCCGTCCAACGCGTTCGGGCTTTACGACATGCATGGGAACGTCCTGCAATGGGTGCAGGATTGCTTTTCAAGTTCGTACGCAGGATTGCCCGCCGATGGCTCCGCAAACACGGTTTCGGTCACGCTGAAACTCTCGGGCGATTTGTCTGATCTGAGTGGAACCAAATCGTGCGCTTATCGAATGCTGCGCGGCGGAGACTGGGGCGATGTCCCGGATCTCATTCGCTCCGGGTTTCGAAACTTTGGCCCACCTCCAGGCGCATCGAGCCCATTCGTCAGCGGCGGCGTGGGTTTTCGAATCGCGCGAGAACTCGATTCGTAATGCGCCGAGCACGGCAGGAACGACTGGGCCGCCATAGGCAGACCGCGAGCGCAAGCTGGAGGTGAGCCTCAGGGATGATGCGAACAGTCCCGACGCCAACACGCAAGATGTCCACGCGGTTGGCGGATGACAGTGTTGGGGTTCGCAGAAAGCGTTCACCCCAACCTGCAAAAACAAATCGCTTCGATCTACGGTTGTTTGTAGACAATTCCGCCCTTCATAACGAACGGCACGTGCTCAATCGCGGTGATGTCGTTCGTGGGGTCGCCCTGCACCGCAATGATATCGGCATCGAGACCGGGCTTTAGTTGACCGAACTTGTCCTGCTGGCGCAGGATTTTCGCGTCCACGGCGGTCGCCGCCAGCAGCGCCTGCGCGGGGCGCATGCCGTCCTTCACCATCCACTCCAGTTCCTTGTAGTTGGTCCCGTGCTTGAACACGCCGACGTCGCTGCCGCAGCCGATGGTGACACCGGCCTGCATCGCGAACTTGAACGCGTTCTGCGAAGCCTTCATTTCGTCGTTGGGCGGATCGCCCGGTTTCCAGTGGTCGAAGTATTCGGCGTAGGCGGCGACGGCTTCCAGCGTCGGCAAATACGCGACGTGGTGCTT
>Ga0207707_10000238_pt1 | contig 59675 bp, 41 predicted proteins | sample KBSC83BmetaG_FD_184336 | JGI IMG/M metagenome (GOLD analysis project Ga0207707, IMG submission 184336) | Corn rhizosphere microbial communities from Kellogg Biological Station, Michigan, USA - KBS C8-3B metaG (SPAdes) (version 2) | ecosystem: Host-associated > Plants > Roots > Rhizosphere ... | reverse complement strand
CGCAGCATGAGCGGAAGGCTCGGTTCCATCGGTGGTATACCTAATGGCAAAGCCTGCATTTGATTTCATGCTTACCGGGATGGGCGCATATAAATAGCCGCCCTGGGGAGAGATGGACAAGCCCGGTTGTGCATCATCCGTTTTTCGAAGCATGGCTGTATAACCGCCCGCCGGTCTCATCACAATAAGCAGGGAATCGGCGCCGGTATATACTGATTCGGAATGCAAGAGATGATCCGGATCGGTCAGATCGTCCTGAAAAATATCTCCTGCGAACTTTCCTTTTCCCAAAAATCCGAGCGGCACCCGGAACCGTTTTTCCTTACCTGCATTGATGATCCCGATGAACCAGTCCGAACCCTTCCGCCTCGCAAAAGCGGCCAGTTCTCCAATGCGGCTGGGAGCAAGCACCCGGGTCTCATCCCAGACGGTGGGAATGGCTTTGATGACGGAAAGCGCCGGGCTGGTCAGATATGTCTCCGGATCATCGGGCCAGCAGGCCAGCGGAGAATTATAAATAACGGGCAATGCCAGTTGCTGCGCCCTGGAGGTACCATACGCTTTTTTACTGTTGAAAACGCCGGGCGTATAATCGCCGGGGCCTGCTAAAAACCGGGTGAAGGGGATGATCGCGTTATTGACCGGCCCCTGCGGATTATAAGTGCGCCATTCCTGGCCGTGGATCCCTTCCCGCGTCAGTTCATTCGGATGCGTCCGGTTATAGCCGGTAGGTTTATCGGCGCCGTGAAAGTCAATCATCAGCTGATCAGCAGCGGCATCTTTCAGCGCATTTTCATAAAACCTGACCTGGGCGATTCCTTCCGTGTCGATAAAATCAATTTTCACACCTGCTACGCCGATAGCATGGAGGGTATCAAAAAAATGGCGGCGAACCGAATCGTCTTTTAAGGAAGCATAGGATTTCCAGACCCAGATGTCCACCTGTTTTGGTTTTGCATAGTCAACCAGCGCGCGGAGAGAATCGAGGCTTGCGGGCCAGCTCGATTCCCAGCCCGCATCCACGACGCTGTATTCAAAGCCCAGCAGCGCGGCTTTGTCGACATAAGTTTTTTCGAGATCCAGGGTTGTCACATTATCATGCATGAAGTAGGACCACACGGCGCGTCCCGGCCTTATCCATTTTGCATTTTGTAAACTGCTGTCCGGTGCAGGGTTCAGATCCGGAATGATGTCCGCATTCACCAGTTCATCGAGAACGGAACCGGCAATCATCACACGCCAGGGTGTAACGATCGTGTCCCTGATCTTCCAGCCCTGCGGATCATTAACGAAGGCCGCATGGATGACAGCGTTGCTGTCGGATTGCAGGGACATGCCGCTGTAATTATAAAGTGCCGCTTCCGTGATGCTGACATACAGGCTGTCTGCTGTCTGATAGGTTAACGGCGGCCCCATTCTCCTTGTTCCCAGTTTTGAGAGGGAAGATGCATAATACAATCCTTCATAATAAAAAATATTTTCCTGGTACCATACCGTTGATCCCTTCGGAATATTCCAGGAACTGGCCTCTCCTTCCACCGTGGAAATCCCTTCCCGCGGAACGATATAACGGAAGGCCAGTCCGTTATCAAATACTCTTATCGCAAGCTGGTAGCGGATATTGGCAGATTCATTTTTAACGGGAATAACCGCTTCGCGATAATGGTTTACGGCGAGAGCATGCACGCCTTTCCAGGGATATTGCTCATCGGTGGTCGAAAAATCCGGGACTCCGGTTTCCACACCCTGTCCGAGGTCTTGCTGACCTACGGTAATGCCCAATGCCGAAGGGGCAACGATTGTTTTCCCATTGTATTGAACCGTATAGGTTAGTCTTTTGTTGCTGTCGGCAAACACGAAAGCCTTTATCACACCCGAGGGACTGCTGATTACAGTTGTCTTGTCCTGGCGCGAACATCCTGTGATCGCTGCCAGGAGAACAACCGCGCCCAGGGTAGAAAGATCGAAATATTTGCTCATTCTTAAGATACAATTCAATGGGTTTTTACGAGGGACTCAGGAACTGAAGATACAGATTGGCGCGAAGCGGGAAAAGAAATAAAGATAAAATGCTTTTTATTTTCTTTTCACAGCCGCCGGCCCCCGTTAAAAAAAATTTGGGACAGGAATTAAATCTTTTCCCTATCTTAACTATGGGAGTCGGGGCTGATCGCTTAACATTTATATAATTTACGAATCAGATTTTTTTGCTGCACTTTGCATGCTGTTGCTGGGGAGCTCATAAATTATATTATTTCGAATGAATGAAATAACTGCTATAAGAGAAGGTATTGATGCTGCCTTTGTCAAAGCGTATGAAGCGTTTCATATAAAGACCTTTCGTTTCTTCTTAAAAAGAGTCCGCACGCATGAAACCGCAAAAGAGCTGACGCAACAGACCTTTATCAAGTTATGGTCTTCCCGGCATACGCTTCAGGAAACTTTTTCCCTGGATACACAGATTTTTACGATAGCCGGGACCATACTGATCGATCATCTCCGCAAACAGGCCGGCCTTCATAAACTGCACGCTGTACTGAAAGAAGATATACGCAACGGTAAAAACCAGCAAACTCCTTCACCAGCCTTTGCGCTGGAGAGATCGGATTATTTGTCTGTGGTCGTGGCGAACCTGCCGCCGGTACGTAAAAAAGTGATCCTGCTGAAAACCATGCGTGGATTTTCAAATAAGGAGATTGCCAGGGAGTTATCTATTTCGGTAAAAACGGTGGAAAGCCATGTCTCCAAAGCCATCCGGCATATCAAATCTCTTTCCCTCCTGCTATTGGCCCTGCTTCCGTTCTTTCTCCCCTTCTAACTAAATTATTTCCGGAGTAAGGGTTCCTGTTCTTTCGCTACGTATTCATTTTAGTAAAGTATTCAGACAACGCAACATGCAGATTACGGAAAAGCTGATTGAGAAATTCCTGGCTGGCCATTGCAGCAAGGCTGAAGCAGATTTTGTGTTCCGGTATTTGAGGAAGAATCCGGAAGCATGGAAGAAATATATGATCGGGAGCTGGAATGGGGAAGATGGCAGTGGGGAATTACCCGGTAACTACAGGGAGCTGATGCTGCAGGAGATCAGGAGAAAGGCGTTTCGGCCCCATGTTATAGACAGTGGGCGTTTTTCCCGCAGGATTGTCCTGCGCTTCGTTGTCGCCGCTGCATCGGTTGCACTGATCTTTTTAGGGATCCGGCAATTTTTGCCGGGAAATGCAAAACAGCGAAACATCGCTTTTTCCGCGCATACCGCCGATACCGGTAAGTTCACGAGCCGGGCCGGGCCTGCGATTTTCGAATGGGAGTTGAAAACGAATCGTACGGATCAGAAATTAAAAATAAAGCTGGAAGACGGGTCTGTCGTCAGCCTGCTTCCACGCAGCAGTATTCGTTACGCAAAGCGTTTTGCGGATAATGCAACACAGCGAAGAGATATTTACCTGCAGGGTCAGGCGTTATTTGATGTAGCCAAAGAAAAAGACAGGCCATTTACCGTTTATTCCGGCAACATGTCCACTACGGTGCTGGGTACGTCTTTCAGTGTGGAGGAAAATGACAAGGGCGTGCTGGTAAAGCTCTTTAGCGGAAAAGTGATGATTCATGCTATTCAGCAAAATGCATGGGCCAGGGATATAGTGCTCAAACCCGGAGAGCAGCTGAGCGTGACATACGGGTTAGGGGCGAACCTGGCAATCGTAACGGCCTTTGATACCGGAAAGCCGGCGCCGGAAAAGATGCATGCAGGTATCGGCGATGATAATAAGGATCTGGTATTCGATAATACCGAATTGCCGGACGTCATGAATAAATTAATCAGCTACTACCATACGCAGATTAACTATAATAAAGCCGAGCTGTCCGATATGTATTTTTCGGGCCAGGTACTGGAATCAGATTCTTTGTCCGTTATCCTGAAAGTCATTGCCAATATGAATGGCTTACAGATCACACAAACGACAGATGGCTTTATGGTGCATGCATCGAAAGATTAAATAAAGAAGACATAGCTGTTACTCCTGCCGCGCGCACTCTGAGGGCGTGAACGGAGATGTTATGTCCCCCAAACCAAAACAAATATTAAAATGATACGACCATTCAACCAACTTCTGCGGATCATCCTCCTGCTCCTGCTGGGTCAACATGCATTTGCGCAGGGAATATCCGGATCCGTTCTGGCCGATGTAACGGGAACCGTGCTAACGGAGAAAGGGGAACTGTTGCAGGGTGCAACCGTAGTAGCCCGGAATACGGCGACCAATACGACAGCCTATTCCATAACGGATGACAACGGCGTCTTCCTCTTCCGGAAACTGATCGTGGGTAATAAATATGATTTTAGTTTCTCCTTTCTGGGATATGAGCCGGGTGAGTTCAAAGGTTTTGTGGTCCGGCAGGCCAGTCAGAAAAATTCCATTATGGTCAGGCTCAAAGAAAAAAATGCAGTGCTCGGGCAGGTTGTTGTAACGGCCCTGGGTATTACGCAGAAGAAAGCTTCCCTGGGATATGCAACCCAGGAAGTGAAGGGAGCCACGCTGAATGAAGCGCGGGATAATAACTTTGTCAATTCCCTGTCCGGAAGGGTTGCTGGTGTGAATATTATTTCCGGCAACAATGTGGGAAGCAGCGCCCGCATTACCATCCGCGGGGAGTCTTCCTTAAATTATTTCAAAAACCAGCCGCTGGTGGTGGTGGATGGAGTTCCGGTTTCCAACGATCCGGTAACCAACCCCGGCGGTTCAACACCGGATTACGGAAGCTCCCTGGATGAATTGAATCCCGCGGATATCGAATCGGTGAATGTGTTAAAAGGGGCTGCAGCTTCGGCATTATATGGATCCAGGGCCGCCAGCGGAGCGCTGGTGATCACCACCAAATCCGGAAGCGGAAGAAAGGGTATCGGCGTGAGCCTGACCAGCGGCTATACCTGGGAAAACCCTTTGCTGCTGCCTAAGTTCCAGAATTCTTTCGGCGCGGGCAATGATGGCATGTACCAGGGATCCAATTTCGGCAACAGCAATAACGGTCTCTATCCAAATGGCGTTAATGAAGACTGGGATGAAAGCTGGGGTCCTGCCATGGATGGACAGTTGATCGCGCAGTTCAATTCGCCCACTACCGGTGGTTTCCGCGGTGCTGATGTAAACCTGCCTAACCGCGGAGATATCATCCCCACGCCTTTTATTCCGCACCCGAATAATATGAAGGATTATTTCGTTACCGGGCATACGCGGTACAATTCCGTGGCGCTGACCGGCGGCAATGAACAGGCAAATTACCGTTTCTCCTATACCAATAACGAGGAACTGGGCATTGTTCCGAATAACAATCTGACGCGGAATGTTTTTAACCTGAAATCAGGCTATAAACTGTCTGACCGGTTAACTGCGGATGTGGCAGCAACCTACACGAATACCAAAAGCACCAGTCGTCCGAATCTCGGTTACGATAACGGAACACCCATGTATGAATTCGTATGGTTCGACAGGAGTATCGACATAAACAGTCTCCGGGATTACTGGCAACCCGGTTTAAAAGGTATTCAGCAGTTCTCGCAGGACTATGGCAATTCTCACGACAATCCTTTTTTTACCGCCTATGAGAATACCAGTGGTCAGATCAAGAACCAGATTTTCGGGAATATTAAATTATCCTATAAAATACTGGATAATCTAAGCATTATGGGCCGGGCGGGAACAGATTATTTCAATGATTTCAGGCCCACCAGAAAAGCCTACAGCAGCCTGAATAATCCGCAGGGCTTATACGGTGAAACCACACTGGGTTACCAGGAAAACAATTATGATTTCCTCATCAATTTTAAAAAGGACATCAAAGACTTTCATTTTGATTTGTCCGGTGGCGGGAATACGATGGAAAGATTCCGCAGCGCACGCACGGCTTCCACCCAGTCGCTGGTAATACCGGGTATTTACAACCTGGGCAACAACGCTTCTACGGTGAATAATTCTGCTTATGATGAGCATCGCAGAACGAATAGCTTGTACGCCTTTTTGCAAACCGACTACCAGGGTAAGATTTACCTGAATATAACCGGCCGTAACGACTGGTCCAGTACCTTACCCGCATCGAGCAATTCTTATTTCTACCCTTCTGTTAATTCCAGCATTTTGTTCAACCGGATCTTCAGCATGTCGGAAAAGATCGATCTGTTGAAATTGCGGCTCGCTTATGCACAGGCCGGCAATGATGCCGATCCCTATAATATCCTGACTCCTTACGGTCAGCAACCTTTATACAACGGCATTCCTTCCGTATCTGAAAGTGGCCAGTTAAATAATCTGAACCTGAAGCCGGAAAAAAGCAGTACCGCCGAAATCGGTGTTGAAGTTTCCGTGTTCAAGGGAAGACTCGGATTGGATGTAACCGGCTACAGCACCAGTTCAAAGAACCAGATCCTGTCCCTGCCCACTCCCGCTTCCTCCGGATATGGCAGCCAGGTAATCAATGCAGGTGAGATATCCAACAAGGGAATAGAAATCCAGTTAAATGCCGTGCCGCTGCACTTCACGAACGGATTTTCCTGGAATCTGAATATCAACTTCGCCCGCAACATCAGCAAAGTGGTATCACTTTCTCCGGGTGTCGACAGAATCGTACAACTGGCTCCGGGAGAAGATGCTTCCATCCAGGCAGTTGTCGGGGAGCGCATGGGAGCACTCTATGGCCCCGGATTTGTTCGTGTGCCGGATGGTCCGCTGAAGGGAATGCCCATTATAGGAACCAATGGCCGTGCGCAGGTTACGCCTACTTCCATATACCTGGGTAATATTAACCCGGACTGGACTGCAGGGATCACCAACCGGTTCTCTTACAAAGGCATTTACCTTGAATTCCTGGTCGACATCAATCACGGTGGTGTAATGGTTTCCCGCTTTATCAACAAGGCAACCGGTGCCGGTCAGTTAAAGGAAACCGAAGGTGCGCGATTGAAACATGCACCCGGTGATGTTTACAATACCGATTATTACCGGGACGGTGGTGTTCTGCAGCCGGATGGTTCTTATGCCCGCAACCTGGAGGTATTCGATGGGTCTTACAGCAAGGGTTTGATCGGAACCGGTCCGCGTGACTTTTACAAACGTTATTATGATCATAATTCCGAACAACAACTGGTTGACCGTTCATTTGTAAAACTGCGGGAAGCAAAGATTGGTTACAGTCTGCCGAAGCGATTATACGCTAACCTGCCGATCCAGAGTATTTCATTCGCGCTGGTAGGCCGCAACCTCGCACTCTTTACGAAAAATGATCAGTTTGATCCGGAAACCGGCGCTTCCACAGGAAACGGTCTGGTAGGTGGTTTCGAAAACCTCAGTCTGCCGACCACGAGAAGTTTTGGAGCGAACCTGAGCATTAATTTCTAATTTATTAATTACACGAATAATGAAACCAAAATTATTAATCGGAAGTCTTGCCCTGGGGTTACTGCTTTCCGCAGGCTGTACAAAACGGTTTGATACGATCAATCAAAATCCTAACCAGCCGGATCATATCAGTAACGAACAGCTTTTTCTTCCGTCCATTATTAAGAATTCTGTCCGGAATTATTCCTATATCTCGCAGTTTGGCGCTCCTGTGCTCGGCGATTATTATGCGAACCAGTATAACAGCGGGTTTGATGATGCGTTTACAGCCAGCCAGGTGGAAGGGAGTTTTCTCTGGAATTTTTTCGGCGTGCTAAGGGATGTTGAAAACTATCGCATCTTAAGTAATCAAAAAGGCGATCAGAACAATGAGGGTGTCGGACTCGTGTTGCGGAGCTGGATGTTTCAGGTGATGACGGATAATTACGGCGATATGCCATACAGCCAGGCGGTGCAGGGTAAAACATCCGGGATTTTTCATCCGGCCTACGACAGGCAGGAAGATATTTATTATGCCCTGATGGATTCTCTGAAACGCGCCAACACGCTGCTGGCAACCGGCACCGATCCCATCAACTCCGATATACTCATGGGCGGAAGCGCGCTGCGCTGGCAGGAATTTGCCAACAGCCTGCGCCTTCGTCTGCTGATGCGCATGTCCAACGTTACGGGCGCAAAGATCGATGTTGGCGCTGAAATGAGCGCCATAGCGGGCGATCCTTCCACTTATCCGGTCTTTACAACGTATAACGATCAGGCGGCCCTGCAATTTTTAGAAGATAACGGATTTGAATTCCCGGCCTATCATAATTCCCCGATCGGCGATTATCACCTGAGTACAACCCTCGAGACAAACCTCAAATTGCTCAATGATCCCCGCATAGCGTATTTTGCGATGCCGACACCCGCATCGCTCGGAAGCGGCACACCCGTATATGCAGGCGTGCCCAACGGTATCGGAACGAGCGAAACCACCTGGAACGGTGGTGCCAATAATCAATCCCAGGAATCGCCGGTTCTGATGCCTGTTTCGGGATACTCTTTTTCATCCCCCACCGCTGCCCAGGGCATGCTGATGTCCTGTGCTGAAGTCCAGTTTATTCTCGCAGAGGGCAAAGAACGCGGTTTGATTACCACGGGCAGCGATGCGGAAACCTATTATCTGAAAGGGATCCACGATCAGTTCAGCTACGATTCGAGCCGGCTTGCGCTCATGACCCTGCCCTTTCCTGCAGATATCACGGCAAGTCCTGCATACTATACCCAGCCTGGGGTAGCGTATACCGGTTCCACAGACGAAAAACTGTATAAGATCCGTATTCAAAGATGGTTCTCCATGTTTTACACCGGCTTCGAAGGCTGGTCGGAATGGAGAAGGACAGGCGTTCCGAAAGAAACAATGACCGGACCTTCCAGCGCAATACCCGCGTGGCCGCGCCGCATTCGTTATCCGCTTTCCGAACAGACGGTGAATACCGAAAATTACAATGCAGCCGTAGCTGCACAGGGTGCGGACGACCTCCTCACCCGGGTATGGTGGAACAAGTGATGAAAACAAAAAGCTTCCCGTGTCAGACCCTTAATATTAAGAATGCCGGACCTTTTGGTCCGGCATTCTTATTTTACATGCGCTCCCGATTTTTCAACAAATTTTTCTGATAAAGTCTCCAAAATCTTCATACTGGATAGTATTGTTCAACTATGTGTTAATTGTGTTATAATAAGTTTTTCAGTTGAAATCTAGTTTTGGCATGAGATTGCCTTGCCATTTTTTTAACTGAAAAAACTGTTTATGAAGCATTCACTATTATTATTTTTCACTTTCCTGGTGAGTATTGCAGCTACGGCACAGGTTCATCCGGTAACCGGGAGGGTTACTGATGACGCCGGAACCCCCCTTCAATTCGTAAGTGTTATTGAAAAGGGAACGCCGAACGGAACATCTACGGATGTGAACGGGGATTATAAAATCTCCGTGAAACCCGGTGCCATCCTGGTCTTCTCCTCGGTCAGTCATGGCACGAGTGAGATAAATGTAAATGGCAGAAATGCGATCAGCATCGTGTTGTCATCCTCCGCCGCAAAGCTGAGCGATGTGATCGTGGTCGCTTATGGCACGCAAAAACGCGCGACCGTCACCAGCTCCCAGGTTTCCGTTTCAACAGAGGATTTCAAAGGACAGGCGGTAACCCGTCTGGATCAGGCGCTGCAGGGCCGGGCCTCCGGTGTGCAGGTGACCAATACCACCGGCGCTCCCGGCGGGGATGTGCGGATCCGTATCCGGGGAGCAAATTCCGTGAGCGGAAACAATGATCCGTTGTATGTTATCGATGGCTTTGTAGGCGGAGATTTCAATGTGATCAACCCGGATGATGTGGAGGATATTGAAATACTCAAGGATGCAGCGGCCACCGCGCCTTATGGTAGCAGGGGTTCCAATGGCGTGGTCATTATCACAACAAAAAAAGGCAGCAGGGGAAAAACGCAGCTAAGCCTGACTTCCAGGCTGTCCTCGTCGAAGATCATGAAGACCTATGATAAACTGAATGCCGGCGACTATGCGGAAACGGTAAACGCCTATGACGCGGCGGTCGGGATAAATCCTTATTTCACTGCCGATCAGATCAATGGATTTAAAACCAATGGCGGAACGGACTGGCAAAAAGAAATTTACCAGACGGCCATCGGCCAGCAATATGAACTGGGGATCGACGGCGGTTCAGATAAAACCACTTATCATATATCCGGTTCCTATCAGAATCTCCCGGGTATTATCAGGAACTCGTTCTATAAATTTTACAATATAAGATCCAATATCAATACGCAGCTCTCCGATAAATTCTCCACGTATATCAATTTCAACGGATTTATCCGGAACAATACCAACACATTCCTGGTTGCCGGCCAGGCCAATCCGGTAGCCCAGTCCATTGCCTGGTCTCCTACGGTTCCGGTATATGATGAAAACGGGTATCATCACCTGGTAAAGAGCGACCCGATCGGTTCGGTCGGGTTCAATCCGATCGCGGAGATAACGGAAAGGCTGGCAAAAACAAACAGCTATAATGCAAATATTATGGGCGGGTTGCTGTACAAGATAATACCCGATCTCTCCCTGAACGTGCAGTACGGCGTGGACTATGCCGCCAGCGAATATAAAAATTTCGGAGATCTGAATGTGAGCCCGGAAGGCGGATATACTTCCAGGAGCACCGGCACCTCCATCGGATTGCAGAATACCAATACGCTGAACTACCGGCATACTTTCAACGAAAACCATCATCTGGACCTGACGGCCGTTCTGGAAGTACAGAAAGGCACATGGGAAGGATTCAATGTCGGGATCAATCACCTGATCTATCCATCGTTTATGTGGAATAATCTTTCGTTGGGTACAGCGCAGCAACCGGGATCCGGGACCACGCAATCCTCCATGGTCTCCCTGTTCGGGCGCGTGACTTATTCATTCAAGGACAAATATCTTTTCTCGGGAACCATCAGAAGGGATGCGTCTTCCGTGTTCCGGGACAAGAATAAAGCAGGTTATTTCCCTTCCCTCTCGCTGGGCTGGCTGATGTCAAAAGAAAAATTTGTGGAGGATCTCAATATTTTCACATTATTGAAATTACGCGGCAGCTGGGGTTTAACGGGCAATCAGGCGGTGGGCGCATATAGCACCTACGCTACATACAAAAGCGCCACGGCCACCTACACCGACAATTCCAATGTTCCTGCTATCGAGATCGACCGCTCTGAAAATCCCGATCTGAAATGGGAGACAACCGAGCAGAAAAATATCGGCCTCGATATGCAGTTCAATGCGATCGGACTGCGGGCATCCGTGGATTATTTTAATAAGGACACGCGCGACCTGCTTTTCTGGGTGGGATTGCCCATGTTCACCGGCGGTGGCGGCATAGAAAAGAATATCGGTGAAGTCACAAATAAGGGATGGGAAATCTCCCTGGGTGCCACTCCGTTCAATACCCGGAATTTTTCCTGGAAAACAGATTTCAATTACTCTGTTGTAAATAATAAGATCGTAAAGCTGACCGGCGAAGGCGATATATTCGACGATCCGGATATCGGATGGGGAATGACCAGCCAGCCTGAATTCGTTTTACGGGAAGGAGCATCCATGGGCTCATTCTGGGGTTATAAATACCTGGGCACATGGAAACCGAAAGACCAGGCAGAAGCCGCGCTGTACAATGCAGTGCCCGGCGACTCCAGGTATGCCGATCTGGATGGAGACAAGGCGATCGGAAAGAATGATCTCACCATAATCGGAAACGGACTTCCCCGGTATACCGCCGGATGGAATAATACCTTCACCTACAAGGGCATTGAACTCAATATCTTCATACAGGGCGTGTTTGGATTTGATAAACTGAACTTTTTGTATGGAGCAGCCATGGCAAATGGCGGCGACTTCCGGCAGGCGATGCTCACGGATATCAAGAACAGATATATTCCAGGCGTGAATGAAACTTCAGACATTCCCGCATTCAGCGGCACCACGGCGAATTACATACAGTCTTCGAGATTCGTTTCCAAAGGAGACTTTATCCGGTTTAAAAATGTAAGTCTTGCCTATACCCTTCCCCGGTCCATATTAAAAAATATTGCCTCAATTAAATTCTTTGCCAGTGTAATGAACCTGTTTACGATCACGCATTATAAGGGCATGGATCCCGAATCGGCCAATACCGGCTCAGGAAGTGATGCGGCCCAAAATATTGATTATGGCGCCTATCCGGTTCCGAGAACATTTACGGGAGGTATTACACTTACTTTTTAATTCTTTAAAAATATGGCCATGAAAAATAAATATTATTTTCTTCTTATATGGTTGATCTCTTTATCCGGATGTAAAAAATTCCTGCAGGAGGATCCGCAGGGCATCCTGGTGGGAGATATCGCGCTGAGCAATGAAAACGGTTTGGAGGCCCAGTTAGCCGGCGCCTATTCTCCCTTAATGCAGGCGTGGAGCAGCGGCTTTGCCAGTTCTGCGCAGATCGGATTATCGATGGGTGGTGATGACGTGACCACGCATCCCGTTTCAAACAAAGAGGATTTCCGCCAGTTCGATCAGTTGGCGGTGACTCCGGCGGATGCCCGTGCAGATGAGGTATGGTCGGGCTGTTATAAATCTATTCAGTCTGCCAACAATATTATCAGTAACTACGAAAAGGTGACGGGAGATCAGGATCATATCAAAGAGATCGCCGGAGAGGCTTTCTTTCTCAGGGGTATGTGTTACTATTACCTGGTAAGATGGTGGGGAAAGATTCCGCTGGTCACTTCGGCAAACTTTGATCCCTCCATGCTGGAAATGAACAGCAGCGAAATTACGGACGTATATAAACTGATTGAAGATGATCTGAAGAAAGCGGAAGAAATGGTGGGCGATGTGAAGCTGGCGCCCGGCAGGATCAACAAGGGTACGGTGAAAGCCTATCTGGCGGACGTGTATCTGACGGAAAGCGGATGGCCTGTAAAGGACGCCTCGAAAGCAGCCCTCGCTGCGCAAAAGGCAAAGGAAGTGATGGACAATAAAGCGACCTATGGGTTTGACCTGTACCAGGGCGACTTTAATAAAATTTTCGCCGGCGGAACTCCGGAAGATGTATTTGCATTGCACACCGACCATGTCGCCATATCAAATGTCTATTATGGCATGTCGGGAATGCCCGGCGACGAAGGCGGATGGGATGACTATTTTGCGGAGATCAATTTCTTTAATGACTTCCCGGCGGGTAACCGGAAGGACGGCACCTTTCTTACTTCCGTAAACGACGGCGCATTGCAGTGGCAGAATTTTGCAACCAAGCATCCCTATTACCGGAAGTTCAGGATTCAAAGCGCGGACTCCATCAACTACGCATCCAACAGCCCGATCATTATGATGCGGTATGCAAATGTGCTGCTGGTATATGCCGAGGCCGAGGCAAGAAGCGTGGGGCCGGACGCCAGCGCCTATGATGCCATCAATGCGGTAAGGGTCAGGGCCGGACTGAATCCGTTGACGCCCGGCCTGAGTGCGGATGATTTCATAAAGGCGGTACTGGATGAACGCGGCTGGGAATTTGCGGCGGAATGGACACGCTGGTTCGATATGGTGCGGACTGAAACCGTGGCCGAGGTTCTTTCCCACAGAAGCCCTAACGAAAATGTGAAACTGCTCGGCGATCCCGGTGACAAAAAGAACTGGCTGTTCCCGATCCCCGGAACGGACAAAAGTAAAAGTCCTAATTTGTAAAAACCCGATGCAATGGCGATGCCGGATATCTGCAGATCCCGAATCCGTGATCTGTTGATTTCCGGCGTTGCTGCTGTATTTTGTTACGGCAGCTTTATTTATTTCAATCTTTCATATTTATCTTAATCTTTCATTCAGTGAAACGCGGCTCCTGCATTCCTTTATTGTTCGCAGCAACTTTTTTTCATGCCGGGTTATCCGCCCAGAATACCCTCCGGTTATCCGGGCAAAATCATCATTACCTGGAATACAATCAGAAGCCCATTGTCCTGATCACTTCCGGCGAACACTATGGCGCCCTGATCAACCTGGATTTCGATTATATCTCCTACTTCAATGCATTGCAAAAACAGGGAATGAACAATTCCCGTATTTTTTCCGGCGCCTATGTGGAAGGGGAAAAAGACATCAAATTCATGCAATACAACAATACCCTGGCGCCGAAGAACAACCGGCTGATTACTCCCTGGCAGCGGAGCCGCCAGGCGGGGTACATTCATGGCGGAGCAAAATTTGACCTCGACAGATGGGACGACAAATACTTCAGCAGGTTGAAAGACATGGTAAAAGAAGCCGGCAGGCGCGGTATTATGATTGAATTTACGCTGTTCGGAAATCAATATGGCGATTCCATCTATTCCTATTCGCCCCTGTATGCGGATAATAATATACAGGAAACCGGCAGGAAGGGAAAGAATCAGTTCCTTGCTTTTCAATCGATGAAGGATCCTGCGTTGGTCGGGCGGCAGGACGCCATGGTGGTTAAGCTGGTCACCGAACTAAACGCATTTGACAACCTCTATTACGAAATTTCGAACGAGCCGTATAATGAGGTAAAGGATTCGTCTGCGATAGATAAATGGCACCGGCATCTCGCAGCGCTGATCCGAAAAACAGAAGGATCCTTACCCAAAAAACATCTTATTGCTTCGAATCAGGCCATCGTTGACGACAAGAGAGTGGACATTGCCAATTATCACTACGTGCATATATCCAATATTCCCGATTTCGACTCCCTCCTGCGGCTCAATAAAGTGATCAGCATGGACGAAACCATGGGATCCCTGTATGATGCCGACGTAAACGATGTGCGCGTGGAGGCCTGGGATTTCATTTTACACGGGGGCGGAGCCTACAACAACCTCAGCTGGGAATATACCCCTGCCCTTCCGGGCGGCACCGCTGGCGCCGATACGATCCGTCGATACCTTCAGCATCTGCAGCAGTTTATCAGCGGATTCAACTTTGTGCGCATGAGATATTCGCCGGACCTGCTGGTTAAAGCAGTTCCCAACGCCATTACCCGCGTACTCGCCGAAGCCGGAAAGCAGTATGCCATTTATATCCATCACAGTGACCCCGCGCAAGCGATTCCAAAGAGAGATCAGTTTATCAGCAAGTACGAAGCACAGAACGGAACCTTCCGCGATACGATCAGCGTATCGCTGCCTGCGGGAACTTATGCCATGCGTTGGTTTGCCCCTGCAAAGGGTGTCTGGACCCAAACAGTTTCCATTCATGTACGGGAAAAAACAAATTATCGCTTTCTCACCGGTTTGTATACAACAGATATTGCGTTACGCATAGTAAGGAAATAAATATGATCCGCTTTCCGTAATGGAAGATTCTCCTACAACCGAATACATCAAGATGCAAATATGAAAATTCGAAGCCTTATTCTGGCTCTGCTGCTCATGCGGTTTTCGGCAACAGCCCAGCCTATTTCCCTGTATCCGGCAAACCCGCATTATTTTCTGTATAACGGCAAGCCCACGGTGCTCATCACTTCAGGGGAACATTACGGAATCGTCATCAACGGCACGCCGGATTATAAAAAATACCTGGATGTCTTACAGCGCCATCATTTTAACCTGACCCGGGTCTTCGTCGGTTCCTACTGCGAGAGCAACTACTATGAAGGGCATAAAGGCAGAACCCTGAAATGGGAAGAAGAGCAGAATACGCTGGCCGTGCGGCCCGGTAAATTACTCGTTCCCTGGGCAAGGAGTAATGTGCCCGGTTACGTGAATGGTGGCAATAAATTTGACCTGAATCATTGGGATAGCCATTATTTCAGGCGGCTGCAGGACTTTTGCCGGCAGGCATCCACGCGGGGGATCGTGGTTGAAATTGTATTTTTCTCTGCAAATTACGGACCTTCTAACTGGAAACATTCTCCGCTGCAGAAGGATAACAATATAAACCTTACCAGGGATATTGCCTACAATGAAATATATTTCTCCGAGAACAGGGACCTGATCCGGTATCAGCTGGCGATGGTGCGGAAGATCGTAAAGGCCCTCAACGAATTCGATAACGTCTACTTTGAAATTTGCAATGAGCCCTACTGGCTGAAAGGTATTCCCGAGGTGGAACCGTCTGTTAAGGAACAGCAAATGTCGGACTCGATATATGAATGGGAAAAGAACATCGCTCTTGCAGTAAAGGAAACGGAATATGCATTACAAAAAAAGCATCTCGTCGCGCAGAATTTCGCTAATACTTATCTGAAAATAAAAAACCCGGACAGCAATGTTTCCATTTTAAATTTTCATTATGCTTATCCGCCCAAAACAGTTACCGACAATTATGCATTAAACAAACCGGTTTCCTTTGATGAGACTGCTGACGGATTAAATGCTTCCGGCAGAAGGCGGGAGGCGTGGCCCTTCATGCTCGCAGGCGGCGCGGTGTACGATAACCTGGACTGGTCCTTTGCCAACGATGATATGACCGGAATGGGGCTCAACCCGCAGGGCAAACGATTAAAGGGTGAAGCTGTGTGGAAACAACTGGAGATCCTGCAGCAGGCCCTGCAGCAATTTGATTTTGCAGAAGCAAAGCCCGTTGAAGATATTTTCAGGCAGGGTTTACCCGATGGCGTGAGTTTATACGGATTGGGATTAGCAGGGAAAGATTATTTACTCTATTGGCAAAAAACAAAGAAGGTTTCATTTGCCGAATGGGATTGCCCCGTTCCCGAAGGACGATACAGCGTGCAATGGATGGATCCGGCAAATGGACACGTCGCGGAAGAGCAGATTGTGCAAAGTAAGAATAATCGGCTCCAGATGAAGATTCCCCCTTTTGAAGACGACCAGGTATTACACATACAGCGTGTAAAATAAGAGGGGTTCACCCCGTTGCTTTATTGGTCGCCTCGTCCTTCCAGTTCTTATATCGCAGCGGAGGCATTTTCATGGTTGCCTTAAACTGCCTGTTAAAATAAGACAGGCTGTTGAATCCGGATTCAAAACAGGCATCGGTTATGGAGCAGTTGCTATCGTTCAGCAACCTGCAGGCATAGGATATGCGGACCTCATTTAAGAACCGGACAAAAGTTTTTAAGGTCCTCGTCTTAAAATATCTGCAGAAGGAAGTTTCTGTCATATTAGATACCCTGGCTACATCAGTGATGCTGATGGGATCCTTAAAATGTTCGAAAATATATTGATTGATACGCTGCATCCGCTCTTCATCATAGCTATGATCGTAAGCATAATCCTTCGGCGTCAGATAAGTGTAATCTTTTGTTTCACTTAACGTGAGCAGGACGTCCAGTAAAGTAAGCAGCGTTCTTGAATCATTCATACGGTGCATTTTAGACAATGTTCCGGAGAGTTTCTCCACCACCCGCCTGCCAAAAAGGACTCCGCGTTTTGATCTCTTGAGCAAATGATTCACCGGAAGCAATTCCGGAATATTGAAAAAAGTATTTCCCAGGAATTCTTCGGTAAATTGTAAAATAAGTCCGAAAGGCTTACAGGAAGGATGTTCCCGCGCAAACTGGGTATGCTCCTGTAACACATGCGGAAAATCAGCACCCAGCATCACCAGATCTCCTTCGTTGAATTCCCGGAAACCCTGCCCGATTACACCGGTTGTTTTTCCTTTGGTAAAATAGATCAACTCTACTTCCGGATGATAATGCCAGGGTGTTGATAATCCGAAGGGCTCCCATTTTAGAACAAAGCAGCGGTTAACCTGCGGATTTATTAAGCGGTAGGAAGGAATGGACATATGACTAAAATTTTCTCAAAAGCAATCCGTTGCCCGAATTTAGGACAATATCGTTAAATTTCCGGGTAAGATCGAGGTAAAAAAGATACCAGCTAATGTTGACATTTGATCTAAACTATCAGCAGAAAATTGAAGTTGGGCATCAGCACATATTCGTTTCCCTGGAGCATCGGTGTTTCCGGATCTCCACCACCCCATCCTATGACTACAGGAGATCTGATCAGCTATGCTGCCCGGAAAAAGATCAGCCATCTCCAGCTTGCTGATAATTTTCCCCTTCACCAACTCTCCGAAACAGAGTTGGATCATATAGAAGGCCTGGCGGTGGAAAACAATATTCAGCTGGAAGTGGGCATGCGCGGGCTGGCGTTTGATCACGTACTTTCTTACCTGCGTCTTGCTGAGAGATTTCATTCTCCTTTCATCAGGGTTGTTATTGACGGGCCGGGATTTGAACCGGGCCGGGATGCAGTAATTAGTACGATCCTGAAGCTCCTGCCCTTTCTGGATAGAGCCGGGGTTGTGCTCGCGATCGAAAACCATGACCGTTTCGCAGCAGATCTGCTGAAGCAGATTATCCGGCGAACCAGTTTGAACCTGGTGGGAATATGTCTCGATACCGTGAATTCCATCGGCGCCAATGAAGGATTTGGTCAGATCCTGCCGGTTCTGTTACCTTATACTATCAACCTCCATATAAAAGATTTTACCATTCAACGGGTACCTGACAAAATGGGATTCCTGGTGAAAGGGGCGCCTGCGGGAGATGGAATGCTGGCAATACCTGACCTTTTAGGAGAGCTGGAGCTGTATGGAAAATGCATCTCCGCGACTTTGGAAATATGGATGGAGGCGGAAAGAAGCATAGAGGAAACGGTTGCCAAAGAAAAACAGTGGGTGGACAGAAGTTTGGATTATCTTAAAAAATATATAGCATGACTAAAATTGTTTTGGTAGGAGCTGGCGGAAAGATGGGCATTCGCATCGCAGATAATTTTCTGAAATTGCCCGGGTATTCTGTGAGTTATCTGGAAATAAGCGAACAGGGAATCCGGCATCTCAGAGATCGTAATATACAGACAAGTGTACAGGAAGAAGTGGTACCTGTTGCCGATGTCGTTATTCTTTCGGTGCCCGACGTGCTGATTGGCGGCATATCGAATCAAATAATACCAAAAATGAAAGCAGGTGCCCTGGTCATGACACTGGACCCGGCGGCGCCGCTGGATCATGTTATTTGTCACCGGAGCGATCTGGGCTATGTTATTGCGCATCCCTGTCATCCTTCCGTTTTTAACTGGGAAACAACCGAGCGGGAATTCCGTGATTTTTATGGTGGCGTTTCTGCGAAACAGTCCATCGTTATTGCGCTGATGTCCGGTAAAGAAGAAGATTATAAATTGGGGGAGAAAATTGCACAGGACATGTACGGACCCATTCAAACCACGCACCGGATAACCCTGGAACAGATGGCGATACTGGAGCCGGCCATGGTCGAGACGCTGGCGCAGACTTCCATGGAAGTGATCCGGGAAGGATATGAGCATATTCTTACATTGGGCGTACCGGAAGCTGCGGCAAGGGATTTTGTGCTGGGGCATCTGCGCATTCAGATAGCCGTTCTTTTCAGGGAAGTGAACGGGACATTTTCGGATGCGGCCTATAAGATCAGCCGGCGCGCCAGGCCCATCCTCTTTAAAGACAACTGGCAAAAAATATTCGACATGGATAATATCAGGGAACAGGTAAAAGACATCACAACCGAAACATATTGAAAGGAGCCATCATTGGTACGGGTTTTTGGTCGCGCTTTCAGATTGCCGCCTGGAAGGAACTGGAAGGGGTGGAAATAACGGCGCTGTATAACCGCACAGTGTCAAAAGCGGAAGCGCTGGCGAAGGAATTCAGAATAGCCCGGGTTTATTCAACGGTTGAAGAGTTGCTGGCCAGGGAGGCGTTGGATTTTGTGGATATCATCACCGATGTTGACACACATGCCCTGTTTACCAGGCTGGCCGCGGAACATCATGCACATGTCATTTGTCAAAAGCCGATGGCATCCACGCTGGAGGATGCCAGGGGCATGCTCGACATCTGCCGGCAGCAGAAAGTAAAATTATTCATCCATGAAAACTTTCGCTGGCAGGCCCCGGTACGGGCCGTACAGGAGACCCTGGCATCGGGGATCATCGGAAGGCCGTTTAAAGCGCGGGTTTCTTTCTGTTCGGCCTTTCCCGTATACGAAAACCAGCCATTCCTGAAAGATCTGGAGCATTTTATCCTAACCGATATCGGCTCCCATGTCCTGGACGTCTGCCGCTATTTGTTCGGAGAGGCAAAGAGCCTGTACTGTATCACGCAGCGGGTGAATAAAGATATCAAAGGAGAGGATGTGGCGAATGTGCTGATGCAAATGGAAAGCGGACTGCACTGTTTCGCTGAAATGTCTTATGCCAGTATTTTGGAAAAGGAATCCTTTCCCCAGACTTTGATACTCATTGAAGGAGAAAAAGGTTCTGTGCGGCTCGGTCATGATTTCGAAATAAAGATCAGCACGGTTCATGGAACGAAGTCCCGGGTGATTCAGCCAAAATTATACGACTGGGTTGATCCCGCCTACGCGGTAGCGCATTCCAGCATTGTAGATTGCTGCCGGGATATCCTGACGGGTTTGCAGGGAGGCAGGGCCGAAACAACCGGCGATGATAATTTTCGAACCGTTCAATTGCTATGGGCTGCTTATGCCTCCGCAAAAACAGGAAAAGCAATATCTTTCTAATGCTGCGTCTGGAAAACATATCAAAATATTTTCCGGGGGTCAGGGCCCTGCAGGAAGTATCGCTGGAAATCAATTCCGGAGAAGTGCATGCGCTGTGTGGAGAGAATGGTGCAGGCAAAAGCACGCTCATGAATATCATCAGCGGCAATCTGCGTCCCGACCGGGGTAATATTTACTGGAAGGGAGAACCGGTTGCAATCGATAGTGTGGGAAGAGCGCAGGCGCTTGGAATCGCCATTGTGTACCAGGAGCGGAGCCTGGTGGATTCACTCAGCGTGGCAGAGAATATTTTTCCTGTCAACCAACCGAGGAATTCCTTCGGCCTGATCGATACCGGAGCGCTTTTTCGCAAAACAAAACAGTTGCTGGATGAACTGCAACTGGATAACCTGGCGCCGCAAACGATTGTCGGCAATCTCCCGGGTGCGCAAAAGGGAATGGTCGAAATAGCCAGGGCCCTGGCCAGGAATCCTTCCCTGCTGATCCTCGATGAACCGACAGCCGCGCTTACGCACCGGGAAACAGCAGTATTGTTCCGGATCATCCGCCAGCTGAAAGCGTTGGGCGTAGCCGTTATCTATATCTCCCACCGGATGGCGGAACTAAAACAAATTGCGGATGTGATCTCCGTTCTGAAAGACGGCAAATATCAGGGAACCTTTCCCGCGCACGCCCCTGCAGAACAAATTGTGCACATGATGGTAGGTCGTGAGCTGGAGCTGGCGCAATATCACTCCCATACAGAACAACAGACCAGGCTTGAAGTAAAAAACCTGAGTGGCAAAGGATTCCAACAGGTATCGTTTAAAATAAAACGTGGAGAAATCCTGGGGTTTGCAGGGCTTTCGGGCTCTGGCAGATCGGAACTGGCAAGAGCTGTTTTTGGCGATACGGAAATTACCGGCGGAGAAATATTTGTTGACGAAAAGAAAATATATTTCCGGCATCCCGTCGATTCCATGCGGGTGGGCATTGCTTATCTTCCGGAAGACAGGAAAACGGAAGGATTGTTCATGGATCGGTCTGTTGCGGAAAATATCAGTTCCGCCAGAATGCAGCATGGCATGTACAGGCGGAAAGCCGTTTTAACGGAAGCGGACAAACTGATCCGGGCATTTACTATACGAACACCTTCAGCAACGAATGTAGTGAGTAAACTGAGTGGTGGGAATCAGCAAAAAGTAGTTATTGCAAAATGGCTTTCGCTGGATCCGGATATTTTAATTGTGCAGGAGCCCACCAATGGCGTGGACGTGGGTGCCAAAGCCGAAATTTATGAGATCTTAAGAGCAATGACAGCCAGGGGGAAAAGCATTCTCATGATATCCAGCGAGCTGCCGGAATTACTGTTGCTGGCTGACCGGATCGCGGTGATGTACAATGGCAGCATAAAAGAGATCCTGCATAACAAGGAGGCGACAGAAGATAAGATTGCAGCACTCGCTTCGGGTATCGGAGTAAGTCAAAACTAAAACGGATGCCATTAAAAGAACGATTGCAGGACAGAATTTTTTCGCTGGGTGTCAGCATTGTAATACTTTGCCTGGTACTCAGCTTTGTATTCCCTTCCGGCTTTCCCAGCATCGCGAATTTTTCGCAGCTATTGCTTAACCTCTCTATTGATACGATCGTTGCGGTGGGCATGATGCTATTGCTGATTGCAGGCATGTTTGATCTGTCCGTGGGTTCTGTTGTTGCCTTTGCGGGCGGCATGGCCGGATATTTAATGTATTACCTGCATGTAAATTTTATGATTGCCATTGCCGCAGGCCTGGGCGGATCGGTGCTCATCGGATTTTTAAACGGATGGCTTGTGGCAAGAGCCGGCATCAATCCGATGATCCAGACGCTCGCCATGATGGGCGTGGTGCGGGGTCTGGCATTAATGCTGAGCGGCGCCGGCATACAGAATTTTCCTTATTCATTTATTTATATCGGGCAATCGAAATTATTGGGACTGCAGGCACCGGTATGGTATATGTTTGCCATTCTTTTGCTGTTTTCTTTTCTCAGCCGGCGAACGGTATTCTTCAGACGGTTTTATTTTATTGGCGGGAATGAAAAGGCGGCGAGGCTTTCCGGGATCAACGTGGAGAAAATGAAAATATGGGGGTTTGTTATTTCTGCCTCACTGGCCGGTATCGCAGGAATACTCCTCTCATCCCGGCTTGGCGCGGCATTGTCAACATCCGGAGCCGGCCTCGAATTAAGGGTGATCACCGCCGTAATACTTGGTGGCGCCAGTCTCTCCGGCGGATATGGAAAGGTATGGGGCGCTTTTTTGGGCGTTCTGTTTATGGCCCTGATCAATAACCTGCTCATCCTTAGCCGCGTTTCCGGTTACTGGCAACAGGTAATATTGGGTATTATCCTGATCGCGGCAGTCGGCCTGGATCAGTGGATGTTAAAGAGACTCGGAAAATAAATTTACTATGCATCGTTTGTTTGTGTTATCTGTCTTCCTCTTCGTGCTGGGATGTGAGCCACCTCCGCGGCCCGGCGATGCGGCGAATAAAGAAAAAGCAGGAACGGATAAATTCATTACAGCTGACGAGTTTTCTCCCGATGAAGAATATGTCATGATCACAACGTCGATCAATCTTCCCCTGTATGTGAATCACGACCAGAAAGCTTTTCTGAAATGGGGAAAAAAGATGGGCGTACGCACCTCGGTGCTGGGACCCTCCGAATGGGACGTTCCGGCAGAAATTGCAACCATTGAGCAGGTTATTCCGGGTAAGCCCGCCGGCCTGCTCATTAACGGAACAGATCCAGGAATAGCGGAAGCTATAAAGAAAGCGGTGGATGCAGGTATTCCTACGATTGTGTACGATTCGGAGATCCCGAACTCGGGTCGTCATTGCTTTATTGGCAGTGACTGGTACGAAATGGGCAGGTTGCAGGGTGAGCGGATGGCCCTGCTGGTGAAAGGCAAAGGCAAACTCGCCTGCATCGGCATTCTGGGTATGGAGAATATGGAAGCCGGTTTCCGGGGCTTTCAGGATGCGATAAAAAAGTATCCCGGAATTGAATTTGTCGGAAAGTTTGACGATAAAGCAAACGTGGAAACGGCTGCCAGGATCACGGCGGACCTGTTAACCGCACATCCGGATCTGGCGGGCATTGGAGGATTTGATTCCAATTCCGGTCCGGGTATGGCCCTCGCAGTAAAAGAAGCAGGCAAAGCCGGTAAAATAAAACTGACATCCGTGGATGCAGAACCCGAAAACCTGAAACTGGTAAAAGAAGGGGTTATCGATTACCTGGTCGGGCAGAAAAGAGAGTTATTCAGCTGGCTGGGCGCGCAGTTATTATTCGACATGCGCCACAAAACGCTGCCCCTTTCTGCAAACGATGCCCGGGCAGGCGTCATTCCCATCCCTTCCACTATCATTACCGGAGCCATTGAGATTGATAAAAATAATGTAGATCAATTTATGCAAAACTAAATGCAGATGTCCGATTCCGAATTCAAAATACCCCCTGCATATGGAAACATCTATTCCCGAAATAACATATAAACTGGCATTATGATTTCAATTTTTAAAAGAGCTGCTTTACTATCCGTGTCTGTTTTTTTGTCTGCAGTCGTATTTTCACAAAGCGGTACCGGGCATGGACGTATCCGGGTTACAGCAGACGGCCATTTTCTGGAATACAGTGATGGCACACCATTTTTCTGGCTCGGGGATACGGGCTGGGAATTGTTTTCAAAACTAAAGAAGGAAGAAATTGAAAACTATTTGGACAACCGGAAGGCAAAAGGATTTAATGTGATCCAGTGTGTGATCCTTCGCCGGACTGCAGACCGGTACGGCGACTTTCCGCTACACAACAACGATCCGGAGAAACCTGTGGAAAGATATTTTGCCCTGGTTGACTGGGTCGTAAAAAAGGCGCAGGAAAAAAATATGATACTGGCGATCCTGCCCTGCTGGGGGGATATGGTGACAGGCATCCGCAGCAAGGTTGCGCCTATATTTGACGAAGCGAACGCTTATGCATTTGGCAGATACCTGGGAAAACGGTACAAAAACTATCCGAATATTATTTGGGTGGCTGGCGGAGACAATCCTGCTTTTGTTGACAGTGCGGACTGGCGGCCCATATTCCGGTCCATGATAAAAGGAATAAGAACGGGAACGGGCAACGAGGCCCTGATCACCTATCATCCCTGGGGTGAGAATTCGTCTACCGTTTATTGGAAAGATGAAAATACGCTCGACTTTAATATGATGCAGTCTGGCCACAGAACCCATGATCTGCCGGTTTGGGAATGGGTAAAAAGAGACAGATCCTATATGCCGGCAAAACCTGTGCTGGATGGTGAGCCCAATTACGAAGACCATCCTGTGAACTGGGATAATAAAAATGGCTATTTCAGGGCCTATGATGTACGCAAACAACTTTATCGCTCTGTCTTTTCGGGCGCATGCGGGGTAACGTATGGTCATCATGCCATCTGGCAATTCTACAGCAAGACGGATAAAAAGCCGATCGCTTATGCCGACAGATACTGGACGGAAGCCCTCGATAGGCCCGGCGCATTCCAGGCGGGCTATTTGAAAAACCTGATCGCATCCAGAACCATCAATGACCGGATCCCCGATCAATCAATAATTGAAGCCGGCCAGGGAGAGAAGGGTGAATATATTACGGCATTTCATGGAGCAGACAGCAATTATGCGATGATTTATCTGCCCGTCGGAAAAAAGATCGGCATCAACCCATCTTCCATTAAGGGAAGCAAAATAGTTGCGTGGTGGTTTAATCCGAAAAACGACAAAGCAATAAGAATTGGTCTGTTTGTAAAGAAGCGGACAATGTCTTTTATTCCTCCCGATACGGGCGATGGAAGCGACTGGGTGCTCGTATTGGATAATGCGAACAAACGGTTTAATGCTCCGGGTCGCCCGGCATCATAACTGGGAACAGAAAATATTATACTGAATGGTTTCCTTCATGAGACCAAGCTACTATTTTTTAAGGGTTCTCAGCATCATATTCAATGATTTGTGTTTGGGATGAATGTTGTTTCTTCCGGCGATAACCATTCCCAATAATTGTCACGATGGATGATCCTCGTCTCCACCGGTCGATACTCAGTCAGAAAAGTTTTGGGGAAACTGAACTTCGTTTTAGGATTCCATTTCAGTTCGCAGGCGGAGATTTTACCATCCTGTTCCTCAATATAATCGATCTCCGCCTGGTTCGTATTACGCCAGAAATAGGTGTTTCCATAAAACCCGTTATAGGCCAATTGTTTTTTCCGTTCACTAATGATAAAGTTTTCCCACAGAGCGCCGGTATCGTTGCGCTGGGAAACGGGTGCAAAATTGTTAATGATCGTATTCCGGACACCATTATCATAAAAATAAATCTTTCGGGTACTGCTTATTTCGTTACGCAAATTCCGGGCAAAAGGATTAAGCCGGAATATTACAAAGGTTTTCTCCAACAGATCGATGTAAGCATTCACCGTCGCCTTGTCTGCCCCCACTGTTTGGGCGAGCTCGTTATAGGACACCTCATTCCCTACCTGCCACGCCAGTGCCTGAAGCAATTTCAGCAGGATATCCGGTCTGCGTATGCCACCTGACTCCAGGATGTCCTTATACAGGTAACTGCCTGCAAGATTGCTAAGAATTTCCCCTGCATTTTCCGGATCAGTAATTACTTCCGGATACATCCCGGTTACCAGGAAATCGTTCAGAAGTGAAATCGTTTTGGCGAAGGAAAATTGTCGGTTGATTTCTGCCCAGGATAGCGGATAAAGCCTGTACTCCCATTTACGACCTGTCAGCGGTTCGTTTAGCTTGCTGGCTATTTCCAGCGAAGAAGATCCTGAAAGAAAAAGTTGAGTATTCTTTTTGGCATCGATAATCATTTTGGCGCTTAGCCCTATATTTTCCATTCTTTGCGCTTCATCAATCACGATCACTTTATAATTTCCAATATATTTATTGATAAAGGCCTGACTGGGATTATTCCACGCCAGACGAACTGCCGGATCGTCTCCATTAATATACAAGTACTCCTTCGACAATTCGGAGGCAATCTCCGTAATCAGCGTCGTCTTGCCTGCCTGTCTGGGCCCTAAAACAACAATTGCCTTTTTGTAATCAATCCGCTTTTTCAGGGCATCTTTTAGCTGTCTTTTTATCACATTCAGGGACTATAATCCCCAAATTTAGCATATTTTAGCGATTATAATCACTAAAGTAGCCTAATGTGAAAAATTGAACACTCATTGTATCAGGAGCGTACAATCTTAAACAGCAGCTATTTATTAAATCTTTGAAAAGCAGTCGGTTAAAAGTCTGGCATCTTCTTCGCCATTTTGTCTATCCGGAATCTCAATCAATTTATGCTCAACAAATGAGTAACAGCGGTTCCGGGAGAAGAATAACGGACACAACCAAACGAATTTCTATGTTTAAGCACTATTTCAAAACAACTTTCCGCAACCTGTGGAAGAACAGGGCCTATGGCTTTCTGAATATTTTTGGCCTTGCTATAGGCATTACCTGCGCTGCGCTGATCCTGTTGTGGGTGGAAGATGAAACCAGCTTTAACCACAATTTCGCGAAACGGGATTTCCTGTACCGCGTTATGCAGAATGATAAAAATGACGGCAAAATAGCCACCTCCGGCTCTACACCCGGTCCACTGGCCCAGGCATTGAAAACGGATATTCCGGGTATTAAAAATGCAGGCCGCCTGAGCTGGAGCATGGATGAACTGATGCTGATGGATGAAAAATCGATCAAGGAAAAAGGCGTATATGCAGACCCCTCTGTCCTGTCGATGCTTACGCTACCGTTTATTTACGGTGACGCCGGATCTGCATTTAAGCAATTACATTCGGTGGTGATCAGTGAATCCTTATCCAAAAAATTCTTTGGCAACGATAACCCGGTCGGGAAAGTGGTAAAGATGAACATCAACGGCAGCTACAGTGTCGACGGCCCTTTTACCATTACCGGCGTGTACAGGGATTTTCCGCAAAATTCTTCTTATACTTTCCAATGGATATCGCCTTACGAAACCTGGGAGAACAAAAATCCCTGGCTAAAGCCCTGGAGCAATAATCTTACGGAAACTATTGTTGAACTGGATTCTTCCTATAGTCCTTCAGCTATAAACAAAAAACTGGAAAATTATCTCAGCACCAAGGCAGATGGCAGGACATCGGCATGTTTTTTATTTTCCATGAACGACTGGAACCTGCGCAACCAGTTTGAAGATGGGAAAATAGCCGGGGGCAATATCAAATATGTCCACCTGTTTTCCTGGATCGCTTTTATTATCCTGATGATAGCCTGCATCAATTTTATGAACCTGGCTACGGCCCGCTCTGAACAACGGGCTAAGGAAGTGGGCGTGCTGAAGGTAATGGGTGCCGGTAAAGGCAGTCTTGTCGGAAAATTCATCGGGGAATCGCTGCTGATGTCCTTTATGGCCGTATTGCTGGCGGTAGCGATGTTGCTTCTGCTGATGCCTTCTTTTAATGCGCTTGTGCAAAAACAATTATCCGTTGACATCTTCCGGCCGCTACACCTGTTCTCACTGGCCGGCATCGGGCTCGTTGCCGGTTTGATAGCGGGCAGTTACCCGGCTTTTTATCTGTCTTCCTTTAATCCCATACGCGTGTTAAAGGGCATGAAAATAAAAACTGCTACCGGGGTTATTTTTATAAGAAAGGGATTGGTGATCACCCAGTTTACTGTTTCCATCATCCTTATCATCAGCACAGTGATCATTTACCAGCAGGTACAGCATATAAAAACCCGCGATATTGGGTACAGTAAGGATAACCTGGTAACGATGGACCTGCAGGGAGCTATGAAAGAACATTTTAGTGCTATAAAAAGTAAAATGCTGTCTTCCGGCTATGTGGAAAATGCGGCGCTAAGTCTCCATGATGCGTTACACGTATACAGCTACGGCGATGGCTTCGGCTGGCAGGGAAAGGACCCGAACAGCAAAATAACGATTCACTCCAATGTGGTTAGCAACGAATGGCTCCGGACCATGCACATGCAGGTGATCAGCGGCCGCGATTTTTATCCTTCCGGCACTGACAGCAATACAGCCATCATCAATGAAAGCATGGCAAAAGTAATGGGTAAAGCGGGCAGGATCGGCAGTATCGTAACCTCCGGCCGGTATAATTTGGAGGTGGTAGGCATTATGAAGGATTTTGTGTACAATAATATATACGGCAGCTCCGAGCCGCTTATTCTCTTTTGCTACACAGGTCCCGCAACCCTTTTAACGATACGATACAAGCCCCATGCTGATCTCACAACGGCCCTCGCTAAAACGGAAGCCATTATGAAAGAGTATAATCCCGGTTATCCCTTCGAATACAAGTTTGTGGACGAGGCTTTCGACCAGTTCTTTGCCACCGAAACATTAATCGGTAAGCTGGCAGGCGTTTTCGCGGCACTGGCTATTCTGATATCCTGCCTTGGGCTGTTCGGACTCGCCGCATACACTGCGGAACGCCGTACAAAAGAAATAGGCATCCGCAAAGTACTGGGCGCTTCCGTGCAGGGACTGGCAGGCCTGCTGTCAAAGGAGTTTGTACAGCTGGTAGCATTATCCTGTATTATTGCATTCCCCATTGCGTGGCTGGCAATGCGCAGCTGGCTACAGGACTATCAATACCGCACAAGCGTTCAATGGTGGGTATTCGTCGTAGCAGGCTTAACGGCGCTCGTTATTACGCTGATCACCGTAAGTTTTCAGACAATAAAAGCAGCTTACAGAAATCCGGTAAGCAGCCTTCGCTCAGAATAAGCTATGGCTGCCAAAGAGAGTTTAAGAACGGACTAAGTATACCGCCTATTTTGTCCGGAACTCCATTGCCCGGCATTGCTAATGAGCAGATCTAAAGCGCATTTTTGCCGATATCCGTATTTACTGTGGGCTTGTAGGTTAGCAGCACTACATTTTTTTCAAACCGCCGAAAGTCTGAAAGCTCCAGCCCGCAATTTATTTCGCTTATAAACGGTCTTTTACCGTTCCCGGCAAGGGAAGGATTGATGAGCAATTTCAGCTCATCCACCAAACCCGCTTCTAACAAGGGTTTTAAAAGCGTCGAACTGCCCTGCACCAATATATATCCCCCATTTTCATTTTTTATTTTTTCAACTTCCGAAATAAATGTCCTGTTAATGATTGTGCTGTTTTCCCAGGGAGGCTGAAATGCTCAATAATAAGAATACCCTGCACATATTCGGAAACTTTCTCTGACGGTATGGGATAAGTTACCTTCAACGATTTTTTTTAGTTTTGTTAATGCACCAAAATTAATGCTGTTCATTTAAGCAAGCTGTCAATTATCGTCTGGAATTTTCCTGAATTTCTGAATTCTGTTGCCGAGAATATCTCCTGCATAAATGTTTCCGCTATTATCTATGGCCAGATCATGCCCTTCCCAAAGGATTATACTCCGTCTTCGGACTTCTTCAAAATTTGTCAAAATAATTTCTGTCTGCGTCATATCGTCAAGCAAATAATTGGCGGATTGATTTGATAGTAAGTCATATTAAGCACGATTATATTCTATTCTGTTAATTTAGTAAAAGTTCCTGGAGCCCGATCGCATGGTTTATTAAATAGCTGATTTAGTGGAATTTTATTCAATAATTGACTGCCGCGAAATCATAAATATTTGTTAACGGATTAATCTATGATGCAACATATTCCAGCAACCCGCGTCTTATTAAACAGATCCCGGAATTGCTTCCTGCTTTCTGTTGTATCATGCGGGAACAACATTGTATCAAAAGCGTACAGACTTTTTCAGGATCCTCTGTATATCTTGTTGAATTGTAGAGCAATATTTTTTGGCACAGCGATAGTAATATTTTATAAGCACATCAGAAACTCCAGAATCACAGTCCGAATTTCCTGCAACTGAGAAAGCATGGTTGAATGAACCGTCCGGCCATCCCGGTAAATTTTTTAATCTTAAAAATTTTGTACAATGAAAAAGTTAATGCTTTTGGCAGGACTCTGGTGCCTGCAACCCGGGCTGTATGCGTCTCCCCGCGATGCAAACGCTAAACATGATGCGCTTCCCGTCAACGCCCGCGACCGCGCACAAACGCATTTTAAAGAGAATTATGCATGGGTCGAAGATGCCGCATGGTACACAACTGCAGAAAATAATCCGTACTGCACTTTTCGTCAGGGCAAGATCCTGAACCGGGTCTTCTATGATAAGAATGGCAACTGGCAGTATACCTTGCTCAGCTATCCGCCGTCCGTTCTGGCAAAATCCGTGAAAGATCTGATCTCAGAAAATTTCCATGGATATAAAATATCCTTTGCCACCGAAATCCGCACGAATGGCCAGGATCCATCCTATGTCGTCAACATCGAAAATGAAAACCATATCAAGGTCATCCAGGTAAATGGCGACAATTTCGAGATCAGACAGGACTTAAACAAACAGTAGGTAGCAGCAGCTACATATTTTTGATCCATACCCCCGTGATGTTTCACGGGGGTTTTTGTATACAGGCGCCGTCGTGCTTATCGCTGAAGGATATTCAATGCAGGAAAGCCATTGAAAGAAAGACGCAACCGCCTGTCCAATTTCTTCCATTTCAGTTGTTATACTGATGTAAATTTCCAATTCAAAAAACTGCACAGTGAAACAAATCATACGGCCCGTATCTTTTTTACCGAGTTTTTCCCACCGGTAACCGGAAGATTTCCGCGGTTGGCGGTTATTCACTGGTCACGCATGAGCGGACCCATTACTTTCGCTGTCAAAATATAATTTTGTGAGAAAAATACTTTTAACACTGACACTATCTTCCTTTTTTGCATTCATGGGTATGACACAGGCTCCGGCAAAACAGGCCGGACCAGGAGCGAAAGCGGGCGGCCCGCCATCCATCGGCCGCGCCTACGGGAAAATCACCGATTCTACCGGTCAGCCTATGGAAGCTACCGCCCTGGTACTGAAATCGACCGTTGATCCGGCAAGCAAAAAAAAGAAACTGCTTTTGCTGAAGGGAATGGATACAAAGGCAAACGGGGAATTCAACTTTGAAGACCTGCCCATTTCCATGCCCCTGGTGCTCCGGACTTCGGCCACCGGGTATAAAAGTCAGGACCTGACTTTTACCATCACCAATTCAGCAGCAGCCAGTAAACCGGCAGGGGCAACCGCCTCCCCTTATGGCAACCTGCCATCGTTCGACAGGGACCTGGGTTCCATCAAACTGCAGCAGGACATAAAGATGCTGAACTCCGTGGTCGTTACCTCCGCCACGCCGGCCATGAAACTGGAGCTCGATAAAAAGGTCTTCAACGTGGAAAAAAATATCGTGAGTGCCGGCGGAACCGGGCTCGACGTGATGCGCAATGTGCCTTCCGTGAATGTGGACATCGATGGAAATGTTACACTGCGGGGAGCCAAGCCAACGATCTTTGTGGATGGAAGACCGACGACGCTGACCCTGGATGAAATTCCCGCGGACGCCATCGAAAGTGTGGAAATAATGACCAACCCTTCCGCCAAATACGATGCCTCCGGTGGCGGCGCGGGCATCCTCAACATCGTGCTCAAGAAGAACAAGAAAAAGGGATACAACGGAAGCATCACCGCTGGTATGGATTCGCATGGCGCGCCCAACGCACTGGCCGGACTCAACGTGCGGCAGGGCAAAATAAATGTTACCGCGAATGGTATGATCAATGCGATGAACGGAAAAACAACAGGAAATACGGAACGGTACACTTATCTGGCGGACACCACCCATTTACTGCAGGATGATGTGAACCGCAATAAAGGACATTTCCTGTTCGGCCAGATCGGGCTGGATTATTTCGTCAGCAATAAGACCACCTTGTCCGCTGCCTATATCAAGGTGCACGGAAAATTTAAACCGACCGATGTTTCCGAAATCCAGACCGACAGCCTGAGTTATCTCGGGAATAAAACCGGATTCTCCCAACGCAATTCCAACAATGTGCGGGAATTTGATGTCAATGGCGTGCAGTTGGGCATGAAGCATCTTTTTGACAAAGAAGGAGAGCAGCTAACTGCCGATGGTTCCTATTTCGGAGTGAACGCCACTGCTACTTCGCTCTACACCACTAACTATTATTCCGGTCAGCCTGGTTCTCCTTTTTCTGAAACAACAAGGCAGCAAATGGTGGGCACGGCCGATCCGTCCTTCTTTACCGTTCAGACAGACTATACCGACCCGATCGGTAAGTCGAAACTCGAAGCCGGTCTGCGGACAAGCATACAAAAGCTGGGTTATGACAATAATAATTTCAGTCTCGACAAGAATGGGAATGAGCATCCGAGCGCCTTCGGCAACAGCAATTACAAGAGCACCAGCAGCGTGTACGCAGGATATGTAAACTTCACGAGCACCCTCGGAAAATTCGGATATTCTGTCGGACTGCGTGCGGAAAGTTCCGGATATACCGGCGACCTGCTGAATACGGGTCAGCATTTCAGCAACACGTACCCGGTTAGCCTCTTCCCTACCCTTTTCCTCAGCCGGAAGCTGGCGGGCGACCAGGAGCTGCAATTCAGTGCCACGCGTAAGATCAACCGGCCCGGTTTCTTCCAGTTGATCCCTTACACGGATTATTCCGATACGCTGAACATCACGCGCGGTAATCCCGACCTCGTACCCGAGTTTACGGAGTCTTTTGAACTGTCATATATGAAGACCATTCAGCATAATCATACCATTTTGTTCTCAGGATATTATAAATACACGAAGAACCTGATGACCCGCTACCAGGAGAGCGGCATCAATCCCGATGGCAAGCCGGTGCTGATCAATACTTACCAGAATGCCAACAGTGCGTATACTGCGGGCGCAGAATTAACCACAACGGACAAGATTAATAACTGGTGGGATGTATCCTTAAACCTTAATGCATACAATTCCCATATCAATACCGAGAACCTGAAGCAGCCATCGCAGCCTGCTCAGTGGAGCTGGTTTGGTAAGTTCAACAGCAATTTTAAGCTGCCGATGAATTTCACCGTGCAGCTGACCGCCATCTACCAGTCCAAAACGAACCTGCCGGTGAACCAGAATACCAATCCCTTCGCCCCTCCGGGTTCCACAACGCAGAGTTCTTCGCAGGGATATATTAAATCATTCGGTGGCATTGACCTGGCCGTCAAGAAAAGCTTCCTGAAGAACAATGCAGCTTCTGTTACCCTCAGCATGTCGGATATTTTCCGCACGCGCTGGTCGGATCAGTACAGCCAAAGCGAATTCTTTGCACAGGAATACGACCGGCTGAAAGATCCGCAACTGTTCCGGGTGGTCTTTGCCTACCGGTTCGGAAAGATGGACCTGAATCTCTTTAAACGGAAGAATATGAATGCGCAGGGCATGGGAGATGCGGGGTCGAGTTTGCAATAGGCAGCCGGTTCCGTTGATATGATTTCAATAATCCCCCGCGAAAACGGGGGATTATTTTATTTAGGCGTTGTGAATATCGTGCGCTATTTAAAAGGTATTCAGACTACTCTTCCTGCCCGGGTTCCGTTTCCGGCATATCGATATTTCTCACAGAAATTTCAATCTGATCTATATCCGGCACGGTATTTTTGGTGTAAGCATGGCCCAACGTGTGAATTTTTTTTGCCTGCGGTATAAACCGGCTTTGTAAAGAAGCGACCGCATTATTGTAATGCGTGACTGCACTTTTCAATCCATTTCCCATATTATCGAAATGTCGGAGTAACGCAGTGGAACGGTTATACAACTCGATTCCCGCATCCCTGATTTCCTCGATATTCGCTGCCACACTGCGTTGCTCCCAAACAAAGCTGACCGTCTTCAACAACATAATCAACGTGGTGGGCGTGGCAAAAATCACTTTGTTTCGTATTCCTTCTTCAATTAATGAGGGGTCCGTCTGAACGGCTGCACCAAAGGACGATTCGATTTGCATATACAAGATGACGTAATCCGGAGAGTCGGGAAACTGGTTCCAGTAAGATTTGGCGCCCAGCTTTTTTAAATGATCCTTTACTGCCCTTGCATGCTGATTCAGTAAAAGTTTCTGCTCCGTGTCGTTGTCGGTCTCGAAGACTTTCATGTAAGCATCGAGCGGTGTTTTTGAGTCCACAACAATGGTTTTGTTATCCGGCAACTGAATATTCATATCCGGCCGAAGGATCCCATCGTCGCCGGTTACATATACCTGCTCGATAAAATCGCAATGTTCGGTCATACCCGAAAATTCAACTACCCGCCTAAGCCCGATTTCACCATACCTGCCCCGTGTGCTGCTGTTTTTCAGAGCATTGATCAGTCCCTGGGTACCTTTATCCAGAGCCTGGGCAGTTTTCTGCATGCCGTCCAAAACGGCCGTAATGTTACTGTAAGCGCCTTCCCGCTTGTTCTCCAGCTCATTAATTTTTGTATCCATTTTACTCAGGCTTTCTGCAAGCGGTTTTACCAGACCCTCTATTGCCTGTTCCTTTACTTCCAGCAAACCTTTAGCCTCGGTAACTTTCTCACCCAGTTTGGATTCAGCCAGCGCAACAAAAACTGCGTTATTCTGATTTAATGCATTCGCAGCCAGCGACCCGAAGGTTTCTTTCATTGCCAGTTCGGATTTCGCTAAAAAGGCTTTTTGTTCTTCCAGCTGTTCTTTAGTCCTGTCAAGATCAGATTTTAGAATCGCGAGTTTGCCGGCCCAATGAGTTTTTGTGACAAACCAGGATATTACAATACCGGCCAGGAAAGCAACAACAGTTAAAATAACAACAACACTGGTATTCATAAAAAATCATTTAACGCAGAAGGATAAATTTTCAAAAGTGCAATGAACAGCGATACAATTACGAAAGAAAATTACCGTATTCGAAAGTAAATCATTTCAGCTTAGGAGAATGCTTGCAGCAACCAACCGCAAGAGCCCGCGCCATTCTGGCAGGGTCACAAATTTGGCGGTATACAGATTTCATATCCACCTGTTTCCATTAGGCCGGCGCCGCAATCAGATAATTCCCTTATTTTGTTCCACCGTTGCGCTGCTTGCTAAAACTTACTTTCATGGCTCCCTTTAAAATTGCCTGCACTATTTTATTCTGCCTGCTGCTAAGCTCCCGCTCCCGGTGTCAGAACACAATACCCCATCTTGCCAAAAAAGGCAATGCCACGCAGTTAATCGTAGATGGAAAACCATTTCTCGTGCTGGGAGGCGAACTCGGCAATTCATCCGCTTCCAGTATGGAATATTTGCGGCCGGCATGGGAAAAATTCAAAGCGATGCATTTGAATACGATTCTTTCGCCGGTATACTGGGAATTGATGGAACCCGAAGAAGGAAAATTCGATTTTGCCTTAACAGACAGCATCATCAATACCAGCCGGAAGAATAATTTAAAAGTCATTCTCCTATGGTTCGGTTCCTGGAAAAACAGTATGAGCTGCTATGTGCCGGCATGGATTAAGACGAACGCCTCCCGCTTTCCCCGCGCGCAGGATCATACCGGCAGAGGGCTGGAGATACTTTCTGCCTTCAGCAAAAATAATCTGGATGCCGACAGAAAAGCCTTTACCGCACTCATGCAGCATCTCAAGGAAACGGACAGAACGCATACCGTAATCATGGTTCAGGTGGAAAATGAAATAGGCATGCTTACGGAAGCCAGGGAAAGAACCGCAGATGCCGATAAGGCTTTTAACAGGGAAGTGGCTCCCGGATTAATGGATTATCTCATAGCAAAAAAGGATTCGCTTGTTCCGGAGTTGCGGGAACACTGGTCAAAGACGAATTTCACTGCCTCGGGCAATTGGGAAACGGTTTTCGGCAAAAGCCTGGCTACGGATGAATTATTCCAGGCCTGGTATTATGCAAAGTATGCCAATGCGGTTGCGGAAGCTGGAAAGAAAGTATATCCCCTGCCCATGTATGTGAACGCTGCGTTGAATTACCGCAATGTTTCACCCGGTCAATACCCAAGCGCCGGGCCCCTGCCGCACCTCATGGATATCTGGCAGGCGGCGGCTCCTGCTATTGATATGTTGTCCCCCGATTTTTACAATCCTTTTTTCAAACAGTATAATGATCTGTACACAAGAAGAAATAACCCGCTGTTCATTCCGGAAATTCGCCTGGAGCCTTCGGATGCCGCAAAGGCCTTTTATGCGATAGGGCATTACCAAGCGATAGGTTTCTCTCCATTTTCTATCGAATCAGCACCCGAACCAAAAAATGAACCGGTCGGCAAAAGCTATTCCATCTTATCACAATTATCAGCAGAAATAGGAAAGTACCAGGGTTCCGGAAGAATGGATGGCGTATTGCTCGATACACAAACCAGAAAACAGGAAATCATCTGCGGCGATTATAAATTATCCGTTGCACATGATTATACCCTGGGCTGGTCTCCGGAAGCTTCCAATCCCGACTGGCCCATGGCAGGAGCTATCATCATCCGGGAAGGAGACAATGACTTTATCATTGCCGGAACTGGTATTGTAATTGGCTTTTCCATAAATGGAACAGAAACGGAAAAGGCCGGAATTCTACAGGCAGAAGAAGGTAAATATATAAACGGAATATGGAAGCCGGGCCGCCGTATGAACGGTGATCAGGATCACCAGGGAAGGCATATCCGGATACCCGCGGGTGAATGGAATATCCAAAAGGTTAAATTGTACCGGTATAAATAAATGCAGGTGACAAGTGTTTCTTTCAGTTTCAATTATCATACAGCAATCATTTCAAAATCGAATCAAACAATATGTAAAATGAAAAGGATTTTACTTTTCTTACTTGCCGCTGGCCTTTCGCATGCTGCAATGACACAGGATTCAAAAACAGACAGCAGCAGCTATCCGTCTCCTGTCAGCTTTACCGCAAAGCAGGATCAGGAAAACATGATGCAGCAATTGGGCATAAAGGCACTTCGCCCGGGTCCCAGCGGCAGTGAATCTGCTCCCAACCATGCCAATTATGATGAATCATTGGCCAATCCCTGTCCGCAGTTGCCGGATCCACTCACCACTAAAGCCGGTAAAAAAATAACCACGCCCGATATGTGGTGGAAACAGCGGCGCCCCGAAATCGTAGAAGATTATGAAAGGGAAGTGTATGGAAGGCTTCCTAAAAATATACCCGTGGTAACCTGGACAGTGAAAATCACTGACCATGAATATGTCGGCTTTACACCTGTTATTGCAAAAGAGCTGACAGGCCATGTGGACAACAGCCGATACCCGCTGATCAATGTCGATATCAAAATGATACTGGTGGTGCCCGTAAATGTAAAAGGTCCGGTTCCCGTGCTGATGATGTTTGGCCGGCCTTCATTTCCTTCCCCCGCCCAGCCTTCGCCCGATGACATGGAGAAACTGAATGCAACTTTTAAGGAGATGATGATAAAGACCAATCCGGCCGTGAAAGAGATTTTTGACCGCTATCCCGCCTATACGCCCGTTACGAGACTTCCCGGCCCTAATTTCTTTGCACCCCGCCCTGCAGAACTTTCACCAACAGAACAATTACTGGAGGCCGGCTGGGGATATGCAACTATTGACCCGGCCAGTATACAGGCAGATAACGCTGCGGGTTTGACCAGAGGCATCATTGGACTGGTGAATAAAGGACAGCCGCGAAAGCCGGACGACTGGGGAGCGCTTCGTGCCTGGTCCTGGGGCGCGGCCCGCGGACTGGATTACCTGGAAACAGATAGTCTGGTAGATGCAAAGAAAGTCGGCATTGAAGGTGTATCAAGATATGGAAAAGCAGCACTGGTAACCCTTGCTTTTGAACCCCGCTTTGCTGTCGGACTGATTGGTTCTTCCGGCAAGGGAGGGTCTACACTACTTCGCCGGAATTTCGGAGAAGCCGTGGAAAGTCTTACCGGTGGTGAATACTACTGGATGGCGGGAAACTTTTTGAAATACGGAGCTGATAAAGCAGGCTTTGGCAGCAAAACCGGATGCGATCTGCCGGTTGACGCGCATGAACTGATTGCTCTCTGTGCCCCGCGCCCCGCGTTTATCAGTTATGGCATTCCGGAAAAAGGCGATGCCAGATGGCTGGATCATCAGGGAAGCTATATGGCTACTGTTGCCGCAGGACCGGTATTCAAATTACTCGGAGCCAAAGATATCGGCGTGTCAAATAACTATCTGGCAGAAAAAATGCCGCCCGTCAATACCGGCTTGCTGGATGGTCAGCTTGCCTGGCGTCAGCATGATGGCGGACATACAGACGCGCCCAACTTCAAATATTTTATACCGTGGGCAGGCAGGTTACTCGGGTACGTAAAAATGCCTTAGTTTATATTCCTGCATACGGATCTTTGATTATTTTATGTTGATAATGAATGTTTGAAAATTTCGCCTGGTTATGCGTACGGGCCGGTGATTGCAAATATGCTTTTCCTACCTGACGCGGTTGAATCCGCTCCCCTCCCCATATCCGCGTTTCACGGAAGAGATCTCGTCCTCCTCAAGCATTTCCTGAAGTTGCTTTTTCTTATATACCAGCGTATCATTCTTTACGAAATAATCATCGTCCGTCAGTTTGCTAACAAAACCACCATATTCCAGGTCGTTGTGATAAAGCATAATCGAGTCTCCGCTTATTTTAATGATCCGGAGAAAAGAATAGCTTGCATCATACCCGGTTCCTTTTTTAATCGTATAAACGTCGCCAGGCACAGGCTTATTGATATATGACTTATTCTCCCTTTCCTTGTTCCCGCTCCAATAGAACCAATACGCAGTGATGCAAACGGACAGGATCAGCGCCGAATACAGGTAAAAAGGGGTTTTGGCCATCGCGCGATACCGGCTTTCCACGCTCTCCAATCTCGTTTGATCTCCGCAATTCCTGCAGTGCATTTCAATCTGCTTACTCGCTATTGGGAAGACAGGAATAAAACAAAAATGGAAATATTCCCTATATACGAGAACCTCGCGGTCATAAGCCTGGCAATGATAACAAATGTGGTCTTTATCAATGAATCTATCTGTTCTGGCCGTTCTTTTACCAAAAATAAAGAGCATCCTGTCTGTAGGTTTAAACAGAGTAAAATTTAACCGCGAAGATGGAAGCGGCAGCAGCCCGAACGGCCTGACGGATCGTCCCATATATTTTTACATCGGCCCATAAAAACGAAATCAAAGGGTCATTTGGATTTTACCTTGCCTTTTACTTTCCGGACTTCAGGATTAGGCTTGCCTGCTTTCAGGGCCTTAAAATAATCGTCCGTTCTTTTTGCATCTCTTTTTATCTGAGTCTTAGTCCTGCTTTGATCGCCAAGGAATCCGATTTCATCTAAAAAATAATATTGCTCTCTACCGGTCATGGAGGTAATTTTTGTAATACGAATTTACTAATTTTTTGGCTGAATTTGCCGGGATGCCTATCCTGTTTTTGTATAGCAACGCGCAGCATTGGGAGTAAGCAAGATATTAACGCAGAAAACATGATAGCCAGGGGTTTAACCCGCTTTGCAAGGGTTAAATCACTTGAAAAGCTAGATTTCCTTGTTTATTTTGCTCCACCCGATCGCCATTTCCAGGAAGTTATTCAGCGCTTATGTAATGAAAGCAATTGTTGCATCATTAACCCGGAATCATCCTGCGGCAAGCCTGTATTCGAAGAAAATGAGCCGCCTAACTCCTAAAGTTCAACTATGCGTATCATCTTATTTCTCTCAGCCATGTTCTTTTATTTTGCTGCCCAAAGCCAGGTAAAAAAACTAAACGCCGAAACGACCATTCAAAACGTTACCATTTTTTCTTCCGGGGCACGGGTGGAAAGAACGGCTGCAGTGAACGTAGCTTCCGGGCGTTCTGAAATTTTCTTTGCCGGACTCAGCAATCAGCTGGATCAGCATACGGTGCAGTTGAAAGCAGACGCCAATATCACCCTGCTTTCAGTACAGACAACCAGGGACTTCCTGTCGGAACGCAAAATTGAACAGCAGGAAAGGGAATTTATTGACCGGACAAATGCATTGAAGGATCAATCCGATCTCGATCAGAAGCTGCTGGAAGTCTGTAAAAATGAAGAAGCGATGCTAATCAAAAATCAGACGATTGGAGGACAGGCGGGCGTAAAGACCATTGATTTGAAAGATGCTCTGGAATTTCAGCGTCAGCGCCTGACGGAGCTGTATGAGAAAGAGCTGGAAATTGGGAAACGCCTTGTTTCGGAACAACAGGATCTGGAAAGAAATAAAGCCCAAATGCAGGAGATCAGTAAAAAGCGGGATAGCATAAATTATGTTGTTACCGCTCTGATAGAGACTAAGGAAAGCAGGACTGTGAATTTTCAATTAATGTATAATGTGCAGGACGCGGGATGGTATCCGACCTATGACGTACGGGTCAGGGAGATTACCGAACCGTTAAACGTGCTGATGAACGCGAATGTTTTTCAGCGCAGCGGCGAAACCTGGAAGAATGTTCCGCTTCAGCTTAGTACCGGTAATCCCAATGACAATGCCACGCCTTCGTCCTTACAACCCTGGCTGCTGGGCTTCTATGATCCGTCGGTTTCCGTCAGAAGCCAGGGATCGCAGGGTGAAATATCAGGACGCGTCGCCAACGAAAAAGGGGAGCCGGTTGCCGGAGCAACTGTCACTGCTGAAGGCTGCGGGAATGTGGTCACAACAGACAACAATGGATATTTTAAGCTGCACAATATGCCAAAAGGCGGCATGCTGTTGATATCCGCCGTGGGGTATAATTCCAGAAAGGTCAAAGCAGTTACGGGATATATTTCGATAGCGCTTACCCCGGGTTCAAATGCTTTGGATGAGGTCGTACCCACCGGATATGCATTGCAGGGTAAAGTTGCCGGAGTTCAAATCTCCAATTCCCAAAAATATAGAAAGGAGGAATCCATTCAAACGGTTTCCGTCGCTACCCAATACCAGCCAACAGCCGTGATATACCGGACCGATGACAAATACAGCCTGGAATCAGATGGAAAAACAACTACTATTGGAATCAAACAGTTTGAGGTTCCCGCCATCTATGACTATTATTCAGCACCAAAAATTGATCCCACCGCATATCTCACTGCCAGGGTCATTAACTGGCAGGATTTTAACCTGCAGTCGGGCGAAGCCAGCCTTTATTTCGAGGGCACATACCTTGGTAAAACCTATATTGATCTGGCTTCAACTGCTGACACGCTTTCGCTTTCTCTCGGCAAAGACAATGGAGTCAGGGTATCCCGCAAATTGTTAAAAGAATACAGCAGCAAAAAATTCATCGGCAGCAATCGTACCGATGAAAGACAATACGAAATCAGTGTCCGCAATGCGAAACCGGTTCCAGTGAATATCACGCTGGTGGATCAGGTTCCGGTTTCAGTAACCCGGGAGATCAGTGTGGAAGATGTAAAAGCAGCGGAAGCACAGATCGACAAAGAATCCGGTATTGCCACATGGGCTGTTTCACTGCTTCCTGGCCAGGAGAAAAAGCTGGAGATCGGCTACAGTGTAAAATATGCGAAAGACCGGAAACTGGTATTAGATTAAAGAAATTACTGAATCATGCCCTGGGCAGCCTGAGTAAATGATATGTCACTGAAGCTGAGAGGGCGTACGCCGGTTGTCCGGAAACGTACAGAACCGGGCGGTGAATCTTATACAAAGGAATTGATTAATATATATTTATGAAACTGGCATTTGTTTGGTGCGGCAGAGGGAAAGGGTACAACTATGTTTGCCAACTACTTCAAAACCGCCTGGCGCAGCCTGTTCCGCAATAAAGTTTACAGCGCTCTCAATATACTCGGCCTTGCGACCGGCATGGCGGTCGCCCTGCTGATCGGGCTGTGGGTGATGGGGCAATTGTCTTACGACCGTTTCCTCCCAGGCTATGAGCGCGCCTATCAGGTGCGCTTCAACACAAGCGATAAAGGAGGAACCCGCACGCAGACCGAAGTATGCATACCATTGGCAGATGCATTGAAGAAAGACGTTCCCGGGATCGCCTATGCGGAGCCCGCCATGGGTCCAGTCAGTAATTCCCTGAGCGTTGGCGATAAACGGATCAACCGGAATGGCATGATCGCCGGCGTGGATTTCCTGCAGATCTTCCAGTTCCCCTTCGTGGAGGGCAATGCCGCCCAGGCCCTGGTGGACCCTTCTTCCATCGTGCTGACACAGTCGACCGCCAGGGCTTTGTTCGGCGATTCCGAAGCCCTGAACCGGACGGTCCTTTCCTATGGCAATACGCCCCTGAAAGTAACGGGCATCATCCGGGACCTTCCCCGAAATTCGAGCTTCCAGTTTGGCTTTGTCACCTCGTTCAACGCATCCTACAGTTACGAAGGATGGGTGAAGGCCGCCCGGTACAACTGGAACCATACGTTCTTCCTGATGTATATGGGACTGAAGCCTAATGCTAAGTTCGATGAGGTTGCGGCGCGTTCGAAAATGATCGTGCAGAAATATGCGCCGGAAACTTACCGGACCTTCCAGCAGCAGGTGTTCTTCCAGCCGTTGAAGGACTGGCATTTGTTTACGGAGTTCAGGAATGGCTATGCTTCGGGCGGCCTGATCGATTACGTGCGGCTGTTCAGCATCATCGGCATCCTGGTACTGCTGATCGCGTGCATCAACTTCATGAACCTGTCTACTGCGCAGTCGGAAAAAAGGGCCCGGGAAGTGGGCGTGCGGAAGGTCATCGGCTCCTCACGGCGGGGCCTGATCCTTCAGTTCCTCGCAGAATCGCTGCTGATCACCTCCCTGTCTTTCCTGCTGTCGCTGCTGCTGGTGCAGCTGGCGCTGCCGGCATTCAATACCCTGACACAGGGCCATCTCAGCATACCTTATTCCAGCGCGGATTTCTGGCTGGTGATGATCAGCTATGTGTTGCTGACAGGCCTGCTTGCCGGCAGCCGGCCGGCATTTTATCTTTCTTCTTTCCAGCCGGTGAAGGTCTTGAAGGGTACTATAAAAATTGGCCGATCCGCCACGCTGCCGCGCAAGGCACTTGTCGTGCTACAATTCACCTGCTCCACCGCTCTTATCATCAGCACCATCCTGATCTATCAACAGATACAATATGCCCGGGAGCGGCCGAGGGGCTATGATTCCAACCGGCTGGTCTCGACACCGGCAGGTGGCGGCTACCATGATCTCAAACAGGAAGCCTTACAGGCCGGGCTCGTGAGCGGCATGACGCGGAGTCTGAGCCAGCCCACGGAGATCTATTCACACAATACCATTGATGACTGGCCGGGCCACCAGCCCAATGAACCCCTCTCGCTGGCCATGCAGGCCGTGGCCGATCCGGATTATTTCCAGACGCTGGGTATTAAGCTGGCGATGGGCAGGAATTTCACCGGCAACTTTGCCGCGGACAGCACCGATGTGATCCTGAATGAAGCCGCCGTCAAACGGATGCGGCTGAAGCAGCCTCTGAACCAGATTATAAGGTGGTCGCTTTCCAACGCGCCAAACCGGCTGCGGATCATCGGCGTGGTGCAGGATGCCCTGACGAAGAATCCTTTTTCAGCCGCCGAGCCGACGATGTTCGTATACCAGCCGGACTGGACCTATAATATCACTTACCGTTTGTCCCCCGGTATCGCGACGCAAACGTCGCTTGCGCGCCTGAAGACCATCTTCGACAAGTACAATCCCAATATGCCGTTCGAATATCATTTCGTGGATGAAAGCTATGCGGCGCATTTCGATCTGGAAATGCTGATCGGCAGACTGGCGGCTGTCTTTGCCGTGCTGGCTGTTTTTATCTCCTGCCTGGGTCTCTTCGGGCTGGCGGCTTATGTGGCAGAGCAGCGTACGAAAGAGATAGGGATTCGCAAGGTGCTCGGTGCTTCGGTGTCGCAGGTGTGGCTGCTGCTGTCGAAGGATTTTATCGTCCTGGTACTGCTCGGTTGTGTGATCGCATCGCCCATTGCCTTTTATTTATTGCGGCAGTGGCTGCAGGGCTATTACTACCGGATCACGATCGGACCGGGGGTATTCATCGTCAGCGCGCTGCTGGCAATTGTTATCACGGTGATGACGGTCAGTTTCCAGTCTATCAGGGCGGCTCTCGCGAACCCGGTCAAAGGATTGAGGGGGGAATGATTTTTCCCTTAAAAAGAAATTTATTGCAAATTGGAAGTATCCCCTATTTTGAAGAATCAAATAACTGTAAGATTAAGTCATGACCTCTCCACGTTGGTTGTCGGGTTAAATAATAGCTATTACAAATTATATCCGCATAGACTGAATTACAGGATTTATTTTGATTTTGCCTTCCGTTTAATTCTCCCGGCTTCCGGGTTGGGCTTACCTTCTTTCAAGGCTTTAAAGTACCGGCTTGTCCGGATCATATCTCTTTTCACCTGGGCTTTGGTTCTGTTTTGGTCTCCAATAAATCCGATTTCATCCAAAAAATAATATTGCTCCTTACCGGTCATAGATATAATTCTTATAGTACGAATTTACTAATTTTCTGGCTGAATTTCCCGAAATACTCATCCTGTTTTTGTATATCAAAATCGCTCCAAATTTGTCCGCATAATGCCCTATCAGACGGGTTTTAGCAAGAAATCCGACAGCTCCTGCAAAGCCTGATTCAAAGCTCATTTTACAGGCGAAAGCCACAAGATTACCGGCAACCCCTATCCATTTTTTTGATTTCCCAATATTATGAGGAGCGCTTTCAATCAGATGCATTTCAATATAACCATCCGCTAATTGAAGGCAGATTAAACCTTCGATCATTTCGCCTCCTTTAACAACCAGCTTAAACAACTGCCGTTCCGGGTTTTTAAATTCCATCTTCCAATTAAACCGCCAACCGTTTTTCTTAAGGATCTTTTCCAGATCAGTTGCCAACAGCGGAGATATTTCTGTTTCTGCGGTATCAGCATTAACAGCATTTTCTATGCTATTTGTAATCTTATCTACGTAAAAATCGAATTTGCGCACCAGGTCGTATTAAAAAAAATTACTCCCTACGCAGAATGCAGTATAGGGGACACACAAGATATTACTGCGGGAAAAATGATGGTGAGTAGTTTAACCCGGTTTACCAGGGTTGAATCACCGGTGCTGTGTGCAGGTAATGATCTCAAAATAATAATAAACAATTCAGAAAAACGTTTTTATGGGCAGCTTCTATTGCACCCGCCCGCGTTCTTCCTCATTTCCCGTATCCCGCTTCCCGGCGCCGGATTCCTGACCGAAGCGGTAGCTGATGCTGAGCTGAACATACCGGTTGATCTGGAAATTGCTGAATTTGGTCCGGATCCCGTTCACCGTGCTGCTAACAGCGGAGGCGCTGCTTTGAAAAGCGTCATTCAGATTTAGGCTGATATCCATTTTGTCTTTTAATGCTTTGGCGGTAAATCCGAAGTCCAGTTTAGAACAGGCATCTGCGCGGCCAATATGATCGACCTCCGGAAACTGGTACCAGAAATTCATAAATGCGGCAAACGTTTTAGCGCTGTTCAGGTACACGGTATTATGGGTCGACAAATACATGCCATATCCATTGATGTTTTCAACAAACAGAATGGATGACCGCGCGTCGGTATGGTATACACTTACCTGGTTACTGTTATCCAGCCAGGGAAATGGCCGGAACGAAAAACCTTCGGTAATGCCCATCCGGATCGTCCTGATAAAGTTAAGCGGAATGGTATACAGCAGATTGGTATCGGCGGAAGCAATGGTCAGGCGGGCAGGTAACTATTGGTTTCAAAATCGGAGCGATCCGTCTGGAAATAATCGAAATAGTCGGCATTCAGCAATAGCTTCCTTCCGCTGCTATCGAAGTGGATGACCGCATGTACGTTAACAGAATTGGGCAGGGCTATCGGATAATAGGTTGCGTAGGTTCTTAAAGTGGAATCCAATCTCCCATTGTGATTGTAAACTGGATTATTTACATGATCGGAACCAACATAAACGGTCCTTCCTCCCAGATAGGAAGCACCGATGCTGGTTTTGGAATTTATTTTATAATCCGTCCCGGCCATCACGCTAAAATTATGATAACGGTAATCGCCCGTATCCGTTTGCAGCCAGGTCTGCTCCGGATAAAATACATCGGTTTCGAATCCTTCCAGTTCATGATCCTGATCGGTATTCACGCTGGCATAGGCCGACCATTTCCCGGCATGATAATTCAGGTTCAGGCTGGCATTGGCCATCCAGTAATTGGTTGTTCCATAAACCCTTGCCGGCCGGTGCAGCCAGCGCCGGTCGCTGAACTGCAGATCGCCGGAGAAACCGGGCCCCGTGCTCTGTTTGGTAACGATATTGATTAACCCGGCATTACCATCCGCATAATATTGGGCAGAGGAATACTGGCTGAAACATGATAAATGGTTTTTTCAAAGTTATCTTCCATCACCGGTTTGCGTGCCGTAACAAACACTTCATGCAACAGGCTGTCGGACGAATTTAAAATGATCTGCAAAGTCGTGTCCCGTGAAAGAAAAAGATGAAGGATTGAGCTCGTACAACCCGTGTAGGAAATCGTCGCAAGATATTGGCCCGGCCGGATATTTTGAAAGATAAATCGTCCCGAACTATCTGCCTGCAGTGTCCTGGGCTGGCTGCCCTGTGCATTTTTTAATTCAATACCAGCATAAGTCAACGGAATTCCTTGTGTATCGGTTATGGTTCCGGCCAACCGGATCTGTGCATACAATTGACCATGGAATAACAGGATAAATACAAAAAAATATTTCAAGCGTTTAATTTAGCTGCGGCTTGCCAGATATCAGGTTTTAATGATCAGGAACCCGGTGAACAAATTTAGTGGTATTTATTTCCGGGAATGAAACATTCCGGATCCGTTCCTTTTCGTGAAGAAATTATAACTTCATTGATTTGTCTCATGAAATTCGACAGTTATATTCCCTGTGATATTTTAAAACCCTATATCAGGGTGCTGGTCATTTCCGAATCTCAGGTGTCAGATACCTACAAAGTGCTGCCGGGAACGGAGGTCGTCATTGGGTTTCAGTATATGGGACGGCTGTCCTACCGGGAAAACGACGAGGAAAAACCACTCTCCACTTCCGGGCTAACGGGCCTGAATGACCGCTTCCGGCTGTTTAGCAATACCGCCGGTACCGGAACGGTATTGGCTTTTTTTAAAGAAGGCGCCCTGTCATCCTTTTTCCCGCATCCCGTTCACGAACTCTTCGGGGAAAGTGTTTCGCTGGAGAATTTTATGCTTCGTTCCGAGTTGCTGATCCTGGAAGAAAAACTTCAGGAAGCATCCGACGATAAGAAAAGGATTTTGGTTATTGAAAGCTATCTGATTTCCAGGTTGAACCCCGCGCCCCCCGACGTGCTGGTTGTATCAGCCCTTTCGCTCATTTATAAGAGCAAAGGCAATATCCGGATCCGGGAACTGATGAAAAATCTTCACAGCAGCCAAAGCCCCCTCGAAAAAAGATTCCGGCAGGTTATCGGCACAACACCGAAGAAATTCGCATCCCTTGTACGCTTCAAAAATACGCTCGGAAATTACAAGCGTCAGGACTCCCTGACCAGCCTGGGCTATGAAGCGGGATTCTACGACCAGGCTCACTTTATCAAAGAATTTAAAAACTTTACAGGCGAAAGCCCCGAAAACTTCTTCAGCGAAAAATAGATAAACGATTTTTTACAATTGCAGGAAGAAGACGCTGATGATATTTGTGATGAGAAACAATATTCTTCATTCAAATATCAAATATTATGTTCACGATCGAAGCCATAAAGGCGGCGCACGCGAAAGTAAAAACAGGGGCCGACTACCCTGCTTACGTCCGGGAGATCATCGCAATAGGCATAATGGGTTATGAAACCAGCGTCGGCGACGGCAATACAACTTATTTTGGCATGGGAAGTTTTCAAATCCAGTCAGGCCCGAAGTATGGCAGCATCTCTGTGGCAGACAAAAGCAACCGGACAAAATTTCTGAAGCATCTGAAAGTCCATCAGCGGGGAGCAACGGATTTTCCCACATTCTGTGCCGAGAGCGGTAAATCCGGCATTGAAAAATGGGTGGCGGACCTGTCGGCTATGACCTGTACTTATTTTGATAAGGCCGGAACAGCCCTGGTCGTTGAATCGATCCCCGGGCTCTGACCAGCATTCCATTATTGAAATATTGCGGCCGTTCAAAATTCACGGAATAAAAGATGCGACAGTCCCGGTTCTGTTATTTTCTTAAAGAAATACCCCAGCTGTAACCTTTTCAGATAACAAATCGTCCTACCTGTGTCTTTCGCCTGTAAAAGCGGAATTCATCATGCATTTTAAGTCATTTTAAATCCGGGATCATGAAATGGAATGCGATTATCTCCAGGTCACAATATGAAAAAACAGTTCAGCGTGAAAGAGAAATCTCCCGGGGCCAACGGGACTTTGCCGGCGAAGACGAACTCAGGTTGCTGCGTATTTTGATTAAAGATTACGAAGACAGGCAAACTGAAATGTGGTCAGCCGGTTTTCAGTTAACGCAAACCGTTATCAGCTGTGAACGGAATTTCAGCCCCTGATCCCCGTTTATACCACGCATTTTTCGTGATAATTAATCAGTTCCACCGGCATCCGGACCGGCTCATAACCCTTGTAGAAAGCCAGGCCCTCATCCAGCACCGATACGATCTCATCGAAGGCAGTAAGCAGCATCAGTCTTTTGGTAAATGCGGAGATCCCCGGAAGCCCCCGGAGATAGCCGGCATATTTTCCGCGCATCGCATACATGCCCTTCCCCTCTCCTTTCCAGGCAATGGAACGAGCCAGATGATCCTTGCATACGCCTATCCGTTCCGCTACTGTCGGAGGCGGAACCGGTTCGCCGGTTTCCATAAATTGTTTTATTTCCCTGAATATCCAGGGATGACCGATGGCCGCACGACCAATCATAATGCCGTCAATGCCGTACCTGTTTTTGTAGTCAAGCGCTTTCTCCGGACTGTTGATGTCGCCATTGCCGAAAACGGGGATATGTATGCGCGGATTGTTTTTCACCTCCCCGATCAGCTGCCAGTCGGCGACACCTTTATACATCTGGCAGCGGGTACGGCCGTGAATGGAAAGCGCTTTGATGCCTGCATCCTGCAGGCGCTCCGCAGCCTCCGCAATATTTTTGCTGTTGTCGTCCCAGCCCAGTCTTGTTTTGACCGTTACCGGAAGCCTGGTTGACCGGACGCAGGCTGAGGTCAGCCGGATCATCAGATCAATATCTTTCAGCACGCCGGCTCCGGCGCCCCTGACAACCACATTCTTCACGGGACAACCGAAATTGATATCCAGCAGGTCGGGACGGGCGATATCAGCAATCGCCGATGCCATGGCCAGGCTCTCCTCATCCCCTCCGAAGAGTTGTATGCCCACGGGTCTTTCTTCTTCAAAAATATCCAGCTTCCTCCTGCAGGAGATGGCGTCCCGGATCAGTCCTTCACTTGAGATAAATTCCGTGTACAGCAGATCGGCCCCGAGCTTTTTACAGATTGCGCGAAAGGGCGGGTCGCTCACATCTTCCATCGGCGCGAGCAGCAGGGGAAAATCCGGTAACAGGATATTGTCAATCTTTACCAAAGCAGTACATCATTTTAGCCCAAAGTTAGCCTTCCTGCAGCAGTAAAGACGCACACCCATTTTTCGATCTGGCCTTTATCCCGCTAAATACATTTTATAGTTTTATAAAGGTCTTCGTACTGCGGATTGCCCCTTCGGCAAACAGACTGAGATAGTAAACGCCTTTGGGCAATGCAGCAACGGGTAGCGAATACCGGGATGTTCCGCTGGCAAAAGCCAGTTCTTTTTGCAGGATTAAATTTCCTGCGGCATTTCTTACGATCAGCGTCATTTTTTTAGCAACAGGCAATTGCAACATCAATTGCAGATTTTCCAGAACAGGATTTTGCACTAACCTGATATCGGATTCCGGTTCATCCATCATCACACTGATTATCCTGGAATAAAAGAACCGCCCATCTTTGTCGAATTGCTGCAAGCGATAAAGATTTGTTCCTTTTACCGGAGCAAAATCAATAAAACTGTAGTTGACCATAACAGAACTGTTTCCGGCGGCAGATACTTTACCAATATTTTCAAATTTAATTCCGTCAGCAGAATGCCCGATAATAAAATAATCACTGTTCTGTTCCTGGTCCGTGGTCCAGTTTAGCTGAACTTTACCCGTCTGCATTTGAGCTGTAAAGCGGTTAATCAGAACCGGCAGCGTAGTAACAGGAGGAAGATAAGTCCAGAGATCATTTAAATATCCGGATGCTGTGGTGCTGCCGATACCATTTCCACCAAAAAGCCACAATTTCCCGCCGGCATCTTTCCATCCGGAAGCTGTATACCTGGCGCCCGGTATATTGGTTGAAGAAGGACTGCCTGCCGTGCCGTATATTCCTTTCTGCGCAACAATTTTGCTTCCTCCCATCCAGGTCCATTCGGCCGTTGACGGATTCAGTTTCCACAAATCGCTCAGGCTGCCCAGCGTAGTATTGAACGCATACCCGCTTCCGCCAAAAAGATAAATTGTACCATCCGTATTTTGCCATAAAACAGGGGCATATCTTCCGCCGGGTTTATTCGTAACCGAAGCAGTACCCATCGTTCCGTAGACTCCCGTTATATTTATCGCATTGTCACCACTAATCCAGGTCCATTGACCTGTAGCAGGGCTAAACATCCATAAATCATTCAGTGTACCGCCAACCCCCACATTGGAAAGAGCAAAGCCGTTTCCTCCAAAAAGCCAGATATTTCCGCTGGCATCCGTCCACATGACGGACGAATACCTCGCTCCGGGTTTATTAGCGGCGTCAGGAGTGCCTTTTGTACCATACACACCCGCCTGTCCGGCCGAATTGTCCCCGCTTATCCAGGTCCATTGCGAAGTGGAGGGCGTGAACTTCCAAAGATCGTTTAAGAAATTATTTGCTGTGGTTGTCCCAAAACCATATCCGCCAAACAGCCAGAAATCTCCATTGGCGTCTACACAGGAAGCACTGGCATACCTTGCTCCCGGTTTATTGCCGGGCGCAGCCACCGTTTTCGTGCCATAGACGCCTGGTTTATTAATTGTTTTATCGCCGCTAACCCATATCCACTGAGCCGTTGACGGGGTAAACATCCAAAGGTCGTTTAAGGAACCCGAACCATTGTATCCTCCCATAAGCCACAGGTTTCCGCTGGCGTCGCCAAAGGAGGAACTTTGGCTTCTTCCTCCGGGTTTATTGGCCGGGTCAGCCACGCCCATTGTTCCATATACACTCGCGGGGTTAATGGTATTGTCTCCGCTTTCCCAGGTCCAGCTATTTGTTCCGGGAGCGTACATCCAGAGATCATTTAAATTACCCGTACCTGTGGAAGCATTCCCAAATCCTCCCATCAGCCAAAAGCTCCCGTCTGCATCCTGCCATTGTATAGCGCCGGATCTTCCCCCGGGTATATTGCCGGGATCAGCTATTCCTTTTGTACCATATATTCCAAATTTTCCGGGAAGATTACTACCACCCATCCAGGTCCATTCACTGGTCTGTGCCAGTGCGCCGGAAAGCGGGGAAAATAAAAATAAAAAAACAAAAGCCCGTTTCGCAAAAGAAGAGAAAAGAGCAGAAGAATAGGGATACATGGATTACGCTGCTGACATCAGGAGCTTGTTCCCTGATGAATTGGGTTAGGAATTTTGGTTCTTCAATCCTATAGCGCACAATGAACGTTATTTCAGTTATTATATGATTAATAGATGAGGTAAGACATCATTTCATTGACAATTGTTAATAAGTATCGGGAAAAATAAAAATAATTCTAAGGGTAAACGTATAGTATTTGCCGCCCGGCCATTTTAGCGCAAGCGTCGGGAGCAGGTCAATGATTACAGTTAACAGATTAACTTCGCAGAAAAATTATCCATTGAGCGCTCTTTCTTCCAGGCAGGCGATTAAAAGACTAATACAAATGCTGTGGCTGACAGCAACCCTCGCACTGATCTCTTTTTTCTCAGCGGCCCAAAAGCCCAACCCGGCTCCGGTATCGCCAAAGGACTGGTCGAAAGATTACAAACCTTTCCGCATTTGCGGCAATCTGTATTATGTGGGGACCTACGACCTGGCCTGCTACCTCATTACCACGCCACAGGGACATATACTGATCAATACCGGACTGCCAGGATCCGTAAACATGATCCGGACGCATGTGCAGGCTCTGGGATTCAAATTTTCAGATATTAAAATCTTGCTGGCTACGCATGCACATTTTGATCACGTGGGCGGAATGGCCGAAATAAAGAAAATAACCGGCGCCAAAATGATGATCGAGGAGAAGGATGCCCAGGTACTCGCGGACGGCGGCAACTCGGATTACGTATTGGGTGGTAAAGGCAGTATGTTCCAGCCGGTTCAGGCAGACGTGCTGCTGCATGACAAAGACACAGTAAAATGGGGAGGCATGCAGATCGTCGTATTGCATCATCCCGGTCATACAGAAGGCGCCTGCAGCTTTTTATTCGATGTGAAAGATGAACAGCGCTCCTGGCGGGTACTGATCGCGAACATGCCGACCATCCTGGAAGAGACAAAACTTTCAGGAATGCCCGCTTATCCCGATGTTGCAAAAGATTATGCCTATACCCTGGTTGCGATGAAAAAATTGAAATTCGACATCTGGCTATCTTCCCATGCCAGCCAGTTCGGATTGCATAAAAAACACAGACCCGGAGACAGTTACAACCCTGGCGCATTCAGTGACCAGCAGGGCTATGATTTGATGATCGGTGGTTTACAGAAAGAGTATCTGAAAAAGCTCGGCAAAAAATGATTCATCTTTTTGATGAAAATCTGCAAATTAACCCGTGTTATGAATATCTTCTAAGGGTTTACATCTACAAAAGTCACAAAACCCTTCCCCGGCAGCAAAAGTATTTCAGAATAAGGTTCAAAAATAAAAAACAATAGTCGATATCATGCGTTCGTATGATCACAACTCACTTTCGTGATATACTTCAACCATGAGAATCCCCAGGCTATGCCTTTTCTTTTTTGTATTCCTTGGCTTTTCTAAGAATTCCACGGGAGCTTCCCGGTATTGGGTGTCACTTCTCCCGAATAATTGGAGTAACACGATCGGTTGGTCCCTCACCTCCGGCGGCGCGGGAGGCGCCTCAGTACCCGGCGTGAATGATATTGCCATTTTTGATGGCGGACCCCTTAATTTACGTCAGGGGAATTGCACAATCAACATGGCGGTAATGGTAGCGGGCATCACCGTTTCCGGCTACACAGGAACCCTAAGCCAGGGTGCTAACAGTATTTCCGTGTCCGGCGCAGCTACTTTCGAAAGCGGAACGTTCAGCGGCGGATCGGCCAGTATAACCATTACAGGCGTCTATACCCTGGCGGGAACCGCTTTTACTTCCACTTCCGCCACGCTGGAACTGCAGAACAATGCCGCATTTACCAGTGGCAGTTTTTTGCATAATAACGGAAGGGTCAGGTTTAACACGAGCATCTCTCCGGAGACCATTTCTGGAACAGGCCCGGCTTTTTATACGCTCGAATTTGTGGGCTCGGGCCACGACTATACCATCTCATCTGCCGGAAATATTTCAGTTGCCAGTAACCTCATTATTTCGGGAACAGGGTTCATTAATCTATATACAGGAACCATTGATGTAAAAGGGGATATTAATATAACGAACACGGCGCCCGGCTGCGGCGGAGACGCAACCATCAATGTTAATGGAACAGGCACACAGAATTTCAACGGAAATACAACCGCGGGAGCCGGGGCTTTACCGAAACTCACCATCAACAAGGCATCGGGCACTCTGAACCTGACCAATTTTCCGGGGGTATCAAATAACTTTACTTACACTGCGGGAACAGTAAATGCTGGTACGTCTTTTTTTTGTTTCACGCACGGCAACGCGGCTGCCTATTCCATCACCGGAAGCCTGTCATTGGCCGGCATCGAATTTATCGCGAATACTTCCCTGACTACGTTTACCATTGGCAGCACCACGACCCTCACCGCAACAGGGGATCTCAGCATCGCGGGCGCCGGCGGCCTCATCATCAATACAGGCAATATCAATGTCAGTGGAAATATATTCCTGACCAATACAGCAATTAATGGCGGCGGTACGGCTACGATCAATATTACCGGAACGGGAAATGAAACCCTGGATGGAACCGCCATCATCATTAATCAAAGCCGCTTGCCGGCTATTAACATAAATAAAGCAGGTGGCCCGCTCACCCTATCCGGCAATATTTCGGCTTCAGCGAATGTCACTTATGTTGCAGGCACCGTCAGTGCAGGCACATCAACCCTGTACGTAGTCAATAGCCTCACAATTACCGGAAACATTAACCTGTATAATCTTACGATTGCCAATACCGGAACCACCACCGTCACGATCGCGGCAGGATCGACTGTTACCGCAACCCATACGCTCGATTTGGAAAACGGAGCCAACAATATCACTATCAACACCGGAACGATTGCTGTACAGGGAAATATCATAGACAATAACAGCAATATTACGGGCGGAGGCACCGGTACGATCCTGATCAATGGATCCGGCGCGCAGACGATTACTTCAACAGGCATCGTTGACCAGGGAAAATTTCCATCCGTCACCATCAACAAATCTGGCGGAACACTAACTTTTCCATCTCTTATTACAGTCACGGGCAATTGGACTTACACGGCCGGGACGCTCGATGTTTCAACTAATAACAGTACTATAGTATTTGCAGGTACCCTCGGTATAGCCGGCAGCCATACATTGAATAATGTCACATTCGAGGGAAATAACAACAGTACTTTTACCGTCAATACAGGAACCCTGCTGACCGTTACCGGAACACTCAGTACCACGGGCATTAAAAACGTATTTATCAATTCCCCCGTTGCCGGAGCAACTGCCATACAGGCGCAGGGTGATATCATTATCAATAATACTTCGCTAACCGGAGGCGGCACTGCGTTGCTATTGATTAACGGCGCCGGTTCGCAGGCGCTTACCGGGAACGCACCTGCTTCCCAGGGGCTATTGCCATATATCAGGATACAGAAGGCTTCCGGGACGCTGACCATGAGCGGTATTATTTCCGTGGCGCGCGACTGGACCTGGCTCAGCGGCACGGTAGCAGCCGGCAATTCATCGCTTGTTTTCGGGGGCAACAATCTTTCGGTAACCAGCGGCGGAATGAGTTTTTACAATGTTGCTGTCACAACCAATACCTGCACGCTCCTGAGTAATTTAACGGTACTTAATAATCTTGCTATTACCGGAACGGCTATTTTGTCGCCGGTAGCCAATACAATTAACCTGGGAGGCAACTGGACTGATTGGGGAACGGGCGGTTTTGCTGAAGCATCAGGTACGGTGAATTTTAACGGGTCCTCTTTGCAAACCATAACCAGTCCTGCAGGGGAAAATTACACAAATCTTATCGTCAACAATACGGGCTCCGGCATCCAATTGGGAAATGCAGTTGCAGTGGCTTCCGGTTTGACCATGACGCAGGGTAATATAGACCTCCACAGTAATACCCTTACGCTCGGAACATCGGCGCTTGCACCCGGAACACTCAATTATACTGCGGGAATCATGAACAATACCGGATCTTTTACCAGATGGTTCGCAAAATCAACCATCACAGCCGGCGGGATGGCCGGTTTGTTTCCTGTTGGCACAACCACCGATTACAGACCTTTCAGTATTTCCGTACCAACCGCTCCAACCACGGGAGGAACAATAACCGTATCCTATACAAACGCTGTCAGCAATACCAGCACATCGTTTGCCGATGGAGGCGCTACTGTCGTAGTCAGAAAAGATCTGAACTGGGCAGTAACTACGGCAACACTTGCAGGAGGTCTATATAACGCCGGTATCTCCGGAACTGGTTATGGACTGATCGGCAACCCGGCTGATCTCCGCCTCACGCTTGCAGCAGGAGTCACGGGTTTGCCGGGAACGAATGCCGGAACCATTCTTAATCCCCAGGTAAACAGAACAGGCATTACCCAGGCTAATTTGAACAATAGTTTTTACCTTGGATCCATCAATTCTACCAGTAGTCCTTTGCCGGTGACGCTGGTTTCTTTTACTGCAATACCAAAAAATAGCCAGGTAAATCTGGACTGGACAACTTCGGCGGAAATCAACAATGACTACTTCATTATTCAGCGGTCGCCGGATGCCGAACACTGGCAGGATTTACAGCGCATTCCGGGATCCGGAAATACGGGTACAGATTCCAGGTATTCAGCTATAGACGCGAATCCTTTAACCGGCATCTCCTACTACCGCCTGGATCAGACAGACCTCGATGGTAAACAGTCTTTTTCAATGATCAGAAAAGTCAGTTTTCAGACGACCACATCTGTAAACGTTTATCCCAATCCCGCAACAAATATTGCTTATGTCAGCGGTACCGGAAAACTTCAGGTATCCTTATACAGCAGCGGCGGTCAGTTCGTCAACGTGCCTCTTCAGATAAATGGGAATACGGTTTCATTAAATATTGCGGGCTTACCGGCCGGAATTTATTATATCCATATTCAGGAGGCAGGCGGATCTTCCATACGGGTTCTTGTTAAGGAATAGAATTATAAGATGGGAGATCTTCTGGTGCGTGATTCAGAATTGTAGAATTACCGGTTCGTTTTTATTATACGCAGTGCAATATCGTCTGTGTATTCCGGAGAACTTAACATCACTTTGCCGCCTGCATGCCTGAGTGATCTTTTGCCGCTGTATTGACCGGTTAGCGTGTTTAGCCACTCTGCCGTATAATTGCCTGCCGGTAGCGTCAGTTCCAGGTCACCCTGCCGGCTCCCGCAAATATAGATCGCATATTGTTTCCCCGTTTCTGACAATGTCTGTGCAATTGCATTACCGGGCAGGCCGCCCGTTACCGTTGTACTGTCCGGCCGCATATGAATAAAATCAAAACTTTCCATAAAACGTTTAAGCCATCCTAACTGGTTGCGCAATGCGGCACTTCCTCCACCCGGCTGGGTTGGGGGATACGCGTAGTCGCCTTTCTCATGGCCTGCCGTAAAAGAATAATCCAGGTTATTGAATAATCCGCCGCCTGCAAGTATAAATCGCCAACCTTCCATCCGGTAAGTGGAATCGCTGTTGCCCCGGAAACCGGTCTCATTGTCGCCGATCACCTTCTGTAAATGATAGTTCAGCGCGACGGTAACGGGCGGCCACGCATAGTGAAAATTAAACACGGAAACTGCGGGGATCGGATCTTCTATTTTGCTATACCCATTGGCAATATTTTGCGTGATGAGATGGCGTGCGGAAAAATCTTTCTCGGCATCCCGGATGATGCCGGCAATATGCCGTTGCCATGCAAGTTCAACACCGCCAAAATAGGGTTCGTTGCATATCTCGTACATCACATTGCCAAAGTCTTTCAGTTCCTGCACTATCTTGCTCACCATTTTTTCCTGGTACTGCAGCAGGCTGCCATTCTTGTGCAGCGTATAAACGTCGTTACGCGAAAGCCTTTTGAGTCCGTTGATATTATTCAAAGAATTCATTGGGCTGAGCGTCCAAAGGGTATCTTCATAAAAGGGACAGAAAAAAGTAAACTCTACAATAATATTCCGTTGCTGTGCGGCAGATATAAACGCTTTTAAGCGCGTAAAATACCGGTCGTCCCATTTCTGCAGATCAAATTTGTTGCCTCCGTTCCGGTATCCCGGCTCACTACTACGGGCCCAGGGGCTAAGCAGTTTACCCGGCGCAGGAGCAAGCGTATTATGGCTGATCTGAAAAGTCCCGCCCAGTTCCGCATAGCTTCCGCTGAACGTGCGGGTCAGGTTCAGCCCCTTCGAAGCAAGCTCATCCAGATAAGTGATATAATCAAAATCAGGATTTAATACAGCACCATAATGCTCACCCGATGTTATTAACACGGTCGCTTTACCGTGATACAAAAAATAATGCGGATTTTCCGGATGTAAAGCAATTGCCTGCGCATCCAGGCCCCTGTTCGGTAAGAGGGTTAGTATTGCGGGCACGACAAACAAAGCATATATTTTCCGGATCATCATGGCAAAAAATATTGGATGTAAAAGTATTGATTCGTCTGCATGATTGATGCAGGCTGCCATAATTATCGTCGAATTTTTCCCAAATCAGCGGAAAGCATTTTTGAAAAAGCAATCCCGGAAGAATCGTTCAAATGCCCGCTGCCGCGGGATATGACCGGTGCGGCATCTAAAAGGAATTAAACAATATGGGGTTGTAAAATATAACCCCGCACGAAATGAGTTCCTCACCTGTGCCTGGGGAAAAAAATAACATTAAGCAGGAGAGCGATATATGGTGTGAGCAAAACGAATACGGAAATCATTAAATGCAAGTTCCTGTTTGGATGCTGATGAAATGATTTTTCATATTTTTCGAAAATTTTCAGATCGCGGTCCTGTGTAATAAAAATATGGTTGAAGAGGATTGCAGACAGCAAATAAACGGAAGTAGTAAAGACCGTGGATTCTGCCGGTGATGAAAACCAGGCATGCTTTATCAGGTGTAAATAAAGCGACTCCAGTAACAGTAGCCATCCCCCGAGGCCCATGGAGAATAAATACATCGCCAGCAAACGGGGATTAAAAGTCTGGCTGTACTGGCTTTTCCTGTAGAAATGATTATAGATATTGAAGTAGAGATAGTCTAAGTACTTCATAGGGTTGTTTTCGGGTTAGGGTACTAAAGCGCCGGATTAAGGGCTTCTTATAAACGTCTTAAGAAGAAAAATCGTACAAGCAATGGGAATCTGAAAAAGTAATGTATTGATTTACAATAATTTTTTTAAAGAAAGGTCGCCGGCGGATGGTTAAAATCCGCAAAGCTCTCCGGGCGCCTGGAAATTCGCAAAAAAAGCCCTCAAAAACTTGCGTTTACCGGAATTTCTGCGTATAATTAATTATCTGAATATTCAATCAGGCTCTCATACCTGCGCAGCTTTAAGACCGGAATTGACGTATTTGTATTAAGCCCCATCCCCACCTCTGTTAAATCCTGGCCGTAAATTTTGTCTGAACACGATTGTTCAGGAGGAATTATTATTATTCACGGCTTCATAACCATTAACTAACCATCATGAAAAATCTCCTCCGCCTGCCGGCTCTTTGCCAGCTGCTCTTTTTATCCGCATTGTCCGGCGCTGCACAAACATTGCAGCCATTTGAAAATTGCCCCGGCGTATC